>Ga0208004_1000282_pt1 | contig 19829 bp, 24 predicted proteins | sample DEB08_DNA_6_FD_184522 | JGI IMG/M metagenome (GOLD analysis project Ga0208004, IMG submission 184522) | Aqueous microbial communities from the Delaware River and Bay under freshwater to marine salinity gradient to study organic matter... | ecosystem: Environmental > Aquatic > Marine > Coastal ...
CGTTGGACGCGAAGTAAGAAAACGCTCGTCGGCACCCCCGAAACAGAAAGCGGCGTCTAAACCCCCTCACCCAAAACCACAGGCATGAACTCCAGCCCGTCGCCAGAGAGCCTCTGAGCCAAATTGAGAGGTCTCTGTTGCAGAGATGCAAGAGCTTCGGAATGATTTATGCCGACGAGCATGGCAGACACCTGCTCGAAAAAATCACGCGCTCCGGGGCCACTCGTAGCAAGTCCAAGCCACAACAGTGATGCCACTCTGCGTAACGATCTGACTAACGAACGCCTCAGTCGCAACCACGCATTCCTCCAACGAGGTGAAGGTCGGGGCTGCCATAGTTCCGCAATCGCTAACTTGCAGGCTGCAAACCAGTATGAGGGGCGAAAACAACATGCCCAATCATATCACAGTTTTAGATAATTACAAAGCCACGCGAATGCGCGATACCTCACCGCGCAGCTTGTCATATGTAATGGCCTGCATTTCTGCCCTCGCACTGTATGCGTGAGATGCAGCATATGCGTCGGGAGCGGTAATTGCCCGAAGCTGCTCCCAATGTACGCCACCTATGTCCTGTGACCTGTGGTGATGCAGGTGGCCGCTAAATAGATATCGAAACTTAGTCCGCCCCCAAATCTCAGGGTATTTGTCCGCCACGAACATCACCAGACGGTCAGCCTTTGCCCTATCGCCGTGGCATGATGCCAGCAAGCACTTGCCCCATTCCATCACGAAAAATTCACCTGGTCGGCGCTGAACTTCAATGCGCGGCTCGTTCCGGTAACGCTCTGCCAGTGCATAAAGGACGGCCAGATAGGCGGTCATGTCGTGGTTGCCTCGCTGCACCACCAGCGTCACTGTTTTGTGTTTTTGTAAAAGGGCTTCTGCTGTTGCAGCAAGCACCCCGATCCCGACATCAAGCACCTTTTCAAAACGTCCAGCGGCGTCGAGTTGATGCTTGCTGGCTGGCGTTTGGTTGGTCTGGTTGTCAATATGCAACCAGTCACCCATTGCAATGGCTACGGCATGCTCCGACACAGGGCTGGCCAGCAGGCATTCGGCAATCCCCCGCCGGATGCGCTCACTCGCGATTTCGAGGTCGTAATCTTCGCCAGTCTCAGGCCTCCACGATAGTTGACCGATGTGTGCATCTGGGAGTGGATAAAGCGTCAGCAGGTCGCTCAGTGTGTTTTCCGGCAACGAAATTGCGGGGATCGGCTCAATGTCCTCCAGCGCCTCCCTGACGCGCTGTGCTATATCCTCTGGTTGCTGCTCGAACTTTGGTTGCTGGAAATATAGGCTGGCCCCCTCAGTTTTTACCCAGCCAGAATGCAAGATGCTGATGTCGCGCATTCCAGCATCGGCCATCGCCTTGACAACTGCCGGATCAGCCTCTGCCTCCACCCCTTCGGATTCTAGCGCTCTTGAAATTAACCGAGATGCTGCGCGTCTGTCTACGCCAAGGGCATTAGCCACCCCTGTCCTACTGCCTAGCCTCCTGAATAGCTCCAGCGCCTCTTTCTGCCGGGGAGTCATCCAATTCCGCATCCAGCGTCGAGCGTGGCAATCAGCGCCTGCCCACTTACGACAGACTGATCGCCTCCATCCTCAACAAGAGCCTGTGCGTGGACCCTTCGTAAGGCCTCTGTGCCATCGCAGATTGCCTCACCGCTTCCCACGTTCACGCAGCCACTTAATAGCATCGTCAGGATCGTCAATGTGATCCACAGCATCCATTCGTTTCCGGGCATCAATATAGTCCTCCTGATCCCGCATTTTTTCCTGGTGTCCTCGCGCTGTCCAGCCCTTTAGAAACGCTGCGCCAATAGCAAGAATTACAGCGGTAGCCACTGCCAGATACAGTTTCGCCTTGCCGAAGAAAAGGCCGATCATACGCCACCACCCAGCTTCTTTAGGCGCTCCCTGAATATCCAAACCAATCCAATCGCCGCAATACAAGCGGCGATTACTACGACCATCTGAGCGTCACCATCCAGAGAACCGATAGCAGTCCCCACACCAGTCGCCCCGGCAACGCCAGTCGCCACGGTGGCTTGGATGGTGGTAGACTTGGATGCCGTCTTCTCGGCGTCAGGACGCGCTGTGACTAGCTCTATGGGTCTGTCGTCAATGTCAGACAGCATCAGCTTTGCCTCTGCCTCACGGCGGCGTACAAGCCCCCTCAGAACCTTCCCGCCAGCTTTGTTGAACCACTGCAACGCCTCGGCTGCGCCCTCAATATCCCCGGCGTTGAATCGCTTGAGGCATGTGGATCGTGAAAACGAGCCGACGCCAATGTTCCAAACTAGCGAGAGCATGGCTCCGAACTGGCTCTGCGTCGGTGCGCGGGTCATCATCGGCAGGATAGTTTGGCCAAACTTCTCAAGCCCCAGAGCCAGCATTTCTTCCGCCAGCCTTTTGCTCCACTTATCGCCGAGCTTTACTCCGGGTCCAAACCCAGCGTCATTGGTATAGCCGTAACCGATAGTGACAATGCCAACGGGGTCTAAATAAGCTTCAAGCCTTAGCCCCTCAAACGTCTTGATAAGATTGATTGTCTCTATATTTGGTTTCATTTCCCGACCTTTGCAATCAGCGCCTTGATGTCGTCTCGGATTTCGGCCAGCATTTTATTTAGGTCTTCGCGGGACCGATTTGACGCCTCTAAATCCTCGCGGCGTTGATTCCAGAGGCGCTTGATCTCCCTAGTGTTGTCCATTGCGCGAGACTCCAGCCTAATCAGCCAGACGATCAGGGTCAAAAAACCAGCGAGTACAGGCCAGAATTTTACGAGCAGTTCCATAATCATTCTCACTTAGTCAATGCGTCGTCCAGAAGGATGATCTCTAGCCTCTGCACAGCCATCTTTAGCTCCATCGTAGTGTTGGCCATCCATGAAAGGACAGCCATAACAACTGCGGCGAACATGCCAGCTAACACTTTTTGGTCCATCGCAGCCGCCCTTCATATCAATATTTCACAAGCAAGTGCATTGATGGTTACTCCGGTTCTGTAGGCCAAGTCACTGAGAACGGAAAGCCAACTTGCGCCGGAATGTCTCTAAGGGCTTGACGATAAGCTGCCCACATAGCCTTGTCCACTTGACTGTCTGCAAGCTGAGTGAAGTCGGCAGCGCTCAATAAAACATTACGACGATCCCGCACATTGGACTCGGCCTCGGATTGAGACCGCTGGACAACCGCGTACTTCCTCGACCAGTTGCCATGTGCGTCCTGTTCGAACCCATCGTCCACCACCCTTTCTACAAGTGGGTCGCAGTCAGGATAGGCGGGTACCGCGCAAGGGCGCACGCCCCATTCAGCCAGCGCCTGATCGGAAATATCTTTGGCGAAAGCTGTTTCGGGGTTGTCCTTGCGAAGTTGCCCGATTGAATAAGTCTTAGGAGTTCCGTTTGTAATTTTTACATATTCCATGTCACTCTCCTCAATAAACCGCGAACATCACGCCGCCAATACCAGCGGTAGTGCCAGGTCTGCTAATTTGTCTTGTTCCGGTCGCGCCTGAATTTACGGACTCGTATGCAACTGCCAGCCCCGGATCGCCACTGCCAGAGTTGTTGAATACTTCGGTCATGCCGCTTGGCATTGTCAGCGCGTAATCATGTGAAACCGCGCCAATCGCAAAGAGCAAGCTGTTGTTGTTGGTGACTGTAATGCCGCTAATGTCGAATGTGAGGTCGGAGCCATTCCGGCTAGAGTCTCCGCAAACATCAAACGTGCCGCTGATTTCCATGAGGGCGAGCACCGAAGTGGCGGCTTCAGTGACAGAGTAGGACGCTGCCTCGGTTCCGTCGATTACGCGAGTTGCCACGAACACCCCTGGGTGGGTTTCTGTTGTAAAGGAGTTCTGCTGCGTGAGGCCTTGGCTGGCCAAGTTGAGATTGTCCCAACTGGCAGTGCCGCTCATCGCCCCAGTCAGTACGAGCAGATTACCGTTCGTCAAGCCGCTCATTGTTGTCACACTCGGGTTGGTTGCTCTGCTTCCAACAGCGTACTGGATGACGCTTGGAGCGCCAGCTTGCGTAGCCAAGACTGCCGATTTTAATTTCTCAGCAAGGATCACCCGTCGTTCCCCACATATGTAACGAACTTCGTTGTTCCGTCGTAGTAGAGAACAAATGTGTCGTTGTTTGAGCCAAGCGTAGGCCCACTGCCGTCTGATGTAATCCAGTTGAAACCTGTAAAGGTAACCGCCGTCGGAGCCGTCAGGATCAATGTGACGCTCTGTCCAGCGGCGAAGTTGTTCCCCGTGAGAGTTGCAGAACCTGTCTCCGTCTTCTTTTGGATCGTGCCATTCGCGGGATCAACGTCAGTTCCAGTTAGAGTGTAAACTGTTTCGGCTGTCTCTTTGACAGTAAGCTGCGCGGTCATTGTCTGAGCGACATCGGTCTTCATGGTGTCAGCGTCATACGCCTGAACGTCAGTTCCAATAGCCAGACCAAGGGTTGTTCGCGCTGTTGCGGCGTCCGCGTCGTCAACTAGAGTAGCGCCGAATGCACTAATAGTTGTGCTTGCAGGTAGAGACATCGTGGCAAGGTCGGCGTCGTATCCGAGAGTGACCAAAGCTGCCGCCACGTTGGTGCTGTCGGTCACATCAGCCAACGCCTCGATGCCGGAGAGTTTCGACCGCTCCGCTGACGTAAGTAGGAGTTTTGTCGCACCCTCGGTCAGATCGTCAGAGTCGCCACTTACGGCCACGGTTGCAAGTTCGTCCGTTGTCAGGCTGGTCTTGACCCATACAGCGGCACTTGCCGTGTTGTCGGCGCACTTGAAACTCTCGTCGCTTGTCGTGTTGATCCAGACCGAGCCGACCGAATACCCGGCGTTCGTGTCGTCGGTCGCACCCGGATCGGTCGTGGCGACATAGTTGTTCTGTAACCCACCCGCCGCCAATGCCGCAATCGCCTGCGCTACTCGAAGCGGCGTCCAGCGATAAACGGTGGAACTTGTCCCGGCTTCTGCGTCACCTTGCGAAACGACGGAAACCTGCGCGTTGTAAGCCGTTTCGATTTCGGCATTGGATTGGTCCGCTGTCGCACCGTCCTCAACATTCAAGATAGCTAGTGCGTCGGCCTTGCTGAGAACCTCCACGGGACCAGTTGCGGCGGTGGTGCGACCAAGGAAACTGTCTGTCGCCATATCCGCCATGTCGTCGATAGTGATGTCACCGAGCGTCAATTCTTGCCCAGAGATGGTGATGTAATCCAAACCTGCGGCAATCGTGACGTTTGTTGAATTGTCCGTTCCGGCAGCATCTACCCCCAACGTGGTTCTCGCCGCCGAAGCGTCCGCATCGTCAATGAGACTGCGACCAAACGACGTGATCGCCGCTTCCGCCCAAGTGTCCACGCCTGTGGTGTAGGCAATCTTGTCCGCTGCGGTGCCAAGCGCCGCAATGCTGGTCAGTGTTGCGTCATACGCTTGTACCGTGTCACCGATCAGGGGTGACACCACGTTCTCGATTGTGGCCTTGCCTGAGACTGGCGTTCCGGTCGGGTTGTCCACAACATACAACACATCGGTCTTTATCGGGACGACCGTGCCAAGTGCGCTTACTTTTGTGTCGGCCATTTCAGATCACCCCTTCTGATAGTTCCTGCGGCGCAGAAGCCATATCTTTCCGCTATCCATTATGTAATTGCCAGAAAAGCGCAAATCGATCGTCGCAATGGCTTCCTCCGTCGAGTATTTCAATGCTCTACCCGCGATATTCGCGCCCGAAAATGCCCCGGCAGACATATTCAGGATAGAAGCAAACTTCACTTGTTTTATGCTTGTCAGGTCAGCAGGAGCGAATAATTCGACAAACCCACTAACATTTTCGGTACGAGCCATCGCCGCCTCAACATCGAACAATGTCTCGGCGGTTGATGTCCCTGTGACACTAAGCTCCAAATCCCGATCACTAGTGTGATTGTGACTGAGGTCTTCAAATACGATTCTGTAGTCGTAACCGGCCTCCGGGGTGAAAGAGAAAAAGTTGCTATTGCCGTCAACATCGTGATCGAACAACATCCCGTCGTTACCGTCGCCAACCGTCGCGGCGTTATACGGGTGCCATGCTGCTTCGTTGATCGGCATGCCTGTTACGCTGGTGTCCGCCAACAACGTCGCTATGGCGCTCATCAAAAACGTGACGGTTTCACCGTCCGCGCTGTTGGCTGTGTTGCTTACATCCGTTCCTGGAACATGATCGCCGAGCGCAGGCGTGGTGTTCGGGAAACTTGTGGTGTCGTTAATCTTTACCATTACGCCGCTATTGCCTCCAATGTGTTGCCGCTTTCGTCGGTCAGCGTGTTGGCGCTTTCGTCCTCAAGACCGCGAACAATCCCCGTAAACACTTCCTCACTCATTTCACGCAAGATCATGTTGATGACTATATCCATATCAGAAGTCATCCCCATCCGCCAATCCACAACTTCGAATACTTTCTGCGACCAACCGTAATGAGACACAGTAAGCATGACCGTATCGCTTACTTTCAGATCAAGTGCGGCGAGACCGAAACCAGCAGTGACGGTGATTTGTTCCCGGTTCCGGCGCAGGAATGTCCGCGCAATCCGCTGCGCCATCGTGTCGGTCGATGTGAACAACAGCGGCAATTCAGCAATCGCTTCGATGTCGTTGTCCTCGTAAAGAAACAGACCCGGATTGATAGATGTGTAGTTATCTTCCTGCCAATCCGTTTCGGCCCCTCTATATGTACCGTGTACGGCATTGAAATTGTCACGTCTGGAATGGCGCGTGGCGATTGTGACATTGGTTCGCAAGTCATCCTCGTTCAGTGTCAGTGTCGGTGTGACGTAACTTGCGGCACGGGTCGCCCAGTTCCCACCGTAATTCCAAAACGTCCCGCCCATTGAGGACAACATTGATCGGATGATGCCCTCCGGGGAAGCGTCCAGCAGAAACGCGCCGTTACATGTGTAAGTGTCCGCGCCACCAATCTGCACTTCGCACGCGGTCGCCGCCGCCTCGAACAAGGTGTCGTCAATGTTGGTGGAACTCTCACCCAGACCATACCCCGACAAAAGATAATCGCGGATGCAGAGTGCTGGATTGTCAGACCAAGCGGTTGTACTGGTCCGGGTGTCCTCCACTTTCTTGCCCCTGATCTTCGCAGTCACCACAGGTGTTCCGTTTGGGAACGTCGAGGCGTTCATAAACCGCACATACAGATACGCTATCCCCTTGCCTTGGTGCGCCGTGGTCCATTCGGAGACTTCCGTTGACAGATCACTATCTGCCGCCTGTGACGTTGTGCCGAGGTATTCCTTTATCCTGATATTGCCAACCCACTTCGACGGTGCGGTGACGTTACCAGACCCGTCAAGCGTCACTTCCTCACCGTTGACGTATATTGCTTGGTAACTGTCAATCTCGTGACCAGCGAAGCAAATCACCCGGTGGAGGTACTCGCTACTGACACCCGTCAGTGATTGGTACGTCACCGCCCCGCCCGTGACGACCTCACCGTAGATGACTTGATGTGGTAATGCCGCGCCGAGCGCATTGACGGTTGTACTGTACCCTCGCGTAACCGCGTTGGGCTTGGCGGTCAGTGCGTTCAGTGCGTAGCCGAGTGCGGCACGGATCGCGAAGTTTGCTGCAAAGTTTGCTGCGCCGGTGAGTCCGAACACGGACGCCAAACCACCACCAAGAAACGCACTGCTTGCCGTGGATGCCAGCGCAACGGCGGCACTCACCGGATCGGCCCTCGTCGGTGCGGTGGATAGAGCGATTACAGACGCGGTGACTAAGAGTAGCTTTTTCATCGCACGGTCCAGAACATATCGCCAGGTCGAACTTGGTCCTCAATTATGCCGCGCTCGGACACGAAAGCGCAACCTCCGCGATACACCACACCGAATGTGTATCCGAGTGGTCCACTCTCCCGACGCGCGACGATTGATCCGTCTGTCGGAAACAGCGTGAAAACCCGTTGATACATGTCATCCATCGCCTCTATGATGTTGCGGTGACGAGACTTGCCCACAAGTTCGCGCTCGCGCCGAATCGCACCCTTGATGTCACTGTACCCCTCGCTCCACTCGGTCGGTAATGTTGATAACCCCTGCGCCCTGAGCGCACCGGATACAAACGACAAGCAATCGTTGCGACCATATCCGAAAGGTACGTCGCGCATCCTCGTCATGTACGCGCTCAAAGTCATCCGCCCCACTCCAAGCTCTCTGTTTGAATGCGTGTGTTGAACTCGAAAAACATGTCATTAGGGAAACGGGTGATCTGATCCGTGTGAGTGTACCGACGAATACGAGGACGTTGCAGGTCGATCAATCGACTCTCCACGTCGAGCGCGATTGTGGTGGTTTCCGGTCCGTGATCGAATGTCATCTGGTCCATTTCACCAGAGAACACGGTGAACGCGGACGTTACGGCGTCCGTCCCCTCGATGATGATCTTGTCGCCCGTCTCTAACAGGAGAAAATCACCTGTCTCCATCAACAAATAGGCGACGGATCCGGTCGCAAGGATGCCAAACTTCACGATACAGCTTCGACCCTGATATGGTTCGGCAAGCGCGAGAGAAACAAGACTCGACGGGATACCGGACAACGTGAGTGTCGCGCCATATGCGGCAATGTCGGAACTCTCCCGAATATCGGATATTTGCAGCAGTTCACCGGCCCCGGTGTATGTGTTACCGTCCAGGACGAGATCACCGATGCCTGACCAGAAATAGAGTTGGTTCGGGCTGTCGAAAAGCAGATCGACCGCCCAAAACACATCGACCTTATCACCACCGATTGCTGTTGATACGTCGGCAGGTAAGTTCCGTCCGGTCATGTCACCACACTGACCGCCGAAAATGTCAGTCCGTAGGCCGACGCTTCATTTGCATCCCATCCAATAGTCGATGACGCCAAGCGCCACGCACCGACCGTGTTGGACACGATGACAGAATCGTTGTCTAACGGTGCGCTGGTTATATCCGGCCACAATGTCAGTGTCGCGGCACCCGTCCCGTCTGTGTCAACGTCCGCTGTGACCATGTGGAGACGTGCATCCGCGCCCGTTCCGAGTTGGATGTAATCACCCGCTTTGAGCCAGTCGGTTTGACTGACCGTGCATCCGTCCACGTTCAACGTCGCACCTGTCTGACTCGCACCAGCCACAAGGGGAGTACCGCCCGCCTCGCCCGCCGCCGTAGCACCGAGTGGATCACCCATCGTGAATGTGTGCGTCGGACCATGCAACTGACTGAGAAAAGCAATCCATTCTCGCGCCGCTGTGTGTTTCATCGGGGGAAGTGTGATGTCAGCTTCCCACCGCTGACCGGCGTAAGACAAGACTTGCTGCACGAACGTGAACGGGCTGTCTGTCAACCTGACCCGCTGCGCCTGTCGGATGCTGATCGACTGAAAGCCCGTCACAGTCGGGAGTGTGTAGTTCGTCATCTGAACACCCTCGCCGTTGCACCACCGCGCTGCACCTGATCAATGATCGCGCGTTTGGTCATCTCTGTGATTTGAGGCAGCATCCGCGCCAGATCGCCTTGTGTCACACCACCAGTGAACGTCTGGTTGATGGTCACACTTGGTGTGGCGCTAGCGGACACGTTCGGAGCGATGTAGCCGCTCCGTGTCGGGATGAACGCCTCCGGGCCTCTCTCACCCACAACGTAAGCCTTACCGCCCGTGACGGGACCGCCCATTGCGCGTTTGCCTGCGAATCCGCCCATCAAGGCACCCACAACGCCGCTCCTCTCCCCTGTCTTGGCGTCAAACCCGCCGACAAGTTGCTGAACGACCAGCACACGGTACAGTTCCCTGACAATATCCGCCGCCATCGCGCGGAATGCGTCTTTGACCGACTTCGTTCCATCGATCATGGCCATGAACCCTGATGACATCGCGTCGGCGATTGAGGATGCAAAGGAATTTACCTGATTATCCAACTCCTTGAACATCGATTCGAACTCATCTTTGACATTGCTGACGGCTGTCCTAGCGGCAGCGACCGCCGGAGGTTCCATCCCCATCGCTTTTCCCGCCCCAGCCCTTCCAGCACCATACGACGCCAAATCGAATTTGTATTGAAGTCGTCTCGCCGCATCCTCGGCTTTGGCACGTTCTGCGGCATCTTTCGCGGCCTTTCCAGCGATTCGCGCATGTGCCAACTCGACAGCCATCATTTGCTTGTTTGTGGCCAAAGCTGCGCTTTCCATGATTGCCGCTCTATCTTCGAACAACTTGTTGTTAGCCAAGACTGCCGCCTTCAATCCCTCTTCCGTCCCCAAAATATCATTAGCGGCTTCTAAGTGCTTCTTGAGGTATGAAAGTCTGTCGCGAAACCCTTGCAACTCTTCCCTGGTCTTTTCAATTATTTTGCCACGCGCGGCTAACTGTTTATCTAAAATTTCGACAGCTTTTCGCTGTGCGGCCACTTCATCGTCTTGGAATTTTCTGTCACGCATCAGTATTTGGGCTTGACGGGTGATCAACTTCTCGCGTTCCGAGAGGAGGCCGTTCAACTCGCGCTGCTTTTTATCTATTTCCTTGAGGAACGCCAATTCCTCCTCGGATTTGGCCCCGAAATTTAAAAGATCGACTTGTGTTTTGAGGTCGTTGATTTCTGAACGCAGATTGGCCGCAGCCTTCGCCAAAGACATTACGTTACCTGATGCCTTCTCCGCAGCAACAGCAAACGCTGACACAATGGCAATGCCTGCGCCTATGATCGCGCCGACTGGCCCGAATATGCCCGCAAGCTGCGAACCCTGCTGACCAAACGCCTGCATCTTGCTCGTACCGTTCGCCACCTGTACGGCAAAGTCACCGACCTGATAACCAGCCTGCTGAAGCGCGCCCTTGGCCCACTTGTTCGTGGCCACAGCGTTCGTATTGTACTGCGAGGTGGACTTTTGGATCGTCTTGTTCAGACTGGTCATCCGAGCCTGAACCTGCTGAACCTGCGGCAGACCCGTGACATTCACGCCTATGTTGATCGCGAGGTTTTCACCGAGACCTTGTGCCATTTTTCTCGCGCTCCTCAAGGATCATGAAATATGCGACCCATTCATTATACTCGCTTACGCTGATTTCCTCAATCTCGGAGATTGTCTTGCCAAGCCGGTCAGCCAGCGCGATCAAGTTCATTCTGAACGGGTCGCCCTTTAGTTTTTTAGGTGGTCCTCGACGTTGGCACCCGTGAACACTTCACCAAAAACCTTGGTAATGACCGAGATAGGCTCCCCCATTAGGATTACCTTATCCTCTAGTGTGAATGCCTTATCGCCGGTTTCCAGTTCACACTTGTCAATGATCACTTCGACCATGCCTGCCATAGTGACATCGCTCAGGAAGCCAGGATGCTTGCGCTGAATCTTGTCTAGATCGCGGGCGGTAACATCGGAAGAATAGAGGCGAAGGGGATCATCCCCCTCGCCCCATTCCGCGATCTCAATGACCTTGCGCTCTTTCTCAGCGCGCTTGGCCGCGATGCGCTTTGACAGGCTCATCAGGACACCGTGGTCTGGGTCAGTGCGCCGTTACCCTGAACCGAGATGGACATCTCGACCAGACCGTCGAAAGACGAATTGACAGAGCGTCCTGTAACGATTGCCGATCCGGTCAGATAAGTGTCGCCAGAAGTATCACCCTCTGGATATAGATTCAGCGTGACCTCTGCACCGATTGTCAATGCGCCTTGACCTGTAGTGTCGGTCTCATCCCAAAAAACATCAACAGAACCGCTGAAGGAAGTCAGGCTTGGTTTGTAGGTGCGGGCAGTATCGCCCATCGTCGTGTCTTCTAGGGTGTCCGCGCTCTCCTCAATTGAGAAAGAGCGGATTTCTGCAATGGCGTTAGAACCGACCTTCACGGTCCCTTCGCTGCCGGTATGTGTAGCCATAGGAGCCTCCTGTTATCTGGCCGTTTCAACGTCACCGATAGTAGTAACATATCGGATCGTATATGTTAAGCGAGCCACGCCCACAGGACGCTCTGCATCGCCATCAAAGTCAATCTCGGTACTGGTCAAGACACTATCCTTCACAAGACTATTCAGCGTGTAATCCGCCGCGATGGTCTCTTCGATCTGAACGCACAAGGCATCCACATCATCGTCAAAGGTATCAGTCACCCGCACATAGGCGTCAATCACAAGGCTGAGATCGCGCGCAAGCGTCCTCACCCCCATGGTCTGCAAGCCTGACGCCTCAGAGCCGCTGTAAACGGTCACAGCGGGCAACCTGGCTTCCGTGAGTGGATACACCCGAGACGCATAGACACCGCCTGTGGCAAGCGTCACACCGCTTGTCAAGATGCTTTCCACGCGGTCTCGGATCTGCTTGCGAATGTGAGCCATCAGACCTTTTCCAACTGGACCGTTGTCACGCCCGTGCCGTCATGAACCCAAGCCTTGATGTCATAGGTCACCGCATTAATGACCATCTGTTGATCCTCGGCGATGCTCGGCACGTCAGCCGTGCGGCAGGTCAGCCGAGGTTGTTCCTGATGCACCTGAACGTAACCGCCGGCGTCAACAGGAACAGTCTCGTTGTCGAAGATGCCGTAAATCGTGCCGCCGTCATATGTGACGGCGACAGCAAACTCATCCACCAGCAAGATGGATGCTAGATCGTCATTCAGCGGTAGGGGCATCTTTTGCCTTGCCACCCCGCTTCTTGGGTGCGCTGTCTTCCGTCAGGCCGACAGCACGATCTTCAACAACAGGTTCAGCCCTGGGCGCGGAGGTTTGCTCAACGCGACCCATCGAAATCAAAATGTTCCCCTCGCTGGCGGGAAGCTGAATGACATCGCCAGCCGTGCGACGTTCGCCGCCAGCCACGCAATTCTTCAAGACCAGATAGTGGTGCATGGTTTTCTCCAGTTCAGAATTGGGGGGACTGGAGAAGCCCCCCCAAGTGAGCGTCATCAGGCGCCGTCGTTGTTGAAGGCGAAGCTGACCGCGTGGCGGACGGCAACGTCAACAGTTTGCAGCGCAACGATGCGAACCGTGCCGCTGGTCGATGCAGTGTACGGATCGACGGTGATGTCGAGACCGCCGTACATGCCGATCAGCAGGTCCGAGAAGTTGCCGAAGTACAGGTCACCAGCGGTGACTTGGTTCGACACAATGGCGCGGTAGCCGTTCATTGAGCCATCAGGCGCGACAACGAACTGGCCCGAACCAGAGTCCTTCACGGTGGTCTTCAGAGCGCCGTACATGCTGGCAGGCAGGATGTACGCGAGGTTGCCCATGAGGGCGTTGTCCTCGGCAACGGCGGTCTCCATTGCGACGACCTCGGCGAAGGTCGGATTTGCCGCCGCGAACGATGTCGGAGCGTTGATGCCCGAGGTGTTCTTGATGCCGGTCGGTTGACCGGACGAACCAGAACCCTGAAGCGCACCGTTGTCAATCGCCAGTGCGAGGCCAGTCGAGAGGTCGTTGCGGACCAGTGCCTCAATGTCGAGGCTCGACTGCATCATCATCAAGCGAGTGATGTCGGTGAACGCGCCGAGTGACTTCGGCGACATGGTGACCTGACCAAAGGTCGGCTCGGACTCGGACGATGCGCCGCCCTCGGTCGAGATCCAGCCTGCGGTCGAAGCTGCGGTCTTCTTGGGGATTTTGACATCGCCAACAAGGCCGGTCAGCATGGTCGCGCCTGCCTGCATCACCGACGATGCGTTCCGCAGAACGTCGATGAAGTCACCGCCGCGATAGTCCTCGGCAACCATTGCCGAATCGTCGGTGGTGTTCAGGTCACGCTTAGACCACGAACGGCGAACGTCGGCAGGGATGTAGAGACCCTGCGGATCGATGCCGTCACGCTTTGCAGCTTCAGCAGCAGCTTCAAACTCGAACTCGGCAGCAGCGCGAGCGCCACGGTCGGACGGGTTAGCCATTGCGCGGATCGCACGCATCAGCGAGAAGTTGCGGACTTCCTTCTTGGAAAGGCCGATGGCGCTGTCGTCCAGCGGCTTCGAGCCGATCACGTCCAGAAGCTGACCCCGGAACTCAGCCAGCGAGGTGCCATTCTTGACAGCTTCGTCAGCCATTTCGCGCTTGTTGTGCTTGGCAGCGAGACGATAGATCTCGCCGGTTTCTTTGGCGGCGGCGCGGGCAGCTTCGGCCTTCACCGCTTCCACATCAATTTTAACTTCATCAGTCATTGTGGTCTCCATTCTTGGAGTGGCAGGGATTGGTTTAGCGGGTGAAGTCTCTGAGGAACGCCCCACGCCGACGGTCCTGTCTGCGGGGATGCTGACCACTGAGGCCTCCATAACTGACCACGAAGTCACACGGTAGCGATCCGATCCTTCGCGATCCATTTTGTTGACTGCATAGCCAACAGAGATGTTGGAACGGATGCCGTCCACAACATCTGCATAGATCTCGCTCGCAAGAACGCCTTTTCCAAAGCGAACCGTTCCCCGGAGACGACGGGTAGCAGAGTCAAGTTCTACACCTTCCACCACGCCGATCTGCTGGCGTGGGTCATGATCAAGCAGCAAGGGCATCCGCCCAGAACGGGCAAACTCAAGGTCAATGCTGGCCTCGCTGTGATCCAGAATTTCTGCGCCGAAAGAACGCTCCACCGGCTCCTCGCTGGAGATGGCGATCCGAACGCGGCGGTTCTGTTCGTCGATGATGTCCGCGCTGCCGTCCATAGAGCGCGTCTTCATGTCATCGCGGCTGAAGCGGTCGTTCAATTCGGCCTCGGTGGAGATGTCAGGCTCCTCGCCCGCATCAACATCAACAAGCGCGGCGGTTTCCTCGCCCACGTTCAGTTCTTCCGGTTCTGCACGCTGTTCAGACATCTCAGCCCCCTCGGTTGCTTCGGGGATCATATCATCTTTTTCATCGGTTTGCACTGCGCTTTCCTCCGAGCCGATTGCAGGCTCAAACTTCTGGGCGGTGAAGTTGTTTCGATCCAGCCAATCCTTGGCCTCAGAAACGCTGTATTCGTCAGCGTCAAACCGAATGGACTGAATTTCGCTCTGGCCGTCCCACAGGCCAATGATGAAATCAATGCCAGCACCGCCTTCATCGTTCATGCGGCGGAAGTCATCGTATTTCTCAGGATCGCGGATGCGGGCAGCATGTTCGTTGGGATACGGACGCTCTTCATAGCCGCGATCATTGTCCATGCTGGCGATCTTGTCGCGCGCCCAAGACTGACCTGCGTCACCGGCCCACAAGGCCCACGCGATGCGCCCATTCGACGGGTAGCCATCTTCGCCGGGGCGGAAGCCCTCGGCTTCTTTGTCCACCTCATGGCGGCTGAAGAAGCTGTGCATCCGCTTGACGGTGCTTTCCGACAGTTCCTTGCCGTTGACGATGTCGCGGGCGCGGGCAATGCCGACCTCGGTGCCGCCACGGCCAAACTCGCGCCGCCAGTCAAGGCCGCGCTGGGCCTCTTCTTTCATGCCATCAGTCGGTTTGTACGACATCTTCACCTCCTGCGTCAGCCGGTACAGGCAGCTTATCACCGAACGGCTCATAGGCCATCGTCAGGCCGTACTGCGCCGCGCTTTCCTTGTCCCGCACGATCTGGGCAAAGGTCTCATCAGCATCGCGGCCATAGTTCGCCGCAATATCGCTGTGGCTCAGAATGCCGTTCTGCAGGCCAACGACTGCCGCGTTGATCTCCTTCAGCGGATCAACCCACTGGAATCCACGCGGACGGAACGTGAAGCTGCGTGAGAATTTCTCATACTTGCCCGCCCCGGTGATCGGCGTCAGAGCGTTATCAACCACATGCTCCAGCCACACCCGGTAGAGTGGGTCCAATAAGTGATCCACCATGAACGCCTGAAGCGTGCGGTAGAAATCCCGCTCTTCCAGTGCGCCCTGCCGAATTGACGAATAGCTGGTGCCTTCGAGATCGTTCGCCAGCGACGTGTAGCTGACACCCAAGCCGCCAGCGATCCCACGCAATATGCTCTTCTCGAAATCAGCGAAAGCCGTGGTTGGGTGACTTGGATCAAAAGGGGTAAAATTTACCCCCGCTGGTAGCTGGTGAAACGTGCCTGCCTCGGCGTCATAGATCGGAGATCCCGTGCCGTTCTCGCCCTCATAACCATCGGCAACAAAGTCATCACCGGCTGGGCTGGTGAAGAAGCCCATCTTGGACGCAGCCGTGCGCGCGGCAACAAGTTCCGCCTCACGATAGCCATGCAGCATCTTCAGCGCCGAGATCGCAGCCGTTGACCACGGCACGCCGCGCGTCTGCCCCGCCCGCTCCTGGCGGTAGATGTGCATGATCTCGGACGCAGGCACACGCGCCCGCTTGGTGCCTTTCGCCAGCGTTGTGTAGTCGTAATCGCCGGGATGATTCAGCAGAATGTGATAGGCAACAGGGCGGCGGTATTCATCCAGTTCGACGCCCATGCGGACATCGTTGCCGTTGCGATACCGCTCGTTCATCTCCTCATCAACGCGATCAGGCTCAATGATCTGGATCGCGATTTGATGTCGGAAAGCACGGTTTTTGACGATCCGCAGGAATACCTCACCGTCACGCGCCATGCCGGTGATGACATGGTTTTCCAAGTCAATCAGGCTCATCTTGCCGTCAACAGTCGGCCCGCCAAGGCGGCTGAACTCAGCCCAAGCGGCCTCAATCATCTGACTGCCAGGCACATCCTGGGTGCCATCGGCATTCGCCGCACGCACCTGAAGCCGAAAGCCGTTATTGCCGACAACATTTGTGCGCAGAAGCTGCAAATAGCGACGGAAGTATTCGTTGTTGCGCTCCAAATCCCGCGATCTGTTGCGCAGTTCGTTCAGCGCCCAGCGGATCTCGCTGTCGGCGCTGCGGTTGCTGCCCGTGAAATCAGCGAAAAGCCGCCCTCTGGCGGCGGCGGCATAGTTCCGTTTCTGGATACCCTTGGGCTTCGCGGGCTTTTTGAAGATGTCCAGAAGACCCATCAGCGGAACCTCACTTTAATTGTGGAGCCGTTCGTCTTGCCGCGCTTCACCTTCTCACGGTTTTCATGCTTCACCACCTCGGCGCGATACCGATCACGCGCTGCAAGCAGTTCATCAAACGACATCTTGGTCAGCGAGCGGCCCGCAATGCTGTAGCTGCTGACATCGCTGTCAGCTTTGCCTTCAAGGATCGACTCAATCTTGTCGATCATAATCTCCGCATGAATGCGAGGATCAGCTTGGTTGTTGTCCATGTCAGGAATGGCTTCGAGGTCGCCCAAATCAACGACAATTCGATTTCCTGATGATGTTTGCGTGATCTCAAGCTGCCAGTGATACCTACCCGGCTCGAATGCTGCGGACGTGGCGCTGTCTACCGTGAACAGGTAGTAGTCATCGCCGCTTGGCTCAGTCGCAGGCAGCTTGATCTCGCTGGCACCACCGCCAGTGATGCGCGCAACATATTCCGCAGAGTGTGCGCTGGGCGGATAATCCACTGCGATGTCGGATCGCTTCCACTGAATGAAGTCGCCAACGACAATCTCAAGCGGCTCACCTTCCGGGGAGTTCGCTGCGTCAAACAGATTGGCCATTATTTGTATCCATGCACAAAGCTGCTTCTACGGGGAACGGACGGGCGGCGCGGGGCGGACTTCTCCGGGGCCGATGGTATCACATTTTGTGCTCTTCTGTAAACAACTTCCAAGTTGATGTTCAAGATGGCCAATGCAGCGGTGGCGTAAACGCGGCAATCCAGCGCTTCGTTGCGCGTCCTGATCTTCACCCACTCGCGCCTGGGTCTGCCCTTGAAATACTTGGTGACCTTCTTCTCGGCGGTCAGCATTCGGTAGTATTCTTCGTGCCGACCAACCGGGAAGTGGCAATACCCCTCGCCCTCTTCTACGATCTTCAGCCGAGAATAGATCAGTTCCTTCGCCGTGTCGGTGCCGACCGGAAACAGATTGATCTTGCCGATGTTGTTTTTCGTCGGCCTGCCAGCAATCGGCTTGCCCTCGCCACCAACACCCTTGATAGCAAAGACCTTTCGGCCCGCCCGAGCGCGGCAATAGTTGTAAACTTGCTGCGTGTAGTGGCCACCGGAGTCAACGCAGGCCGATCTGATGACCATCTCGCCGTGCGTCGGATGCACGAACTTCTGTTGCAGGATCTGGTCTAGCTGCATCCACAGATCGGCGGTTGATGGATCGCCATAGGCTGTTTGATAGTCAATCGACCAGCTTTCCTCACCTCGGCCCCAGCCGACGATCTCGATCTCCAAGCGGTCATCCTGCACGTCAACGCCAGCCGTCAGCAACAGCACCTCATCTGGCAGTTCACCGCCCCAGTCCTCGGCCCGCTGCATCAGATCGTGATCGTCAACTTGCTCGCCTTGGTCCTCCCATGTCTCGCCCAAGAAGGTGTTCACCCACGTCTTCAAACGCATTGGGTCGCGTTTGGACGCCAAAAAGTCGCGCACGCTGTCCTCCAGCGGCATCCAAGGCGAATAAAGGCCGCTCAGGTGGAATCCAGCCGTCTTGCCGTCGCCCTCGGACGTGGCTTTCCACTTGCCGCACCTGATCGCTCGGTATCGCTTCGCATCCGACCAGCAAGAGCCGCAATGCTCGCACACATAGGTGGCCGTCGCGGGCTTGTCCTGTTCCCACTGCACATTCGCCCAGCGCAGCACCTGTTCTTCCTCGCAATCGGGGCATGACACAAAATACTTGCGCTGATCGCTCTCCAGATACGCCTGTTCAATTCGGCTGTGGCCGCGCTCTGTCGGCGTGCTGACCAGAATGATCTTCCGATTCCAGAATGTGGTGGATCGCTTCTTGGCCAGCGACACCGGATCGCCCTCGGTGCCTGCCGATGGAGGGTAGCGATCCACCTCATCGCACATGATCATTCGACAAGGCCGAGATGCCAGCGAGGATGGGCTGTTGGCACCGCAGGCCGTCACATGACCGCCGGGAAAGACCTTGTGCAAAGTGGTGTTGCCGCTGTCGCGCGACCTCGGATCTTTGATCTTGTTGGCCAGCACAGGCGTATCACGCACCGCCGGGGCAAGCCGATCCTTAGACCACGTCTGCGCCATCTCCAAGGTCGGCTGCACAACCAACATCGGCGCAGGATCTTGGTGAATGTGATAACCCACAACATTGTTGATCAGTTCCGTCTTGCCGATCTGCGCAGCCGTCATCAGCACGACCGTCTCAATGCTCGGATCGCTGACCGCATCCATCATCCCGCGCTGGTACTCGGCGCGGCTGGTTGACCACTTACCAGCCTCCGCGCTGCTTTCGCTGGACAACTGCCGATACCGATCCGCCCACTGGCTGACCGACAGCCTTGGCGGAGGCTTCAGCGATGTCCTGATCGCCTCGGCGATCCGCGCCTCAAGCCTCTTCGCTTGTGCCGCCCTGATTGTATCCGACCAGTTCATTCAATGCCTCGACAATCGCATCCTCAATCAGCGCCTGCACCTCGCGCACCGTCGCCGATGCGTGCGCCTCCGGTGCCACCTTCGTCGGAACAGCCAGCAAGCGCGTGCGCGCCTTAGTCAACTGGTTTTCGATCTGCTTGGCAACGTCCTCAATGTAGACAAGATCGCCGCGCTCGACCGCATTCTCCATTTCCTTCGCGTCGGCCTGTTCCTTGGCAAGGCGGGCGCGCTCGGCTGACAGGTCCAGATCGCCAACCTTGTACCGGCCAGCGGCGATCTCGCGGATGTGCAGGATGTATTCCCGCCGCGCCTGTTCAAGATCGTATTGACCGCGACCCCTCTTGGTGATTACACCTTTGTCGATCAGGTTCTTGACCTTGGATGGCTCCATCTGGAGATGCGCGCCGACCTCTGATAAAGTGGCCATGGAATATCCTTTCCCTGCCGTCCTCCCCCTTATAACA
>Ga0208004_1000283_pt1 | contig 19783 bp, 25 predicted proteins | sample DEB08_DNA_6_FD_184522 | JGI IMG/M metagenome (GOLD analysis project Ga0208004, IMG submission 184522) | Aqueous microbial communities from the Delaware River and Bay under freshwater to marine salinity gradient to study organic matter... | ecosystem: Environmental > Aquatic > Marine > Coastal ...
GGCTTGCCGTCCTCATCATTGTCAAGCCATTGAGCAAGGACCGTCGCAGACAACACCAGATCTCGATCGGTCACCCCTTCGAGCGCCATAAGTCGGATTCCGAAGACTTCGACGACCTTTTCGATATCGGCCGCAATCTCATCTTGTCGTGGCGTGAGGATCTCAAAATCCGGTGGCGTGGTCTCAAAGACTTGCTCAGACCAATTCCGACACGCCTTGTCAGAACCACTACCACTGCCCTTTACCCGCTTCCAGACGCGCTTCTTGCCCTTCTTGACGCACTTAAAGGTCACGCCTTGGTGTTCTTGCACGAGCCCGACCTTGGGACACGTTGCTCCCGCTTTGGGTGGCTTCGCTGCGGCCACCGCAAGGGATCCAGTGCCCGCCCAGACAAGGGCGACGGCGACAGCCAGGTGCAGGATGGGATTGCGGCGCATCGTGCCTCCCGATGAAGAACTCAGTGGCCAACGACACGACCGTAGCCTCAGCCCTCACCGATCGCACGACACCTGTCGACCTGGGCCGGTGTCCGACCTGGGGTTAGCGCTGCCGGCGCAGCGTGCAGTCCGATGACAGGTCCCAGGACATGACCTGCTGCAGTCGGTCCAGGCAATTCGTCAAGACGAGTGTGCCCTGCCCGGTGAGGCGACCGGAGAGGGTTCGGCCCGCCCGGTCGAATGACCCCCGGCGCGCGGTGATGACTACCCGGTCGTTGGCGGTCACAGTCACCGCCACCGGGATTCGAGCCCCTCGGCTGCCGTCCTGTCGCTCGAACCGTAGGCGGCCGATGTAGTCAGCCGAGCGGCCCGGCGCGGGTCGGAGGACAAGGTAGTAGCCGATCCGGTTGTCGCGCAGGGAGTCCGATACCCAACGTCCTGCCAGATCCTCGGCGGCTCCCGCGGAGGTTGCCCCCAGGGCGGGAAGCCCGAAGGTGAGGGCGACTCCTACGGCGATGGACGTGAGTCGGGCAGCGAGAGGGATCACCCGCACAGTCTGCGCTGAACCGGCGCAAAGGGCCACTCGGCCCCGCCGTGGCCAACCTGCGCGCGGGGTCCACCACTGTTACCCTCACGACGAGAAAGGGAGGCTTCCATGGATGCTGATGCTCAGGGCCCCGGGGACGTGCTGCGCAACATTTGGCAGGCCAACGATACGGACATGCCCGAGCTCGATCCCGAGTGCAGCCCGACGAAGGCGTGCCGCAATATGAAGGACATCTCCTTCGAGGGCTTCGCCGAGGAAGGCGGGGACATTGCCACCGCCTGGCGCAACACGCTCGCCCGTGAAGGCAAGCTTGGCGGCGGCTCGGTCGCTGATCTCGTCTTCGGCAACGGCAACTGAGCCGCCGCGATGGTGGACGTGGAGTCCTTGACGGTTGGGCAACTCACCCAGCAGTTGAAGGATCAGGACTACATCGCTGACCGTGGCTTGGCCACCGCCCTTCTCCTCTCGGTCAAACTGGGCAAGCCGCTGCTGCTCGAGGGCGAAGTGGGCGTGGGCAAGACCGAACTCGCGCGAACGCTCGCAAGCATGCTGGGCCGCGATCTCATCCGCCTGCAATGCTACGAGGGCATCGACATGTACCACGCCCTCTACGAATGGGACTACGCACGTCAGATGCTTCATGTTCGAGCGCTCAGCCAGTCAGAAGGAGCCGCGGGAGACGACGACCTCTTCAGCCCCCGCTTCCTGCTCGAACGCCCCTTGCTCCAGGCCGTACGCGCGGGTGACCGCTGCGTGCTCCTCATTGATGAGGTGGACCGGGCCGATGACGAGTTCGAGGCGTTCCTCCTCGAGTTGCTCGGCGACTTCCAGGTCACCATCCCCGAGGTAGGCACGGTCAAGGCCGAGTCCCGGCCCATCGTCATCCTCACCTCGAACCGCACCCGCGAACTGCACGATGCCCTCAAACGTCGTTGCCTCTATACGTGGATCGGCTTCCCCGAGCCCGACCGCGAATTGAGCATCGTGCGCGCCCGGCTCCCAGGGATCGGCGAGACTCTCGCCGCCCAGGTCGTCACCGCGGTCAACCGGCTGAGGGGCATGGATCTGGAGAAGCCACCCGGGGTCGCCGAGACGATCGACTGGGCACAGAGCTTGGAAGCACTCGAAGCGTCCGCTCTCACCGAAGACGTCGCCCTGGACACGCTCGGCGCGGTCATCAAGGATCGCGACGATCTCGACTACGCGACGAAGAGCATCCAGGATGTCGTCGGCTAGCGAGGACGACCACGGTGGCTACGACGAACTTCTCGTGGGGTTCGGGCACGCACTGAGGTCGGCGGGTTTGCCGGTGGGATCGGACGACATCCTCGCCTTCTGTTCCGGAGCCGGCGCGCTCGACGTGACCGACCTGATGGACCTGTACTGGTGCGGCCGGGCAACGCTCGTCCGACGCCGCGACAATATCCCTCTGTACACCGAGGTCTTCCGCCACTACTTCCTCGACATCGAGCCAGCAACGGCCGACATCCGCAAGAAGACCCTCAAGGCCTCCTCGACGGCCGGGGCCACCCTGGAGATTCCCAACACCGAGGAGGGGCTACCCGGGCAGGTCGGTCCGGACGAGGTCAAACTCGGCTACCTCGCGAGCACGTCCGAGGTCTATCGACACAAGGCCTTCGCCGATTGCAGCGACGACGAGTTGCGGCAGGTTCGCAAACTCATGTCCCGACTCCGTGTCACGCCACCCAAGCGTCGCACCCACAGGACAACCAAGGCACGGCGCAGCCCCACCCTGGACATGCGGCGCATGGCGCGAGAGATGATGCGCACGCTCGGAGAACCGCGCGATCTCGCCTTCCGGCGACGCAAAGACAAGCTCCGCCCCCTCGTCCTGATCCTCGATGTCTCCGGCTCCATGGCGGACTACTCACGCAATCTCCTGCAATTCGCCTACTCCGCTCGCCGGGCCAATGCCAAAGTGGACGTCTTCTGCTTCGGGACGCGCCTGACGCGGATCACGCGATCGCTCGACCGACGCGACCCCGATGAGGCCATGCGCCTGGCGGGCGAGTCGGTGCTGGACTGGGACGGCGGAACGCGTATCGGAGACTCCCTTCGCGAGTTCACGCGCGCCGCACGACGGGCACGCCTCGGCCGGGGCGCCATCGTCGTCATCTGTTCGGACGGCCTCGACCGCGGTGAGCCCGCCGCATTGGCCGAATCCATGGAGGCGCTGTCCCGCATCGCCCACCGGGTGATCTGGGTGAACCCGCACAAGGGCGACGCGGCCGAATACGTGCCGACGTCGCTGGGCATGATTGTGGCCGACCCCTTTATCGACGAAGTGCACTCCGGTCACAACCTGGCTAGTCTCGAGCGTCTTGCAGACCGTCTGGCGAAAGTGGGCTAACTATGCGCTATAGCGTTTCACTCCAGGCCGAGGGTGACCGAGAGTTCACCCTGGAGGAGGCCGTCGAACTCGCGGACGCGGTCGCTCCGCTCAGCGGGATCGCCAGCGGAATGGGCACGCTGGGCTACGGCGCTCAGATCATCGTCGAAGCGGCCGACCCGGACTCGGCGGTCGAGATCGCCTTGGAGCGCTTTGCCGCCGCCGTGTCCGGCACCAAGCTTCCGGAATGGCCGGTTGTCCGCGCCGAGTGCCTAGCCGAGGACGAGGACTTCGCCGATCTCGACGAGATCCCGTGATCAGGCTCGGGAGCCTCGCCGGATATGCCTTCGAGGGGCCGAGAGCTCTCGCGGGCTGGACTCCGCCGGCTCGGGCTGCCGTCTACGCCATCTTGGCCAAGGAGAAGGGCAGCGAGTTCGCGGTCATCTACGTCGGTCATGCCGACGACCTGACTACCGAAGGATTCCCCTTCCGCCACGCCCGCTCATCGGCGTGGGTGAATCGTGCCGGCGGCAAGTACAACCTGCACGCGGCCTGGCTCGAGGTTCCCGGTGGCACCCGCGCGCACCGAGAGCAGATCAGTAGAGAACTTATGGCTATCTATAACCCGAGCTGCAACGAGGAGAAGTTTGACAAGGCGTGGAAAGCCGAGTGGATTGGTGAGTATGCCACCCCGGTGACCGACGCCCTGACAACTGGCCGGGACCCCGACTGACCACCCGCCAAGTCCCTGATTGCACGAGGGCCGGGGTCCCGATACGGGATCCCGGCCCTCGTGCAAGACGTTCTTTCGTTAGTCGATATCGACCCCGACAGCTTCCATGAGCCGAGAACGTCGCACACCCATGGCCGGGCGGTTGACACCGTCGGCCACGTGATCATCGTGGTTGAAGGTGGCGCCGACAACGATGCCCTCCCCCATGCCGTAGAGCAGGGGTAGCGCACCGGCGACGACTCGCCCGGTCCCGTTGATGGAGGTGAGCCCCGGCTCGATGGCCTCGGCATCTTGCTTGATCTGCCATACGAGATCGGCGGACTCTTCTAGATCGGCGGCCACCTTCTTCAGTTGACTACCGACGATGAAGAGATAGATCGCGAGGCCTGCGATGAGCAGGGCAACGTCGATTGCTGACCACAGCGCAAGTGAACTCATGAGCGCACCTTGTCCAATACTCGTCCGAGGAACAGGTGGTGTTCCAGGCCCTCAGCGAGGACGGCCTCAACGCCGCCCGCTGTCGTGGTGATGAGTGCCGTGTCGGCGGTGTTGGCCTTGGCGGCGATGAGCGTGGCCTTGATCGCGGCGACTCGCTTGCGAATACGTGCAACGAAGATCACCAGCAGGGTGAGGAGGGCTGCCACGGCAACCACGACAACGAGGCCGAGGATATTCGCGATGGTCCACAGTTGTTCTACCTGAGCATCCATGTCAGCCTCCCAGCCGCTCGCGTCCGCGCTTCAGGCCAGCGATAACCGCCAGCGCCGAAGCAATCGTTTCGTTCAGTCCGGCCAGACCCGCGGTGTTGCGCTCCGCAGCCTCCAGCCCGGTGAGGATGCTCCCGGCTTGATTGCCGATCCTCCAGGCGAGCACCAGGATCGGCACCACGAGGGCAACGACCACGAGCACCACCACGAGCCCGATGATGTAGCCGACTAGCCAACCTTCATGTCCGGCGAAGTCCATGTGCCCTCCTAAATCGTTTCGGCGAAGTCGCGCACAGGTGCCAGGCTCGCATTGACCGAGCTGACCACCGGGTGGACGGTTGACGTCTTCTCCACAATCACCTGTACCCCGCCGTCCAAGGCCTTCAAGGTCTTGGACGTGGCATACAGGTGACCGATGACCCGGGCGAGTCCCAGGGCGGCGGCAGCGATGATGAGCGCGCCCACCACCAGGGTGACAATTGCTTCTGCAGGCATGCCTGGCTCCTAACCGAGTAGCTTCGAGACGGGGCCGGCGTACCGCACCGCACCGTTGGCGACTTCCTTGATGACGTCGTCGGTCGTGGCCAGGAGAGCGGGGGTCGTATCCAATTCCCCGATCAGAGCCACGCCACCCGCGAGGGTGTCTTCGGCAGCGCCACGAATGCGCTCAAGTGCTCCGAGGACCATGTTGAGCAGTGCGACAAGCACGGGGACAACAACGACGATGAGGACGATGTTTCCCCACATCCACAGACTCATATCCGTTACCTCCTGGTCAGCGGCTCGGCGCCGGGGTGTAGGGAAGGAAGAACCGCGCAAAGACGCGCTTAGCCGCCCGGAAGAACGCCGTGATGCCGATGGCGATACCGCTGGCGGCCTTCGGAGCGTCGATCGCCATGGGATCGCGCCCATCGGCAATGGCAGCCAGACGCAACTTCATCGACCCGGCTGTCTGATCGACGAGGACGCCCGTGACGTCCGCGACAAGTCCACGGCCGTACTGTGCGGCAGCACCCGAGATCTGCAGGTCCATGCCGATGTTGACACGGGTGTTGCCGCCGATGGGCTGCAGGCCGATCGTCAACTGGGTCTCGGCGTTGCCGCGGCCCTTCTTGTCTGCTCCGGCACCGTCCAAGACGAGCACCTTCTTGGCATCATCCTTGCTCGCGATCTTGACCTGACCGGCGAACTCCAACTTCACCGGTCCGGCCGAGATGATGACGTCACCGTGGTACTCGTCATCCCCCACCTGATTGGTGAGATCCGCACCCGGGATACACGCCGCAACGAGAGGCAGGTTGCCGAGAAAGTCCCAGACCTGATCGACGGGCTGGGGGACCTCGAATGACTGATTCAGCTTCATGGTCAGTCTCCCTTCACCGGCGGCATCCCGGACACGTTCTGTCCGGTCTGCAGTGCCTCATAGACCCGGTTGGGCATGAGCGGCATGTCGACGTTCCGCACGCCGGTGTGCTCGATGGCGTTCATCACCGCGTTGACGAAGGCGGCCGGCCCACCCACCGTGGCGCATTCACCGATGCCCTTGGCCCCGATGGGGTGGTGCGGGCAGGGAGTGACGACCTCGTGGAGTTCGAAGCCAGGGGTCTCCCAGGCGGTCGGCAGGAGGTAGTCCATGTAGTTCGAGCCGATGCAGTTCCCCTCCTCGTCGAAGGTGATGTACTGCATGCTCGCCATGGCGTAGGCCTCGGTGAGACCGCCCATGATCTGGCCTTCGACGATCATGGGATTAATGCGAACGCCGCAATCGTCCACCGCGACGAACTTGAGCACATCCCACACGCCAGTCTGCGGGTCGACCTCAACCTTGCAGACGTAGGCCGCAAAGGGCCACGTGAGGTTTGGCGGGTCGTAGTAAGCGACGTTTTCGAGACCTGGCTCTAGCCCGTCCGGCACGTTGCTGTAGGCGGCGAGGGCACAGTCTTGAATCGTGACGCCCCGCTCCTCATTGCCCCGCACATAGAACCGACCGAGCTCCCACTCGATGTCCTCCTCGGACACCTCGAGGAGGTGCGCCGCGATCTTGCGCGCCTTGGCGCGGATCTTGCGGGCCACCATCGCCACCGCCGCACCGGCCACCGGTGTCGAGCGTGACGCGTAGGTGCCCATCCCGAAGGGCGCTGTGTCGGTGTCACCCTCTTCGACGACGATGTCGTCGGCGGGGATGCCGAGCTCGTGAGCGACGATCTGCGCCCAGGTGGTCTCGTGGCCCTGGCCCTGCGTCTTGGCACCGGTGCGCAGGATCGCCTTGCCGGTCATGTGCACGCGCAATTCCGCGGAGTCGAACATCTTGATGCCGAGGATGTCGTACTCACGGCTGTTGCCAGCGCCGAGCGGCTCGGTCATCGTGGAGATGCCGATGCCGAGGAGCTTGCCGCGCTTGCGCGCCTCCTCCTGCTCCTCCTTGAAGGTGTCGTACCCGATGGCCTCCAGAGCCACGTCCAGGCACTTGCCGTACTGGCCGGAGTCGGTGAGGAACCCGAAGGCGGTCCGGTAGGGGAACATGTCGTCCTTGACCAGATTCACCCGGCGGAATTCCGCCTGGTCCATGCCGAGGTCGTTGGCCGCCGCGTGCATCATGCGCTCTTGGAAGAACATCGCCTCGGTGACGCGGAAGGAGCAGCGATAGGCCACCCCACCCGGCGCCTTGTTGGTGTAGAAGCCCTCGCTCGTGAGATGTGCTGCGGGGACGTCGTACGCCGCGAACGTCGAGTGCATGAGGCCGATCTTGAACTTCGTCGGTTGCGCGTCGGCGTAGAAAGCTCCGTGGTCGGACACCGTGTGCATCCGCATGCCCAGGATCTTGCCGTCATTGCGCAGCGCCAACTGGCCCTGCAGGTAGACATCGCGACCAAACCCGGTTGAGATGAGATTGCCGGACTTGTCCTCGATCCACTTGACCGGCCGCTCGGTGAGGATGGAGGCCAGGATCGAGATGACGTATCCGGGATAGACGGGGACCTTGTTGCCGAAGCCGCCACCGAGGTCCGGAGAAATGATCCGAATCATGTGCTCGGGGAGTTCGGCCACGAGGGACACAGCCGCCCGAATGATGTGGGGTGCCTGCGTGGTCATGTAGACGGTGAGCTTGCCCGTCGAGCGGTCGTAATCGGCGATGGAGCCGCAGGGCTCCAAGGGTGACGGGTGCGACCGCGGGTAATGCAGATCCACCGTGGAGACAACATCGGCCTCGGCAAAGGCCCGATCCGTGGCCTCCTTGTCGCCGATCTCCCAGTCGAAGATCTTGTTGGTGGCCTGGTTTTCCTTATCGTCGCGGATCAGCGGCGCATTCGGATCTTGGGCCTGAACGGGATTGACGATCGCAGGCAGGGACTCGTACTCCACGACGATCCGGCTGCAGGCATCCTTCGCGATGTACGGATCATCGGCGATCACCGCGGCGACCTCCTGGCCCTGGAAACGGACCTTATCCGTGGCCAGCACCGCCTGGGTGTCGTAGGACAGGGTGGGCATCCAGGCCAGGTTGCGGGCCGCCATAGTCTCGCCCGTCAGGACGAGTCGGACCCCGGGTACCTCCCACGCAGCGGTGGTATCGATCGACTTGATCCGCGCGTGGGCGACGGGGCTACGCAGGATCTCCATATGGAGCATGCCCGGCAGGACGACGTCATCGACGTAGCGGCCCTTGCCGCGGATGAATCGGTTGTCCTCGACTCGGCGACGGCTTGCGCCCATGCCACCGATCTTGAGTTCGTCGAGTGCCATTACTCGGCCCCCTCAGCACGCATCTTCTCGGCGGCCCACATGACCGACTTCACAATGTTCTGGTAGCCGGTGCACCGGCAGAGATTGCCCGACAGCGCCCAACGAATCTCGTCCTCGGTGGGGTTGGGGTTGCGTTCGAGGAGCGCCTTCGACGCCATCATCATGCCGGGCGTGCAGTACCCGCACTGAAGGCCATGCTCCTGCTTGAAGCCCTCCTGGATGGGGTGCAACTCACTCGCGGTCGCCAGACCCTCCACCGTCTCGACGTCGTGCCCATCCGCCTGAACGGCGAGCATCGTGCAACTCTTGATGGGCCGACCGTCGAAGAGCACCGTGCAGGCGCCGCAGTTGGTGGTGTCACAGCCGGTGTGCGTGCCTGTCAGTTGCAGAGCCTGGCGCAGCATGTGAGCGAGCAGCAGGCGCGGTTCCACGTCCACCGTGCGCTTCTCACCGTTCACGGTCACCGTCACGCGCCGGGTCGGCACGTTGGCGGGGACCTCCGCGGGGACTTCCTCGTACAGACTCGTCATAGTCAGGCTGCTTTCTGCTCGGAGCGGGCGATACCCGACAGGATGCGGGTGACAAAGGTCTTCACGATGTGGCGCTTGTAGTCCGCCGAACCGCGGTGGTCGGTGCGTGGGTCAGCGGCATCCGCGACCGCCTCCGCGGCGGCCTCGATGCTCTCGGCGGTCAAGGTCTTGCCCACCAACACGCTGATGGCCTCATTTGCGTCGATGGTCTTGCCGCCGACTCCCGCAAGCGCGCACCCGGCGCGGGTCACGACATCGCCGTTCATATCCAGAGCGACAGCAACGGACGCGGTCGCGAAATCGCCGACTCGGCGCTCCAGCTTGAGGTAGCCACCGACAGCCTTCCCCTTGGCGGGCGGGATCACGGCCTCGACGGCGAGTTCGTTGTAGGCCAGGGCGTTGGTGAACGGGCCTGAGACGAAGTCCCGCATGGCGATCTCACGGCGGCCGTTGGGGCCCTGGGCCACGATGCGACCATCGAGGGCGATCATCGTCGCCGCCCAGTCACCCTGGGGGTCGGCGTGACACACCGAACCGACGAAGGTCCCCCGGGTCCGCACGATGGGATCAGCGACCAGCGCCGCCGCCTGGGCGAGCGTGGGGTGCGAGTCCTTGATGATTTCGGAGAACTCCAGGTCCTCGTGACGGCACAGGGCGCCGATCCGCAGGGTGCCGTCCGGATCGAGGCGGTGGTAGTCGAGCGCCTTGATGTTGTTGATGTCCACGAGGCGCTCCGGTGAAGCGAAGCGCAGTTTGAGCATGGGCACCAGGCTCTGTCCGCCGGCGAGCACCTTGGCCTCGCCACCGTTGCGGTCGAGAATCGCCACGGCCTCTGCAACAGTGGTGGGCGCGTCGTATGCGAATCGGGATGGATACACGGGTGGTCCTCTCGGTCTCAGCCCTGGCTGTCGCGCACGGCGACGGGCATGGAGTCGGCATCAGGATCGGGGCGCGGCTCCTGGTGGGGCGGCCACGGGCCCTGGACGGGCTGACCGGCGACCTTGAGATAGTCGGTGATCTGCGGCCAGGCCCAGATCGTGGGGCTGGAGCCGGTCTTGGGAGAGTTCTCGATCAGGGCATACAGGCGCGGATTGCCGCGCTCGTGGCCACTGGACTCAACTGCCATGCAAACCCCCTCCGGGGACTAGGTGCGATTGCCGAAAACTACTCCTGTTCACACCTTGTGCAAGTGGAAACGGGGCATTTGAGTCGTGGCAGCGACAATCGGACAGATCAGTCATCTCCGGGTCGCCGTCCAGGCGTCTACCGGGAGCGCTCAGCAATGATCTGCGCGGCGATCGACACGGCGACCTCAGCAGGCTCCCGACCCCCGATATCGAGTCCCGCCGGACCATGGACGCGGGACAGGTCCGTCACATCCCGATACCCCAGCCAATCGGCCCGTGCCTGCTGCATGTCGAGCGACCCGAGGGCGCCAATGTAACCGCTTTCGCTCTCGAGAGCCGCCATCAGGCATCGGCTGGAGGATTCCACGTCGTGTCCCATGATGACGATGGCATCGAGCGTACTGAGGGTGGCAGCGAGCCCCGTGACGACCTCAGGCCGCGTCTCACTCGCCACCTTCCACCCGAGCAACTCGCCCTGCCGCACAAGAGCCTCGGCCATCGGGCCGCGGCCGGCCACGACCAAGCGCGGTGTGGGCGCGAGGGTCATGTGGAGGACGTCGTCATCGCGGTTGACCGACACTCCCCCGGCCTGATCGGCGTCGCTCACATCGACGCGGGTGACGGCATCTCCACTGAGGTGGAGGGTGATCACCACCGCATCACGCTCAAGGAGGCGGGGCCATAGGTCCTCGGGGAAGAGAGACGCGGGAACGACGACGAACTCCATGTCCGTCCCCGTCGGCAGGCCGGCCAGGGGGCTCTCAAAATCGGTTACCCGGTGACGAATTAGTCGACCTTCATCGCGTTGGAGCGCTGCCACATCGGCGAGCAACCCATCGAAGGCCCCACCGCACAGGGTGCCGATCCGACCACCGCCGGGCGTAATGGCGAGGGCATCCTCCGATGCCTTCGGCGAGATCGACCAGGCAAGGTCAGCGCGGGTACCTGAGCGAACGCAGGCGGCCACCGTCAGGGCTACGTCGTACACCCTGCGGAGTGTAGGCCCGCGCTGCCGAGGTCGCGCGACTGCGCCTCCTGGGGAATCGAGCGACGAACGTCTCAGACTCCCTTGGGCCTGAGGTGCCGCTGCGCAAGGCCGCCCACGAAGTCGAAGGACAACGCGATGAGGGCTACGAGTGCAGCGCCCACGAAGATGGCGGAGGGACGATTCAGCTTCAAGCCCGCATTGATCGTTTCACCCAGGCCACCGCCGCCAATGAGGAAGGCGAGGGATGCCATACCGACGTTGATGACGACCGCGGTGCGGATACCCGCGACGATGACGGGTACGGCGAGGGGCAATTCGACACCCTTGAGCCGCTGCCAGCCGGTCATCCCCATACCCTTGCCGGCCTCAATCACTGAACGGTCGACCTGCTCCAATCCCACGATCGTGTTGCGCAGCACGGGAAGTAGGGCGAATGTCGCGAGGGCAACGATGACCGTGAAGGCACCGGCACCGAGCCAGACGAAGAACAGGACGATGAGGCCATATGCGGGAATCGCCTGGCCCAGGCCGAGCACCGTTACCATGCCGTCCTTGATTCGTGGTGCGTGCTCGCGCGTGACCAGGATTCCGACTGGGACCGCCACCACGATGACCAAAATCGTGGAGAAGAATGCGAGGTACAACTGCTGATACGCCTGGCGAGCCAACTGGCTCGGCTCCAAGATGCGCTCGGTCGTCGCATCAAAGTCCGAATAGAACCACACCGTCGCGAGCAAGATCGCGAGCGCGACACCAAGAATGGGCGTCACGATGAGGTCGAGTTGCTCCGATCCCCAGGTCGTCAGGCGGCTACGCCGACTTGGCTTTGCTGCCATAGCCAGGGACGTCATGACGGTGAAGCTCCGTTCCCCGCGGTCAGCAGGAGCGCCGCCAGGCTTTCGATCGTGCACCCACCCAGATAGCGACCCTGAGCGTCAACGACAACGGCCATGCCGCTGGAGGTCGTTAGCATCGCGGACAGTGCATCCTGGAGAGTGTCCTCCGGCTGCACCTGGACCGTGATCGGTCGACCAGCGGCCTCAATGGCTCGCTCCGACGAATTCAGCGCTCGCTCATCAATCCACCGCAGTGGGTGATCATGCTCGTCGAGGAGAACCGCCGTGCTCACACCGGCATCCGCCATCGCCTGCAGAGCCTGGCCCCGGTGTACAGGTTTGCGGAGGGTCACCATAGGAGCGAGATCAATGTCGCGAACCCGGCGAAGAGTCAGCGTCTTCAGGACCGCACCCGAGCCAAGGAAGTTCTCCACGAACTCATCCGCGGGCTCGGTGAGGATGACCTCGGGGCGCTCCAACTGTGCGATCTCCGAGCCCTCGCGAAGGATCGCGATGCGATCGCCCATCTTGACGGCCTCGTCGATGTCATGGGTCACGAAGACGATGGTCTTGCGGAGCTCACTCTGGAGTCGCAGGAACTCGTTCTGCAGGCGATCCCGCGTGATCGGATCGATGGCCCCGAAGGGCTCGTCCATCAACAGCACATCGGGATCGGCGCCAAGAGCACGTGCGACGCCGACGCGCTGTGCTTGGCCGCCAGAGAGCTCGTTGGGGTAGCGGTCGCGGTAGATGGCCGGATCCATGCCCACCAGTTCAAGGAGCTCGTCTACCCGCTCCTTGATGCGCTTTTTCGGCCACCGGAGGAGTTTGGGCACGGTGGCCACGTTCTCGGCGATCGTGCGGTGCGGGAAGAGGCCCACCTGCTGGATGACGTAGCCAATGCGGCGACGGAGCGAGTTGGGGTCGACCTTGGTGACGTCCTCCCCCTCGTAGAAGATCCGACCTGAGGTGGGTTCGATCATGCGATTGATGAGGCGAAGTGTCGTGCTCTTGCCGCAGCCGGAGGGGCCGACGAGTACGAGGATCTCGCCAGGTTGAACGTCCATGGACAGGTCGCGCACCGCGGGCACCTCAACCCCGTGGTACTGCTTGGTCACGTGCTCGAGCCTGATCAATGGTTCTGTCACGTCAAGTCCTTTCGACGTCATGCGGGCTTGCCTTTGCCGCGGATGCCGGCGGGGGTGGTCAACCGGCCGAGGATCAACAGAGCACCGTCAATCGCCAATGCCAGGAGGACGGAGAGGATCACACCGGTCCAGATCGCTTCTAGCGAGTTGGGTAGCGGAAGGCGGGCGAGACCGCTCTTGATGAAGTCACCGAGGCCGCCACCGGCGACAAGCGTCGCGATCGCCGAGATTCCGACCGTGAGCAGCGCCGACACCCTAATCCCCGCGAGCATCACCGGCCAAGCAAGCGGCAACTGCACCTGCAGCAGTGTCTGCCGGGGCGTGAGACCCATCCCGCGCGCGGATTCCAGCACGCTGGGATCAACCGCGTCGAGGCCAGCGGTCGTGTTGCGCAGGATGGGCAGGATCGCGTAGAGGAAGAGCGCGATGAAGGAGGGAACGAAGCCGAGGCCGACCAGCGGAATGAAGATGGTGAAGAGCGCCAGCGACGGAATGGTGAGGAACACCGAAGCGATGGCGAGGGCGAGTTCCTTCGCGAACATGTGATGACGGGTCGCTACGCCAACTACGACCGCGAGAAGTCCTGCCGCCAACGTGACGGTGACGACGTAGATGAGCGTCTCGCCCAGCGCAGTGAAGACCAGATCCCACCGCTCGCTGAGGTATTCGAACCAGCTCGTTAGGCCATCCATGTCGATTGGGCCGATGCCCGCACCGTGAGGGGTGACGCGGTCAGACCGCGCCACCCCAGACGGGTGCTAGCCAGCGATGATGCCCTGATCGACCAGGTAGTTCTTCGCCACGGCTGATGGCTCTTGGCCATCTGCCGAGACCTCGGCATTCAACTCAGCCATCTTCTCGTTGCTGAGCGGCGCGAGGATGGCGTCGACGATGCCCTGGAAGGACTCCGGAGCCTCGTCGAACTTCTCCTTGCGGATAGTCGCCGACACGTTGTACACGATATTCACACCCGGATCCTCGACAAGTGCAAGTCCGAGCGCCGGAATACGACCATCGGTAGTAAAGACCTCACCGAAGGTGCAGTTGTTGTTGGCCGTCTCGGTGTAGATCACACCAGTGTCCAGGATCTTCGCCTGGCCATCCGGCAACGTGATTCCCGTGGCTTCCTCAGTGAGGATGAGACCGTCGGGCCGGTCCGGGAATTCCGACTCCATGCAGACGACAGCGTCTGGGTTGTCGCGGACGTACTCCATCATCGTTTGAAGGGTGAACGGACCTCCGTTGGCCTCGGTGGCCTCAGGACTCGAGGCGAAGCCGTAGGTGTTGTTGAACGGAGAACGACCGATCCAGATGATGTTGTTTTTCTCGAGGTCCATCTCCGCGACGCCGTTGGTCAACTCGACGGAATCGAAACTGGGATCCTCCTGACCGAGGTGAACGGTCCACCCTGTGCCGTTGTACTCCATGTATACGTCGATCTCGCCAGACTCTAGGGCAGAACGCGCGACGGCTGTGCCGCCGAGGTTGACCTTGTCATCCACCGTAGCCCCGGCTGCACCGAAAGCCTGGACCATCATCTGGCCCAAGATCAGTTGCTCATCGAAGTCCTTCGATCCGACGGCGACGCTGATGCCGTCAAGTCGGAAGGTGTCGGTAACGGTCGACCCTCCCGCGGAGCCGGAAGAACTCGAATCACCGGAGTCACTCGAACCGCCGCAGGCGGCGAGTACCAATGCGGATGCGCCGGCGACGGCCATCCACGTCCACGCTCGTCGTGCCACAATCAATCCCCTTTGCTTAGGTGCTTACTCAACTCTTCTGTGCGCTTTTCGCATTCACGCCTGTGCCACGAACTTAGTCGTGTTCTCGGGACGTGCGTCCCGTCACATGAGGGGCGGACGATTATCTGCGACGCTAATGTGACGCGAAGGCGATATGGGACATCGCCCTGTTACCACTCCGTAACCGCCTAATCCGGCGTACTCACTTTTGTTGTCCAGCGTCCGGCCCTTGTCACGCTAGCGGCGACCGCCATCGAGTTCCTCATGCACCGCCGCGAGGATTGCCGAGATCTCGCTGCCGGTCCGCATCGCGCCCACCGCTCCGCCAAGGACGAGTGCGCTGGCCTGTTCCCGGACTCCGGCGTCAACGATGACACCGGACACTGGGTCCGCGAAGAGGTCGAAGCGCAGGTCCATGCGCTGGCCGAATCCCCCGAGGAGGACGTTGCGGCTCATACTGCCCTTGACAGCTTCCACCGACCAATCGGACGGGCAGGTCGCCTGGTAGCCGCGCTCGGCGAGGACGTCGATGAGAACCTGCCGGACTCGTGCTGGCTCGACGAGTGCGAAGGTCGCCCGCTGCTGTGCCACCCCACTATTTATACGCCCCTGGTGCGCGCCCGCTGGTGGCCACTCCAGCTCGCTCTCATCCCTCGGTGGACTTCGACTCGAAATCGAGGCGATACGTACCGTTGGCGACGTTGACCATGACGGAACCGTTTTCGAATTCTCGCCGGAAGACCGTCGCATCCTCGAGAATCTCGACCTCTCCTATGGGGGCACCGAGCGCCCCTCGCGTGCTACGCCAGGCGGGAGGCAATGGCGGAGCAGATAGCCGACAACTCGCGACTGGTCTTCGCCAGGCCAACTGCGCCACCAAGGAGCGCCGATCCGGTCTGATCACGCGGCCCAACATCCACGATGACTCCCAAGACGGGGTCGGCGTACATGGCGAAGTGGAAGTCCATGCGCTGACCGAAGCCGCCGAGAGCGATGTTCCGCGACACGCTCCCCTTGGTGGCCGACATGGACCAGTCTCCGGTCCAACTCACGTCGTAGCCGAGTTCAGACAGGACGTCGATCAAAACCTGGCGCACCGCATCCGCGGGCGCCTGGAAAGTGAGTCGAGTGGGGGCCACACACACATTATGCGGTGCCCGCTGAGCGAGGCGGCCCTCCACGACCCTCGATTTGGTTCGTCGACCACAGGGCTGGGAATCCTCAGGAAAGGCGAAGTGAACGCGCTCGCCCGGTGGGGATCATTGCTGAGCCAGGACCCCACTGGTCAGGCCGTCGGCGCCACCCGTGCCCTGACCGCAAGGATGGCAGCCGACCCAACCGTGGCGACAGCCGCGAGGACGATGGTGATTGGGGCGCCCAGGAAGTCCAGCGAAACTCCCCACAGCAGCGTCCCTATCGGGGAGATGACACTCGCGGTGACAACAAGCGCGGCCACTCCAATCATCTCGTCACCACCGGCATCGGATCGGGCCCCGGCGGAAATCACCAGAGGGCGAAAGGTAAAGCGACTGGCGCCGAGTCCAATGCCGATGACTGTCCAGATGACGAGCTCGATTGCCGGATCCAGGAATACGGTCGATACGGCGAACACCACCATGAAGGCGCTCACCGACACGAGAGCCCAGAGAGCAGCCGTTAATTCCGTGGTCCAGCGAAGCAGTCTTTTCATGATTCCGGGGACGAATAACCTTCCCGCGGCGGTACCTGCAAGCATCAGCCCAGCGCCCGATGGCAAGGGGTCGTGGTCCACATCATTGAGGATCGGGACCAGCAAGTTGAATAGGGGCGCCACGAGGATCACTCCGACGATTGTGAGCACTGCCAACTGCCGTAGCTGAGCATTGGTCCGGACGGCACTCCACATGTCCCGCGCGGAATTGCGCTTCCGCTGCGCCGCCTCCTGCGCCCCCCGTGGGCTCCATCGACTCACGAAGACGGCCAGCGGGATCGTGAGCAGGCCATTCGCCAGAATTCCAACTCCGGGATCGGTCTCGTGGATGAGGAGTCCTCCCAGACTCGCACCGAGGATCGCGGCCACGCCAGACACCGCACCCCGACGCGCCAAGGAGGTGGAAAGGGACGCGGTATCGAGGTAGGAGCGAGTCACGAACGGCGTCAGGACCCCGGTAAGCCCCGAAAGCGCGCCGAAGATGGGAGCGGCCACGTACAAGACGGCAAGGCTGGAATCCGTGAGCGTCTCGATCACCCCAACGAGGGACCACGCAACGCAGATGCCGATCTGCGCCATCGCGAAGACTCGAACTCTCCCCCACCGGAAGGTAAGTCGACCTACGTTCAAGGAGGCGACGGCCGAAGCAGCCAGCATCAAGCTGAGAAAGATTCCCGTGGTGAGGCCACCGCTTCCGCTGGCGGCGTATGTCGCGGCCGAGGTTGCGCCCAACAGGCCCACCATGGTGCCAGCGACACCAAGACCTCCGACAAACAGGAATCCAACGGCCGCTCGATCCGTACCTCGCTGAGCCATGCTTCACTCTATTGGTTCGATTTACACGCCGCTTTCCCGAGGCGTGGACAGTGGGGTAAGCGTTGGGAAACTCAGTGCATGAAAGGACCCAGGGGATCAACCCTGGGTCCTTTCATGTGTCGGGCTGACAGGATTTGAACCTGCGACCCCTTGACCCCCAGACGTAAGCGCACGTCTCGGAGTGTCTTCCGTCGTGTCCTCGAGTCTAGCCTCCACGCTCGTCGGCTCGCTCTTCTGCCGCGGTCCGTGCTGACAGATGGCTCGACGTGACGTCACGTCCGGGAGCTAATGGTCCCCAGAATGGTCCCCATAGATGCCGCCTAGTTTTTCCTTCGGTGGAGGTTTGCCCAGGAATTGGCTTCGCCACTCTGACGGCGCGATGTTCTCGACGGCGTTCCAGTAGAGCCTCAGCTCAAGCTCCTCCAAGTTCGGGTCCGGCAATCCCCGTCGCTCGCGAGCTGAGTAGGGAGCATGCATCTCGGAATACTTGAGAGCCATTTCCCAGGCAGTCCTATGCGATGTAGCCATGACTTGACTCGGGTTGTATGAGCCGAGATTGTCCGGGAGCCCCTCGGCGTGAAACTTGCGCCAAATGTTTAGCTCCGTCGTCATGACATCACGGAAGAATCGTGCGTAGTCCTTGCGAAACTCAGCCACGAGCGGGTCTTCGCGAGGTGCCATTCCTGTCCCCCTACGTCTCGCCCTTGGTGCAGGCCAGAGCCTACTGGTCGGCAAGCCCTCAGTCGCTGCCGGCGGGACTGACTACCCCGCGCCGAAGAGTGTCGCGCTCGCTTTCACGGCTTGAGCCTTAGCAGGGTCGCCGTTAGGCAGTTCCGACAACTCGTTCATAGGACCCGTCCTCAGTTTCTACGAGAAAGCCGATCCCGCAAGAGAGCGCGAAGTCCACGACATCCTGGCTGGGGTAGCCAGGGACGAAGACCGTCAGCCGTAGGTCTTGCACGGGTATGTGCCTGCGATAGTCGAGGAGTTGCGCCACGGCCATCCGGACCGCCTGGCGATCAGCAGAAGGCTTAGCTTCGAAGAGTTCCTGCTCCTCGACCCAGTAGTGATCTGTGAATAAGGCTCCGCGCTCTCCGGGGATCTTGAGCCTCCAACGCGTGACGGTGTTTCCATCATTCTCAAGGTATTCCGTCAGGCGCGCGACCATCTGCGCCTCGACCCTTTCAGCCTGCCCCGCTTCGGTTCCCGCCACATCAAAAAGTTGGACGGCCAAAGCTTCGACCCGGACCTGCACGGCTGCCACCTCCGAAGCGGGGTCCGCAATCGGAGAGTACCCCGCCTGGCGTGGAGCCTCTGCCTCAACTGGGAGTAGGCGAAAGACGAGTACTTGTCTCATCGCGCCAGTCCGGTCTGGCGCGTCCTCCGAGAAGTACGGCATACCAGGATCGACATAGAACTCCCCCACGTATCTGTGAAGCTTCTTGGAGGTCGTCCCCGGAGCGATGCCGTCTGCGATGAACAGGCGCACCGCACGCCCCGCCTCCGAATGAGTCAGTAGGGCGAGGTTGCCGTCCGTCAACGTTTGGTCACCTAGCCTCCCTTCACCGGTGTAAAGGAACACGGCGCCATCGTCGGTCCAGCCGTCGAAGTTGTACCCGTATGTGGATCCCGCCTCGGCATCCGAGTAAACAAACACATTGGGTGTCCGGGCCGACGGTTCGATCCCGCCGTACTGCCCCCCGCCATAGATTCTGACGCGGTCCTCGCGCACGTGGACTTCGCCGAGCTGCATGCCCCACTCAGCGGAAGCCATCAAGACCTCGCCCATCTTGTCGAGCCGTGAGCGTCACCTCGCTACCTCGGCGTCCCATGGTCCCCACCATCTCGACTGAGCCGCTCACGAGCCGCCTTCCTTGAGCGGTCCACCGAGCGGTCGACCTTGCCCTCGAACTTCCTAACCGCTTCCCTGAGCCGATCCACGGATGCGGCTTCACGACACCCGGATTAGGTGTCGGTGAGTCGTCTCTGTCAGCAGCCGGTGACGCTGCCGTCCGGCATCGTCGTATTGCAGAAAACCGCGTCTGTCAGCTTCGCGTAGGCCAGGATCGCGCCGGTCAGGTTCGCGCCGGTCAGGTTCGCGCCGTTCAGGTCCGCGTGGGTCAGGTTCGCGCCGGACAGGTTCGCGTCGGTCAGGTTCGCAATCTCCAGGTTCGCGTCGGTCAGGTTCGCGCCGGACAGGATCGCGTCGAACAGGTTCGCGCCGGTCAGGTTCGCGTCGGTCAGGTTCGCGCCGGACAGGTCTGCGAAGTCACAGTTGGGATCGCACGCGGGTGTTGACCGGACCAGGCGGCCGCGTGGGTTGGTGGGACTGAAGTTTGCTCCCTTCAGGGATGCCTCACGTAGGTCCGCGTGGCGCAGGACCACTCC
>Ga0208004_1000286_pt1 | contig 19697 bp, 19 predicted proteins | sample DEB08_DNA_6_FD_184522 | JGI IMG/M metagenome (GOLD analysis project Ga0208004, IMG submission 184522) | Aqueous microbial communities from the Delaware River and Bay under freshwater to marine salinity gradient to study organic matter... | ecosystem: Environmental > Aquatic > Marine > Coastal ...
GACCTAGATTGATAGCGGTTGCGGCTTCTCTTTCAGATAAAGCGCTAGTCGTAGCAGTAAAGGGCTTGTTAATGCCGAAATTTTTTCTTATCTCTAAAAAGAGTCGCTGTGCACCTGCACCAGCTTGGCGTTCAACCCAACGATAATCAGCAGAGAGTAATGATTCAATATCATCATGCTTTTCAGCAATCTCTGGGCGAACAATAAGTCCTTGTTCTCTTGAGAACGCACGGATCAAAACCCAGTCTCTATGGTGAGAATGCTGACGCAAAAGGGCTGGGTGACGTAAATGACTTTCTTTCAATGGTCCCCAGTGAATAGCGCTAACGTCAATTCGATTTGCTTGAAGTAACTCAAGGCCAAGTCTTGTTCCGGTGGGTGTATAACTTACTTGAGCATGCGTGTTGATATCGCGAGCAAAGATTGTCAGGACACGTTGGAGTAGAGGGTCGTCGCTGCCAGCGATAACCATTCGATCCGTAAAGAGTCCACCATGTGAGGAATCCATCATCCATCGATCTACGAGTTCGCGAGGAAACATCCATTTGCCAGTAATCTTGGTAGCGGGAATCAGTCCTTCACTAACTAAAGCATAGATTTTTTTCTCATTGAGCTGCAGATAGCTAGCGACCTGCTTAACGCTCATGTAAGTATCAGAATGTGAGGCGATAACAGCAGACATGATTCAAACTTAACTTGATTGTGCAGCAAGCATATTCACGGATGGAGCGGTTTGCTTTTTGTTATTTGTATTTCGCTTCAATGAGTGAGGCTTCTTGACCGGTACCGAATCAAATTCAATTTGATCAGCCCCGTTGTAAATTAAAAAATGATCACCCTTGGCTCTGGCAATCAAAATGACGCCTATTTTTTGAGCAAGTTCTAGCCCTTTTTGGGTTACACCAGATCGAGAAAGCAGGACAGGAATCTGCATCTGCGCAACCTTGATGACCATTTCAGAAGTGAGTCGCCCTGTTGTATAGAACCACTTGTCATTTCCATTAATGGCATTGAGCCACATAAAACCGCAGATTGCGTCAGCCGCATTGTGCCGACCGACATCTTCTACAAATATATTTACCTCGGAACTGTCTTCATCAGTACGACATAAAGCGCAGCCATGAACAGCACCTGCCTTTTGATAAACCTCATTGTGATCATTAATTTGAGATAGCAAGCGGTAGATTTGAGATTGCTTGATGGACACTTTAGGAAGACGAATTTTTTCTAGCTCTTCACCTATGCGTCCAAACACAGTGCCTTGACCGCAGCCTGTAGTCACAGTTCGGTGCTTTAGTTTTTCATCGAGATCACTAATTCGCTCAAAGGTATTCACTTTGACCTCTGCTTTTTCCCAATCAACGCTGACAGAATCGACCGATTCAAGACATGGCACTAAGCGTTGGTTGGCGAGATAACCCAGTGTCAACATTTCGGGATGGGTGCCCAATGTCATCAGAGTGACAATCTCTTTGTCATCGATGTAAACCGTTAAAGCTTGTTCTCCGGCGATCATGCCAGCTTGCTGTTGACCATATTCATCAATCGCAATAACTTCATGAGAAGGCTTTAACCCCTCATTTGTCATTTCGGGGCGATAGGTATTTTTTTTAGGTGAGTTTATTACTGACATGGCCATCAACCCCCAGTGTGATTCATGTGTCTAAAGATGACGGGTTTTGCGGAAAGATCAAAATCATGCCCCAAAGGTTTGATTTCCATCGCTTCGCGAATGGCCTGTTTTAAAGTGTCATCATCACCTGGATGAGCGCGAACAACGGTGCGTAAATCAACGCTGTGTTCTTGGCCTAAGCAAAGAAGAAGTCGCCCTTCAGCGGTTAATCGAACACGATTACAGGTGTCACAGAAATTGTGGCTATGAGGAGAAATAAAACCGACTCGTGATTGTTCGTTGGCAATTCTGTAGTAACGCGACGGTCCGCCAGTTGTCTCAGTGGTGGGTATTAGATCGAATGTCTTCTCGAGGTCGCGTCGAATGTCATCGCTGGAGTAATAGCATTCCTCTCGGTCGTGATCACCGATAACACCGAGAGGCATTTCTTCGATAAAGCTGATGTCGATGCCTCGTTTGATTGCATGTTCGACGAGCGCACAAACCTCATCATGGTTTCGATTTTTTAAAACTACTGCATTAAGTTTTATGCGTTTAAAGCCAACTTTCTGCGCGGCATCAATGCCGTTGAGGACTTTATCAATGTCTCCATTACGGGTGAGTGCTTTGAAACGATTAGCATCTAAGGTGTCCAAACTGATATTGACGCGAGTAACACCTGCATCAGCAAGTGGTTTGGCAAAACGGTGTAGCTGAGTGCCGTTGGTTGTGATGGTGAGATCATTAAGGCCGTCAAGCTGACCGAAAGCTTCAAACACAGACAGAATGTTTCTACGATGCAGTGGTTCACCACCGGTAATGCGAATTTTGCTAACGCCTAATTCTGTAAAGCAACGGCCAATTTGAATAATTTCTTCTAAAGTGAGTAATTGTTCACGGGGTAAAAAGGTCATGTTTTCAGACATGCAATAAACGCATCGTAAATCACAACGATCGGTAACCGAGATGCGCAAATAATCAACTGTTCTGCCAAAACGATCGGTTAATGATTCTTTTAGACTTTCTGACACATTTAATCCTGTTTACATCTGCTTTAATGAGAGCTGCTGCAAAAAACGTTCCCACTTCGTTAAGTGTGTTATTTCGGGGATTAGCGATGTAGGACAGGTGTGCAATGGAGTGTTTTGTCGCTTTCGCCAAACCTTTTTGAGACTTTATGTACCAACTGTTCAATTCAAATACTGGATGAAGCGGTTAATTTAGGTGTTTATGTAGCGTTAGGCCTTTTATTTCTTAATGAGTCGAAAATTGGTGCGGTAATTGCAATAAATGAAAAGGTTTCATTTTATAAGTAGATTGAAATGTCTGATTCAGTTGCGAATTTGGAGAATCTACCGGGAAGTTTTCCTGTTGCGGTAGTCATGGAGCGCCGCGTTGCGTCCAGTCAGTGGGTTGATTATGTCTGGACTGCCACAGGTATTGCGGTTGGTCGTCATCCAGAAACTGAAGAACCTCGATTGGTCAGAGAAGAGGGTGATACAGCATGGTTCATGGTTGGTGGCTTTGAAGTCACTTTGTATGCAGATGAATGTGAAAGTTATTACTTCAATTTAATGAGCGACACGCCAAGAGCCTATGTGCTTGCTCATCCAGTTGACGATGGTGGATGTCCTGAGGCCTTTCACATCACCATGAGTTTTGATGAAGCACATGCTTTCCTCGAGGGTGAAGATGAGGTTTTTGCGGTAGATGTTCCTCCGGAACTCTATCGTTGGACTGAAGCGTTTGTAATAGCCAATTATTTCCCTGAAAAAAAGACAAAAAGAAAGCTGCGTGATTGGACGGCGCAGGAAGTCCAAGGCTAAACCTATGTCTGATGTTAATCAAAAAGACATTGATAACCAGCGAGAAGGTGAGTCTTTCTTTCAGCGCTTTAGTCGACGAAAAGTCGAAGCAAGACAAGAGGAAGAGAAGCTAAGTGCAGTCGCTGTTGAAGGGGTTGTTCAAGAGCCTGAGTTGACTGATGAGGATATGCCGCCATTAGAGTCATTGAATGAAGACTCAGATTACAGTGGCTTTATGTCGAGCAAGGTGAGTGAGACCTTGCGTAAAGCAGCCTTGAGAAAATTATTTCATTCGCCGCAGTTCAACGTGATTTCTGAGTTAGATGAATATGCAGAAGACTTCACTAAATTTGAACTGCTTGGTGACATTGTAACAAGCGATATGAAGCATCAAATTGAAGTTGAGGCACGTCGCGCTGCTGAAAAACTAAAAGAATCGCTCGCCTTAGATGATGAGGATGATGTTGAAAATGATGAATCATTATCACTTGATGAGCAAGAGCAACCTCTAACCCTAGATCATTCTGATGGCACTGAAGTTAAAGTAATAGAAGAAAAAGAGATACACCATGACAGATAACAAACTTTCTTTGGCTGAATCGCGTAATCAACGTGCCCGTAACGTGGCAATGGCATCTTTAAACGATGTTCAGGTGACACCAACAGGGTTGGTGAAATATGAATCGCGTGGCAAAGTCCTTGTTGTGGGCGGAGAGCAAGCGCAATGGTTTGCTACGCGACTGGAAAAGCCATTGCAGGCGGAAGTCTTACTTACGGACGATTGTGATGAGCTTGGTGTGCCTACCACGCCGCTTGCCGGTAGAGAGCTAAAGATAACTGGCCATCTTGGTGCGTTCCGCATAGAAATTGGTGAGAAGGGAAAGCACAACTACCAGCTTATAGAAACCGATATGGTGATGGATCTAGGCACATCGCCACTGCTCAAAAGCGAACTGCCGCCACCCGGTTATTGGTACTACAACCCTGATCAAGATTCGCTAGATGCTGCATGGCTAGAACTTGATGGCATGGTGGGCACTTTTGAAAAGCCAAAGTACTTTTCATACGATGCTGATCGATGTGCGCATGCTAGGTCTGGCAATGTGGCGTGTACGCGCTGTATAGATGCATGTCCTGCTGATGCAATTATTTCAATTGGTGAGCAAGTTCAAGTTAATCCTAATCTCTGTCAGGGCGGAGGTGTTTGTGCCACCGTCTGCCCGAGTGGGGCCATGCGCTATGCGTATCCAAAATCTGAAGACACGCTAAACCGAATTCGTAAGATGCTTGCTACCTATATAACAGAGGGTGGCACTGATCCTGAGTTAGTTGTTTTTGCTGAGAATGATGCGAATATAGCACCACTGCAATCGCCCAACCGATTATCTCTGATGGTTGAAGAGCTGGCCTCAGTGGGTCTTGAGGTGTGGTTATCTGCATTAGCTTATGGTGCGCGTAAGGTACTTCTTGTCAAAGGCCATGCGTTACCTATGTCGGTAAAGGCCGCACTTGACGAACAATTATCGGTCAAAGATGACATCCTAAATGCGCTTGGATACCCATCCTCTGCTGTCAGTTATTACATATCAGATGATGATTCTGGAGATGAGGTGAAGATGCCATCAGTGCCTTTGGGTACTTTCATGGCATTTGGTAACAAACGTGAATCGATGTTTTTTGCCATTGACCACCTTGTAGAACATGCACCAAATAAAAGCTCTGAGGTCACCCTTGGTTCGGGTGCGCCATTTGGTACCGCTATGGTTGACGCAGACTCATGCACACTATGTCTATCTTGTGTGGGAGTTTGTCCGGGTAAGGCGCTGCATACTGGCGATGAGATCCCTCAGTTATTCTTTGTTGAAAACAATTGTCTTCAGTGTGGTATGTGCGTTTCCACGTGCCCTGAAGATGCTATCTCAATATCGCCACGTTTGTTGTTTGATCGTGAGGAAAGAAATAAAAAACGGGTACTTTATGAGGAAGAGCCTTTTTGTTGTATTTCTTGTGGCACACCCTTCGCAACACACAAGACCATTGGCAATATTTTAGAAAAGCTTGCAGGTCATGCGATGTTTCAATCTGATAGGGCTAAGAATCGACTAAAAATGTGTGAGGACTGTCGTGTGGTCGATGCAGTACAAGATTCAGATGCGATGCAAGCCAGTTTAGGTAAGCAAACGACCTACTCACCAGACAAGGGACGCTCTTAAAAATGCAAAACAGTGAAGTTAAAAATGATGTTGTTAATGTCGCAACGGTAGAGTCCTCAGACCAAGCAAGAAGAGCTGCTTTTTACAGCCTGTTAGCGGGTCTTCTTCGTAACGCACCCGATGCCGATGTTTTAGCGTATTGCTTGTCTTTGGATACTACAGACCAAAAGAGTGAGCTTGGTGCAGCGATTAATACGCTGGTTCTTGCTGCAAAGCACAGTGACCCACAACGGTTAAAGGAAGAATTTCATGAGCTGTTCATTGGCCTTGGACGAGGTGAGTTGGTGCCATATGGATCCTGGTATCAAACCGGGTTTCTTATGGAGCGCCCATTGGGTCAACTCAGAGCAGATTTGGCGAAATTAGGTTTTGAGCGCAGTGATGATGTTCACGAGCCTGAAGATCACATTGCAGCCCTGATGGAAGTTATGGCCATGCTTATTTACGAAGGGGCTCCGCAGGAGCAGCAGCAGTTATTTTTCGAGACGCATATATCCTCATGGGCTAAAGATTTCATGAAAGATCTAAGTGTGGCTGAAACTGCAACTTTCTATAGATCGGTTGCGCGTTTAGGTTCGGCGTTTGTCGCTATTGAATCCCAATACTTAAACCTGACGGCTTGAGCAGTACATTTCACCATTTAAGGTAGAAAAAGTATGCGCCACACCGAAAGTGGTTCTTTTTGTCGCACTCGTTATTTCTGTCCTTAAGCTCAATGACAATTTGACCCAAGATGAACGAATGGGACAAAAAAATACATCTCGTTTAGTTATTTCACTCCTTTATTACGATTTATTTCATTAAAAAGTTGGCTCATCTGTTGCTTACATATTTATGTATTAGCTAGCACACATGCGTTAGCCCAGGCGAAGAGCAATGAAAGGAGCCTTCTTAATGAAAAAAGATAAGCAACAAATTTCTGAATCACGACGCAGTTTTTTGAAGAAAGCCGGCATAGGCGCTAGCACTGCTGCGGCATCGGTCGCTGTTCCCTCTGTTGCGATGGCATCACCAGAAGATGCTGAGCCAGAGAAGAAGCAGAAGGGCTATCACCTTTCTCAGCATATTTTGACCTATTACAAGAACGCTTCTCGCTAATAACGCGATCTGGAGACAGGAATGAAACTTAAAAAAGTATCCAACAAAGTTGAGGTCACCTTAGATCTCGATAAAGCGTCAACTTCGAAGACTGGCAACGGTATCTCTCGTCGCGATTTCTTACGTCACTCTGGTATTTTGGCGGGTGGTACTGCTCTGGCATCAGGCTTAGCTCCTGGCATGATGCGTAAGGCAGAAGCTGCTCAGGCTAAAGGTGCTGGCGCAGTGAAAGAAGTAAGAACAGTCTGTACGCACTGTTCAGTAGGTTGTGGCGTTATTGCGGAAGTTCAGAATGGTGTATGGACTGGTCAAGAGCCAGCGCAAGACCATCCGTTTAACCAAGGCACCCACTGTGCCAAAGGCGCAGCATTGCGTGAGCATGGTCATGGTGAGCGACGCTTAAAGTACCCCACTAAGCTGGTTAACGGCAAATGGGAAAAAGTTTCTTGGGAACAGGCGATCGATGAGATTGGCGATCAAATGCTCAAGATCCGTCAAGAGTCTAGCCCTGATTCAGTCTATTTCTTGGGCTCTGCTAAGAGCAACAATGAAGGTGCTTACATGTTCCGCAAGATGGCGGCGATGTGGGGTACCAACAACGTAGACCACCAAGCACGTATTTGTCACTCAACCACGGTTGCTGGCGTTGCCAATACGTGGGGCTATGGTGCAATGACCAACAGCTACAATGACATTCACCACTCCAAAGCTGTCTTGTTGATCGGTTCAAATCCTGCGGAAGCACACCCTGTTTCTCTTCAACATATTTTCGAAGCCAAGGAAAAGAACAACGCACCTGTGATTGTTATCGATCCTCGCTTTACTCGTACCGCAGCGCATGCGGACCATTTCTTGCAAATCCGTCCTGGTACTGACGTACCAATCATCTGGGGTATGTTGCATCACATCTTCAAGAATGGATGGGAAGATAAGGAATACATTAATCAGCGCGTCTACGGCCTAGATGAAGTTAAGGCTGAGGTTGCTAAGTGGACACCCGATGAAGTTGAGCGTGTAACAGGCGTGCCAGAGCACAAAGTGTATGCCGCTGCTAAAGCAATGGCTCAAAACCGTCCAGGTACCTTCATTTGGTGTATGGGTGGTACCCAACACACAGTCGGTAACAACAATACGCGTGCCTACTGCGCGTTCCAGTTGGCTTTAGGCAACATTGGTGTTTCTGGCGGTGGTGCCAATATTTTCCGAGGTCACGACAACGTACAAGGTGCAACCGACCTCGGTGTTCTTGCGAATACGTTGCCTGGTTACTACGGCCTTGCTCCTGGTTCATGGGGTCACTGGGCGCGTGTATGGGATCTTGATCTGGATTGGGTTAAGAGTCGCTTTGATTCTGGATCTTACGAAAAGGCTAAAGGTAAAGACGTTGCGGTTATGAATACCAAAGGTATTCCTGTATCCCGTTGGATCGATGGTGTGTTGGAAGACAAAGCAAACGTGGCGCAGAAGGATAATATCCGTGCCATGTTCATGTGGGGCCACGCGCCAAACTCGCAGACCCGCGGCGCAGAAATGAAAAAGGCAATGGAAAAACTCGACATGCTTGTTGTAGTGGATCCTTATCCAACGGTTTCGGCTGTTATGCATGACAGAACCGATGGTGTGTATTTGCTACCAGCAACAACACAATTTGAAACCTATGGTTCAGTGACCGCATCAAACCGCTCAATTCAGTGGCGTGACAAAGTTATCGATCCGTTATTCGAATCAAAGCCAGACCACGTCATCATGTATTTGTTGGCTAAGAAGCTTGGTTTCGATAAAGAGATGTTCAAGCACGTCAAAATTAATGGCGAGGAGCCTTTAATTGAGGACATCACTCGCGAATTTAACCGCGGCATGTGGACAATCGGTTACACCGGCCAAAGCCCTGAGCGTTTAAAGACCCACCAGCAAAACTGGGGAACCTTTGACTATGACTCATTGAAGGCCGAAGGCGGTCCTGCTGACGGTGATTTCTACGGTATGCCTTGGCCATGTTGGGGTACGGCTGACATGAAGCACCCTGGTACACCAAATCTCTACGACCCAAGCCATTCAGTTGCAGAAGGTGGTTTGACCTTCCGCGCTCGATTCGGTGTGGAGAGAAACGGTGTGAGCTTGTTGGCCAACAATAGCTACTCCAAAGGTTCAGAGATCAAAGATGGTTACCCAGAGTTTACTCACGAGATGTTGAAGAAGCTCGGTTGGTGGGATGACCTTACCGCGGATGAAAAGAAAGCGGCTGAAGGTAAGAACTGGAAGACTGACTTATCAGGTGGTATTCAGCGCGTCGCCATTAAGCACGGTTGTGCGCCATTTGGTAATGCGAAGGCGCGTACCGTGGTATGGACCTTCCCGGATCCTGTGCCCATTCACCGTGAACCTTTGTATACCAGTCGTCGCGACTTGGTTGAGAAGTATCCAACCTACGAAGACCGTAAATCATTCTGGCGTTTGCCAACCCGTTACGGTTCGATTCAGGCAAAAGACTATTCAAAAGATTACCCAATCATTTTGACGTCTGGCCGCTTGGTTGAATATGAGGGTGGCGGCGATGAGACCCGTTCGAATCCATGGCTTGCCGAACTGCAACAAGACATGTTCGTCGAAATTCATCCACGCGATGCTAACAATGCAGGCATCAAAGATGGAGATGATGTGTGGGTTGAAGGTACGGAAGGTGCCAAGATCAAAGTTAAAGCCATGGTAACTCGAAGAGTTGCAAGTGGTGTTGCTTTCACGCCGTTCCACTTTGGTGGTCACTTCATGGGTGCTGATTTACGTGGTAAATATCCAGCAGGATCAGATCCTTACGTACTCGGTGAAGCGTGTAACACAGCCATGACTTACGGTTACGACTCGGTTACGCAAATGCAAGAAACTAAATGTACTTTGTGTCGCATTTCTAAGGCTTAAGGAGAATAGAACATGGCAAATATGAAGTTCTACTGCGACGCGGAACGCTGCATTGAATGTAATGCGTGTGTCACAGCATGTAAAAACGAGAATGATGTTCCATGGGGTGTTAATAGACGCCGCGTTGTCACCATTAAAGATGGTGAGCCTGGCGAGCGTTCTTTATCTGTGGCATGTATGCACTGTTCAGATGCGCCTTGTGCGGCAGTGTGTCCAGTTAACTGTTTCTACACAACAGAAGACGGCGTGGTATTACACGATAAGGATACCTGTATCGGTTGTGGCTATTGCTCTTACGCATGCCCATTTGGTGCGCCACAGTTCCCTAAAGTGGGTGCTTTTGCGTCACGTGGCAAAATGGATAAATGTACTTTCTGTGCAGGCGGTCCGGCTGAGGATGGTAGTGCAGCAGAACATACGAAGTATGGCTCAAACCGTTTATCAGAAGGCAAGTTGCCACTTTGTGCTGAGATGTGTTCTACCAAGGCTTTGCTAGCCGGAGATGCTGATGTTGTTTCCAGTATTTATCGCAAGCGTGTAGTAAATCGTGGTGCCTCGGTCATGGAGTGGGGCGTTAATTACGAGCGAGCAAGTCTCGACGCGAATAAAAAGAGCTAACGAAAACGAAGTAACTATCGGCACGTAATGTGCCGATAGTTGTTTTTGCTTATTGGCACATTCTTTAGGGAGTTCTCTCCAATGCCTTCTCTAGTATCAAACAGCATGTTACAAAAGATGTTTATACCTCTTTTGCTCTTAGCTTTTTTGTTACCCCTAACAGCTAGTGCAGCAGCTCCAAGTCAGGACATTGCATTGGCACCTGATGTTCCGAGTCCTGGCTCTGAGCTATGGCGTGCGGTCCGTCGTGCAGATACCAATCAACCACCAACTGGGGTTACTCAAATTAAAGGTGTTGAGAGGGGCATCCTTATCAATTCAGCTGGTGAAGACTGGCGGAATTTTCGTATGGAAATGTTGGTACCCACAGGAGGTCTAGGCTTTGGGTTGGTTGTTGCAGCATTAGTACTGTTTTATTTAATTCGTGGTCGCATACGCATTGATGGTGGTTGGTCAGGAAAGGTAGTCCCTCGCTTCTCCATAAATCATCGTGTCGCGCATTGGAGTTTGGCAATCCTATTTTTGTATTTAGGACTCACCGGATTGATCATGTTATTTGGTCGATTTGCGCTACTCCCTGTTATGGGGCCTGAGGCTTTTTCGGCCTTGGCTACTTTTTCTTTAGTGAGTCACAACTGGCTAGGTCCACTGTTCCCATTTGCGATTTTGGGTGTTGTTGTTCTTTTCATGAAGGGCAATGGCTACACCTTCAAAGATATCGGTTGGTTTTTGAAAGGCGGCGGTATGTTCGGTGGGCACGCGCCACCCTCAGACTTTTACAATGCGGGTGAGAAAACCTGGTTCTGGTTGGCTATTTTTGGTGGCATTGTGATTTCCATATCAGGCTACATACTCGATTTTCCAATCTTTGGTCAAACTCGCGGAGTTATGGAAGTGGCACATATTGCACATGCCGTTTCTGCTGTTGGTTTACTGATCGCCTCTTTTGGCCACATCTATATCGGCACCGCGGGTATGGAAGGTTCTATTCAGTCTATGACCAAAGGCTACGTTGATGAGAACTGGGCCAAAGAACACCATTCCATTTGGTACGACGAAATGAAGGCGTCTGGAAAGGTTTATTCCGATGTGGAGAGCCTGAAAAAATCCAACTAATTATCCTAAGGAAACTTTAGCCGCGCTCTATGCGCGGCTTTTTTTTGGACTTACGTTTTGGGGTCAATGATATAGTGGTTCAAAAGTCATTGAGATTCAGCAATGCAAATACATTTTGAACTTTACGCTTCATTAATGAGGCATTTGCCATCGGGTAGTTCACGTCACCGTGCTACCTTGGATGTCGACGAAACTACCTCTGCGCATGATTTGATTGATACCTACGGTGTTCCGCGTGAGATGGCGCACTTAGTGGTGGTAAACGGTATTTTTACCCCACCAGAAAAACGTGATGAGCCCTTGAAAGAGGGTGATGTGTTGGCCATTTGGCCGCCAGTAGCTGGCGGTTAGTTTTTTGTCGCAGATACCCCCTGTTTTGATCTCGAAAGACATGAGCATTGGACATGCTGATTTCTGGCGCTTATTTCTTAAAATTGATGCACCGGTGATTAGTGATCAGGTGAGTTATCAGGCGGGAATGCGACGTTGCCAGTTTGATTGGCAGGGCGGATCTATTACGGTTGAATTATCCTCTGAAAATATTCGACAAATCGCCGCGTTGGTTCTGCCGCAGACCGATGTTGCGCTGCACTATAACGATTTATCTCAGGTGCAAATTGATGAATTTGAAAAGAAATTTGAGCGTCAATTCCAACGCGCTGGCGGCTAGATTTTGGTTAAAGGCCTGGCGCATTAGAACATCATTACTCTCTAATTATGCAAACCTTAATTTGAGTGTTACAAAGCGCTCTACATAATAAAAATAACGTTTAAAAATCCCACCAAAGGAGCAGTTGCCATGTTACGGGCGCTACATATCGAGCCGAGTAAATGTACCGGTTGTCTTCAGTGTGAAATGGCGTGTTCTTACGAGAACACCGGTGCATTTAATCCTGCACGTTCACGCATCAAAGTTTTTAACTTCCATGATCAAGGGCGTTTCTCACCTTACACCTGTACTCAGTGTGCTGAGGCGTGGTGTCAGTTGGCCTGTCCGGTTGATGCCATCACTGTGAATGCAGCAACTGGTGCTAAGGAAGTGAATGAGAGTACCTGTGTAGGCTGTAAGGTGTGCACCATCTCGTGTCCTTTCGGTACGGTTAACTACGATTCAGCCACCTCTAAGGTTGTGAAGTGTGATTTATGTGGTGGAGATCCATGGTGTGCAAAAGCCTGTCCAACCGGTGCTATCACTTATATCGATGCAGACCATGAGGGCATGACCAAAATGCGTGCTTGGGCTCAGCAAGGTTTGGGCGAGGGCTTCTCTCGTACTGCGAAAACTAACGCACCGGTTGAAAAGTCGGTTCAAACCTACGTAAAAGGCTAAGGAGAAGACACATGGCATGGGCACAGAAAATCCTTCGCGTTAACTTGAACGAAGGTACTGTTAAAAGCGAGCCACTCAATATGGAATGGGCAGATGCCTATCTAGGTCAGCGTGGTTTGGCGACTAAATATTTGATCGAAGAAACGGATCCTAAATGTGACCCGATGGGTCCTGATAATAAGTTGATCTTCGCGACCGGTCCGTTGACGGGCACGATGGCATCAACTGGTGGTCGTTACTCTGTTATCACGAAAGGTCCTTTGACTGGCGCAATCGCTTGTTCTAACTCAGGTGGCTACTTGGGTGCTGAGCTGAAAGCAGCAGGCTGGGATATGGTGATTTTCGAAGGTAAGTCGGATAAGCCGGTTTATCTTTACATTAATAATGATAACGCTGAATTGCGTGATGCATCGCATTTGTGGGGCACCTCGGTTTGGGATACCGACAAGCAACTGCATAAAGATCACCACGATCCTTTGTTGCGTGTGGCATGTGTTGGCCGCTCTGCAGAGCAGGGTTGTATGTACTCAGCCATCGTTAACGATATGCACCGTGCGGCAGGTCGTTCGGGTGTGGGCGCTGTTATGGCGTCTAAGAATGTTAAAGCATTGGCCGTTCGCGGTACTAAAGGTGTTGGCAACATCAAAGACCCAATGGGCTTTATGAAGGCGACCGAAGAGGGCAAGAAGGTATTACGTGAGAACGCGGTCACTGGCCAAGGTCTACCAGCCTACGGTACTCAGGTGCTGATGAACGTGATCAATGGCATGGGTGCGCTACCAACGCGCAACATGAGCGAGGTTCAGTTCGAAGGTGCTGAGAACATCTCGGGCGAAGCCATGCACGAGCCACGTGAAAGCGACGGTAAGCCAAACCTCACTACGAATGCGGCGTGCTTCGGTTGTACGATCGCTTGTGGTCGTATCTCTACCATCGATAAGACGCACTTCACCATTGAAAACAAACCGCAGTATTGGGGCGCATCAGGTGGCTTGGAATATGAAGCAGCATGGGCGCTCGGTGCTGATACCGGTGTTGATGATTTGGATGCACTGACCTATGCCAACTTTGTCTGTAACGAAGATGGCATGGATCCAATTACTTTGGGTGCAACAGTTGCTGCTGCGATGGAGCTTTACAAGATCGGTGCGATCACTAAAGAGCAAACCGGCGGTATTGAATTTAACTTTGGCTCAGCAGAGGCGTTGGCCGCTGCAGTTGAGTGGGTCGCCTCGGGTGAGGGCTTCGGTAAGGATCTCGCATTGGGCTCAAAGCGTATGTGTGAGAAGTATGGCCATCCAGAGCTCTCTATGACAGTTAAAGGTCAGGAGTTCCCAGCCTACGATCCACGTGGCGTGCAGGGTATGGGCTTGACTTACGCAACCTCTAACCGTGGTGCATGTCACTTACGTTCATACACCATCGCTTCTGAGGTGCTGGGTATTCCAGTGAAGACCGATCCACTTGAGACCGAAGGTAAAGCCGCCTTGGTTAAAGCATTCCAAGATGCGACAGCGGCATTCGATTCATCAGGCCTGTGTCTGTTTACCTCGTTTGCTTGGAGCTTGGACGATGTGGCACCTCAGCTCGATACCGCGTGCGAAGGTGGTTGGAGTACTGAGAAGTTGGTCGAGGTGGGTGAGCGTATCTGGAACCTTGAGCGTGAATACAACCGCTTAGCCGGCTTTACCGCAGCAGATGACACCTTGCCTAAGCGTCTATTAAAGGATGCAGCTAACGTAGGCCCCGCAGCCGGTCGCGTTAACGATCTGGATAAGATGTTGCCTGAATACTACGAGCTTCGTGGTTGGACAGCAGATGGCGTGGTAACTGACGAGACTAAAGCACGTCTCGGTTTGTAATCCGTTAAGACCTCACTGCAAGGCCTCGAAAGAGGCCTTGCTTGATTTAACGCATAGCAAAAGGTTTTCAAGATGCAGCATGTGATCATTGGTGCTGGCCCAGCAGGTGTTGTTGCCGCTGAAACAATTCGTAAAGCTGATCCTTCAGCAAAAGTCACGTTGATTGGTAATGAGCCTGAGAATCCGTATTCTCGTATGGCGATCCCTTATTACCTTGTGGGGCAGATTCCAGAAGAGGGCACGCACTTGCGTAAAACGGCGTGTCACTTTGAAGACAACAGTATTGAAGTGCGCAAAGAGCATGTCGCTAAAGTGGATACTGCTTCAAACAGCTTAACGCTTGAGTCGGGCGATACAGTGAGTTATGACCGTTTACTCATCGCAACCGGTTCGCGCCCAATCCATTTACCCATTCCTGGATCAGATCTGCCTGGTGTGGTGAACTGCTGGACGCTAGAAGACGCACGTCAGATCGCCTCTGTGTGTAAGGCGGGTAATAAAGCGGTATTGATTGGTGCTGGTTTCATTGGCTGCATCATTCTTGAGGCATTGGCACGTAGTGGTGTTGAGTTGACAGTGGTTGAAGCTGAGAATCGTATGGTGCCGCGCATGATGAATGATGCGGCAGGCGGTTTGATAAAAGATTGGTGTGAGCAGCAAGGTGTTGCGGTACGTACCTCAAGTCGAGTGAAGTCAATTAAAGATGGCTCATCGGCTGGATTCTTTAGCAAGTTATTCGGTGGCGGCTCGTCAAATGAAGATGGTTTAACGGTTGAGCTCGAAAGCGGCGAGAAGATTGCAGCGGACATCGTAATCTCGGCGACCGGTGTAGAGCCGAATACGCATTTCCTCAAGGACTCAGGTATCAAGATTGATCACGGCATTGTGGTGAATGATCGTCTGCAAACAAACGTAGATAACGTGTATGCCGCAGGTGATGTCTGTCAGGGTTATGACTTCTCAACTGGCATGCAAACGGTTCAAGCTATTCAGCCAACGGCGACAGAACATGGTCGTGTTGCTGCAAGCAATATGGTTGGCCAGGATCTGGCACATATTGGCAGTGTGAATATGAACGTGCTCGATACCATGGGTTTGATCTCAAGCTCCTTTGGCATGTGGATGGGTGTCGATGGCGGCGAGTCTGCCGAGCTGAATCGTCCGGAAGCATTCCAATATATGAATCTTCAATTTAAAGATGATGTGATTGTGGGTGCCTCAAGCTTAGGTCTGACAAATCATGTGGGTGTGCTACGTGGCTTGATTCAATCTCGTACGCATTTAGGCGAGTGGAAGCAAAAGCTCATGGATGACCCAACGCGCATCATGGATGCCTTTGTGGCACTGAATATGTCGCCTTCACCGCGGGGCGCATTACACTAAGTGTTTTATGGCGCCGATAAGGCGCCAGTTTATTTCTCGTAGTAGATCGATGTTATAAATCGCCGAGAGTCCACATATGAAAGAACCTGAATTTGAAGTCCAACCTTCTTGTGCGGATGTCACCGTGCATAACTCGATCAGTGTTGCTGAGGCACGATCAGCGATTCAAAATCAAATTACGCCTTTGCGTGACCAAGAGACGGTTGCGATTCGCTCTGCATTGGGTCGTTATTTAGCATGTGATTGTCAGTCACGTTTAGATGTCCCTAGTCATACAAACTCTGCGATGGATGGCTATGCCTTGTTAGGTAGGGATCTTCCGTCAGAGGGTGTTAAAAGCTATGAGGTTATCGATACGGTGACTGCAGGCAATATCAGTCGTAAAACCGTAAAAGCCGGCCAATGTGTGCGTATCATGACTGGCGGCAGTATGCCGGCCGGAACTGATACCGTGGTGATGCAAGAGCAAGTGCAGGTGATGGATGATGGTTTGGTACGAATCGATGATCGTCATCGCGTGGGGCAGAACGTCCGTCACATTGGTGAAGATATCGCGAGAGATTCGGTCGTATTTAATGAAGGCAGAAAGCTATCTGCAGCCGATGTGGGTGTTTTGGCATCGTTAGGTGTGGCTGAACTGCGGGTTAAGCGCCGCCCCCGTGTGGCCTTCTTTTCTACCGGTGATGAGCTTCGCTCTATGGGTGATCAGCTAGAAGAAGGACAGGTATACGACAGTAATCGATATACCTTGTATTCGATGCTAACCACGGCGGGTGCTGAAGTGCTCGATATGGGTGTTATCAAGGATGATAAAGAGGCGCTTGAGGAGGCATTTGATAGCGCGAGCAAGATGGCTGATGTGGTGATTACCTCTGGCGGTGTATCGGTAGGTGAAGCGGATTACACCAAAGAAATTCTGGAGCGCTTAGGTAAAATGGATTTTTGGAGCTTGGCGATGAAGCCGGGTCGTCCACTGACATTTGGCAAAATAGGTAATGCGCTTTTCTTTGGTTTGCCTGGGAATCCGGTGGCGGTGATGTTGACCTATATGCAATTTGTTGAACCCGCTCTGCGCTATTTTTCATCAGGCGAGTGGCCAAAGTTATTACTACTTAAAGCACGATCTGAAGCCAAGTTAAAGAAGAAGCCTGGGCGTTTTGAATATGTGCGCGGCATCTTGTCGTATGACGACGAGGGCGACCTGACGGTTCGTCCATCGGGCACCCAAGGCTCAGGCGTTTTAACCTCGATGAGTCGATCAAACTGTTTGGTGCTATTAAATGAAGAGCTTAATGTTGTTGAGCCGGGTGATACGGTGACCGTGCAGCCTTACGATGTTGTCCTTTGATGCGTTGGTTGAGTGTTTTATTAAGGGCAGTTCACTTAGCGTTTGTGCTGGCGCTGGGAATAGTTCTCCATTCACCTGAATCACTAACTTATCAATACGAAATTATTGTTGCGACTGGATTGAGTGGCGTTGCGTTGTTAGCAATGGAGATGTCGAACAAGTTATTCTTTGCCGAACTGGCTGGCTTATCCATGATCGCTAAGCTGTGCATGATTGCCGCGATGGCCATTTGGATCGATCAAGCACTTGTTTTATATTGGTTGATTATCTTGTGGTCTGCTTTTTTTGCGCATGCGCCAAGAACCTTTCGACATAGAAAGTGGCGATGAATTCTCTGATAGAGTGCATGCATGAAAAATGATTTCTTAACGACTAAAGAAGTAGCCTCTTTGCTTAGATTAAAAGAGCGTAAGGTTTATGATTTGGTCGCTAAAAATGAGATTCCCTTTGTTAAAGCAACCGGCAAGCTTCTTTTTCCTAAAAACGAAATTACATCTTGGGTGAAAGTAAAAGGGCTTGTTGCCTCTGATCATGTGGCCAGGCCCCAGGTGATGCTTGGTTCTCATGATCCATTACTTGAATGGGCGATTGATTCGTCTGGATGCGGTCTTGCTTCTTTAGTGCAAGGCAGCTTGGATGGTCTTAAGCGTTTTGTGATGAATGAAGGGCTGCTATGTGGCATTCATATTGAAAATGAGCATGAGGTTGGATGGAATCTTGAGGTGGCAAACACATACTTATCCTCTTCACCCTGCGTTCTAGTTCATTGGGTGAAGCGTGACAGAGGGCTCGTGGTTTCCAAGGATTCCCAGATTCGTACAATTGAGGATCTTAAGCATGCAAGAGTGGTAAGACGTCAGTCTGCTGCTGGATCGCAGATAGCGCTTGAGAGAAGGTTGAACGAAGCGGGCATCAGCGAGGCTGAGGTTAATTATGTGCGTGAAGCAAAAAATGAAACTGAAGCAGCATTAGCGATTGTAGAGGGCGAGGCAGATGTTTCTTTTGGACTGAGATGTTTTGCTGATCGTTACAAATTAAATTACGTGCCAGTTTGTGTTGAATCGTTTGATATTGTTATTGATCGACATGCGTATTTTGAACCACCGATTCAAAAGTTATTAAGTTTTACGCGAAGTGAAGCTTTTAGAAAAGAGGCAGCTAGATATTCAGGCTTTGATGTCTCAGAGACGGGGGTTGTTCGTTTTAATAGCGCGGTCTAGCTTGCAACGCCACCCCAAAAGGGTGACGCTGATAATGCACTGATTATTTAGCGTTAGGAAAAAATAACTGATCCCCTTTGACCTTGTATGAGGCGATGGCTGATTGACCTTTAGAAGAGAGTAGCCAGTCAATAAACTTTTGCCCTGCGCTAACGTTAACGGTTGGACACTTAGCTTTGTTCACTAGGATTACGCCGTATTGGTTAAATAAACGCTTATCACCTTCGACTAAAATCTTAAAATCGCCCTTGTTGGCAAACTTAGTCCAAGAGGCGCGGTCACTCATGACATAAGCACCCATGCCAACAGCCGCATTCAGCGTGGCTCCCATGCCAGAGCCGGTTTCTCGATACCATGACCCTGAGCTTTTTGAGGGGTCTGTGCCTGCCGCTTTCCATAGCTTTTTCTCAGCCTTGTGTGTGCCTGAATCATCACCACGAGAAGCGAAGAGAGCTTTTTTGGCGGCGATTTTATTTAGCGATGCTGAAACATCATTTGAGCCACTAACGCCAGCAGGATCTGATGCTGGTCCGGCAATAATAAAGTCGTTGTACATAAGGTCAGAGCGTGTAACGCCATAGCCATCGTTAACAAATTTTTCTTCGGCTGATTTTGCGTGCACTAAAAGCACATCCCCATCACATCGCATCGCATTTTTGATGGCTTGACCGGTGCCTACTGCAACGACATTAACGGTGATCCCGGTGTCGGCTTTTATTTTGGGTAAAATGTAATCATAAAGACCGGAATTCTTCGTCGATGTTGTTGATTGCACAAGAATCGATTCAGATTTAGCGGTTGTCATTGATAATGCTAAAACCATGGACGTGCCAATGAGGGTTATTTTTTTCGTGAATGACATCGGTGGTATCTCCTTTGGTCGATGTGTAATGCGTTAAAGTAGAATTTCGCCAGCTAGAAACCGTTTGGCTTCCGCTGATCTTGTTGTGGTGAAGAATTGTTGGGTGTCCGAGTGTTCGAGCAGACGGCCTTGGTGAAGAAACATGACGTCAGAACTCAGTCTTTTGGCTTGGCCAATATCATGTGTGATAAAAATAACTTTCACGCCATCATCTGAAGCTTCTTTGATAATGCTTTCTAAGATGTGAGTTGAGCCAGGGTCTAGACTTGCCGTGGGTTCATCAAGAAACAGTAGCTCTGGTTGATTAATAAGTG
>Ga0208004_1000294_pt1 | contig 19434 bp, 19 predicted proteins | sample DEB08_DNA_6_FD_184522 | JGI IMG/M metagenome (GOLD analysis project Ga0208004, IMG submission 184522) | Aqueous microbial communities from the Delaware River and Bay under freshwater to marine salinity gradient to study organic matter... | ecosystem: Environmental > Aquatic > Marine > Coastal ...
CCCCGCTCCCGCATCCGGTGGAGCCGGGACCAAGCCTGGCCTGTACGCCGGTGTCCAGATCCCCGCACCGCCCGGACAGCGGGTGACGATGCCGGACATCATGGCCAAGAGTGCGATCCTCTTCGTCGTCGCCACGATCATGGCGGTGGTCGGGTGGCAGGTCATCGCCGCGGCCCCGACGGTCGGTGGACTGCTGATGTTCGCGGCCCTCATCGGCACCGTGGTCCTCGGCATCGTCAACGCGGTGAAGCGACAGGTCAGCCCGCCAATGATCACCCTGTACGCCGTCGTCTCCGGCTTCATGCTCGGCGCCATCAGCTACTGGTACAACCAGATCGGCCTGGCCAATGAATATGAGGGTCTCGTCCTGCAGGCAGTCCTCGCGACGTTCACGACGTTCGGCGTGATGCTGCTGCTCTACGGCACCGGCCTGGTCAAGGTCACCAACAAGTTCGTGAAGTTCCTCACCCTCGCGATGGGCGCCTACTTCGTGATCGCACTGGCCTCACTCGTCGGTGCCCTCTTCGGCGTCGGTGGCGGGTGGGGCTTCTACGGCGTCGGCACGCTTGGTTTGCTGCTGTGCCTTTTCGGCGTCGGGCTCGCGGCCTTCACGCTCATGCTGGACTTCGAGGCCATCAAGCAGGGCATTGCGATGGGGCTGCCGGAGCGTGAGTCCTGGCGTCTGTCCTTCGGTCTTCTCGTGACGCTCGTGTGGCTGTACCTGGAGTTCCTGCGCCTCTTCGCGATCATCGCGTCCGGTCGCGACTAGTCGTCTGGTCGTGGACGAACTCGCGGTTGAGATCAACCGCGTGGTGGAGCGATTGCGCTCCATGCCGCTGACGAAGTTGGCGGCGCCGTGGCCGCCGTTCCCATCTCGTGTTGCGGGTGCCCGCGCGTTGGCGCAACAGTTGGCTGACGCGGCGGCTGATGCCAGCGGTGAGCCGCATCGGGTCGTCCCCGATGTCGGTGACGCGGCTGTCGGCGATCAGATTGCCGTCACCGGCGCCGACGCGCTGGCCGTCGTGCTCCCCGATGACGTGGTGGCTGACCTCCTGCGCGACGTGCGTGACGTGCGTATCGCACTGTGACCGAATCTCCCGCTAGGCGGGGGAGACAACCTCGTTGTCGATGAGCGCGGGGAGCACCTCGCCCTCCGATCCTCGACGCCAGGCGGCGATGACCTCCGGGAGCAGGACCTGGGCGGCGGCCGTGTAGCCCTCGGTCGACGGGTGGAAGCGATCCTCCGCGAACATCACCTCCGGCCGCTCATCGAATTCCGGCCCGAGGATCGAGCCCAGGGGTACGGGCCGACCGCCCGCGGCTCGCGTCGCCTCCGCTTGTGCGAGAGCCAGCCGCCGGGATCCACGCCGCATCACCGTGCGGAGGGGCTGCGGGACTGGCTTGACGGTGCCCAAATCCGGGCAGGTGGCCATGACAACTTCGGTACCCGACTCGCGCAGGCGCCGGATCGCGCGGCGTAGACGTCGAGCAGAGAGCGAACGCGGAACGAGGTGGGTGACGTCATTGGCGCCCACCATGATGACGGCGACGTGGGGACGGGTCCACGCCGCACGATCGATCTGTGCATCGAGGTCGACGGTCTGGGCTCCGATCACCGCGTGATTGCTCAGGGTGACCGGCCGACCGGCAACCTGGGCGAGAGCGGTCGCCAGGATCGCGCCCATCGTCTCGCCCGGATGCTTGGCCCCGAGGCCGGCTGCCGCTGAGTCGCCGAGGACGGCGAGTCGAATCGAAGTGCCCGAACCGGTGCCGTATCGACCATCCGAGTATGGCGCGGTTGTTGTGCGTGGACCGATGCGGCGGCGCGCTTGGAGCGCTTGAGCCGTGAGCAGCCCCGCAGCGGCGACGGCGCTGGCCCCGGCCGCGGCGGCGGTGCGAGTGACCGGGCTGGGCATCACTGCTTCTTCGTCGCCCGCTGCAGGAAGTCGCGCACCTGTTCGCGGGCGTTGCCACGGATCTCCGGACCGTGCGTGAAGGCGGCGACGGCGTACTCCAAGTCACCGAGGACCTGCGCGGTCTGTTGGTTCTGCCGGTACGACGTACAGAAGGCCGCCACGGGCCAGGTCATGCGGGCGTTCATGTTCCAGATCGCATCACCGGTGATCAACGTGGCCGTGGGCTCGTGAATCAGCGAGATATGGCCGGGCGAGTGACCCGGGGTGTGATGGATTCGAAGCCCACCACCGACGTTGATGAGTTCGCCATCGGTGATCTCGCGGACGACCGGTGTCGCGGGGAAGCCACCGCCGGGGAGGCGACTGAAGATCGCGCCGAGCCGGGTCGTCGTGTCGCGAGGTGAGGCGCTGCCGGAGCGGATGTACTCCGCATCGTCGGTGTGGACCTCCACGCCGGCGAGGCCGGTCTCGTCGACCATGCGTGCCGCGCCGCCCGCGTGATCGGAGTGTGCGTGCGTGAGGATGATGCGTTGGACGTCGGCTGGGCTCTTGCCGAGGTGGGCGAGCCCCTTGACGATGGTCGCGGGTGCACGCTTGACGCCACAGTCGATGAGGGTGACGGAGCCGTCGCCCTCGAGGAGGGCAAAGGAGTTGATGAAGTCACCCATCGTCGGGATGCGGTAGATCCCCGGCGCTAGGGCGATCGCTGGTGGCCTGCTCACGGGACCAGCGTAGGCTTGCGACTCGTGCGCGTTGTGGACTCCATCGTTGAACTCATCGGACAGACCCCGCTGGTACGCCTGCGGCATGTGACCGAGGGCATCGCCTGCCCCGTCTACGCCAAGGTCGAGTACTTCAATCCGGGCGGATCGGTCAAGGACCGCATCGCGACGCGGATGATCGAGCGGGCCGAGGCGGAGGGACTGCTGCAGCCGGGGGGCACCATCGTGGAGCCCACGAGTGGCAACACGGGTGTGGGACTTGCCCTCGTGGCCCAGGAGCGGGGCTACCGCTGCATCTTCGTCTGCCCGGACAAGGTCTCCCAGGACAAGCAGAACGTGCTGCGCGCCTATGGCGCCGAGGTCATCGAATGCCCGACCGCCGTCGATCCCGACGATCCGCGGTCCTACTACAGCGTGAGCGACCGACTGGCCCGCGAGATCCCCGGCGCGTGGAAGCCCGACCAGTACGCCAACCCGGACAACCCGCGCTCGCACTACGAGACGACCGGCCCGGAACTGTGGGAGCAGACCGACGGACGCATCACGCACTTCGTGGCTGGAGCCGGCACGGGCGGAACCATCTCCGGCGTGGGTCGCTACCTCAAGGAGGTGAGCGATGGTCGCGTGCGGATCATCGCCGCCGATCCGGAGGGCTCGGTGTATTCCGGGGGATCCGGTCGGCCATACCTTGTGGAGGGTGTGGGCGAGGATTTCTGGCCGACGACGTACGACGATCAGATCGCCGATGAGGTCATCGCGGTCAGCGACCGCGACTCCTTCGAGATGACCAGGCGCCTGGCGCGTGAGGAGGGACTGCTCGTCGGTGGCTCCTGTGGCATGGCGGTCGTGGCCGCCCTAGACGTGGCGCGACGGGCGAAGGCCGACGACATGGTGGTCGTGCTGCTACCCGATGGTGGGCGCGGCTATCTGTCGAAGGTCTTCAACGATGAGTGGCTCGCGTCGTACGGCTTCGGCCCTGCGGCGGGGGAGCGCACGGCGGGGGATGTGCTGCGCGGCAAGTCCGGTGAGCTTCCCCCGTTTGTGCACGCGCATCCGACCGAGACCCTGCGCGAGGCCATCGACACGATGCGTGAGTACGGCGTCTCGCAGATGCCGGTGCTGCGTGCTGAGCCGCCGGTCATGGCCGCGGAGATCGTGGGTTCGGTCATCGAGCGCGACATCCTCGACTCGCTCTTCATCGGCTCGGCATCCCTGGCCGACACGGTCGACAAGCACATGTCCGGCCTGCTGCCGCAGGTGGGCTCGGGTGAACCGGTGGCTGCGGCGGTCGCGGCGCTGGAGCATGCCGATGCCGTGGTCGTCCTGGACGACGGCAAGCCCGTCGGGGTGCTGTCGCGCCAGGACGTGCTGGGCTACCTGGCCGGATAGCGCATCGCCGTCACGGCTTGAGGCGACGCATCTCCTGTGGCCATCCGCAGGCTTCGGCGATGCGACCGGCCCACACGGCCGCGGTGTCGTCGTCGGGGACGTCGATGATGGTGAGGCCCCCGAGGAACTCGCCCGTGGAGATTGGCGCTTGGCTGATCACGAGTTCGCCACTCGTGGCATCAGCGCTCACCGCTTGGTCGATCTCCTCTTCCAGCCCGCCGGCGTACACGAGAACACCGGCCTCGGCCATGTCCGCGACGACCGCGCGCGCGAGCGGGCCGCGCGAGATGAACCATTCCTCGGTGTGGTCACCGACCCACTGCTGATGGAAATAGATGATGTAGTGCGGCACGGTGCACCTTCGATCGTGAGGGGCGGGTCGCCTAGAGGGCAGGCAGGGCCACGCCGGTGTTGGCATGGCAACGGTAGCCGTTCGGCACCTTGTACAGGTACTGCTGGTGGTATCCCTCGGCGTAGTAGAACGGCCAGTCTGTGGCATCGGCGAGCTGCGTGGTGATCGCGGGATATCCCCGGTCGGCGATGACCGGTGCGTAGGCCGCGGCCGTAGCTTCGACGAGGGCCCGCTGCTCGGGCGTCGTGACGAAGACGGCACTGCGGTACTGCGTGCCAGTGTCATTGCCCTGCCGGTAGCCCTGGGTCGGGTCGTGGTTCTCCCAGAAGTGCCGCAGCACGTCGTACGTCGAGATCTCGTCCTCGCGGTAGGCCACGAGCACGGTCTCGGTGTGCCCGGTGCGACCGCTGCACACCTCTTCGTAAGTCGGGTGGGAGGTGAAACCGCCCTGATAGCCGACCGCTGTCGTGTAGACACCCGGCAGGCGCCAGTAGATTTCTTCCGCGCCCCAGAAGCAGCCCATGGCCAGATAGATGGTGGACAGGTCGGCGGGCCACGGCTGCACCGCGAGGTTGCGGATCGGCGTCCCGAGCACGGCATGATCTGCCGGAATCTCGAAGGGATAGTCCGGACGACCCTTGAGGGCATCGGCCGGAGCAACCATCTGTGACTTCGCGGAGAACAGGCCCATGGGAGGAGTATCGCCGAAGGTGGCCGGACGTGCGCAGGGGCCACTGGTCCAGTGTTCGTGGCGACGCGCTCGTCGGCGTGGCACGCTGTGCCCGTGAGTGACGACTCTTGGGTAGATGGTGGGACGTACGAGCGCAGCTGGGTGGCCCCTGGCGACCCGGCCGCCGTGGAGTCGGTGCTCAACAACATCCTCGAGGCACTCGGCGGCCGGCGGACCGAGGTCCACGGCGATGTGCTTTTCGATGGGGTGATCGTCTTCCACATGAGGGCGCATGTGGTTCCCAACGCGCAGCACCACCCCGCGATGACCGCGCATTACTCGCTCGGGCCGGGTTGGTCCCAAATCAGCACTCGGGTGAAGCTCCGGCTCGTGGCAGAGCACGCCCGCGACGTGGGCAAGCCCCGGTTCACCAACAGATGCCTTGAGATCGTCACCTCCGTCGTACAGGCGACCGGATCGGTACCCGAGCCCTCCTAGGTCGAGACCACGATCGTCGGGCTCTGGCAGCGTGCTGGGCGCGCGCAGCCTAGGCTCGGGCCCATGACTGAGCACCGTTGGGACGAGGCTGGCTTCTCCACCCGCGCGATTCACGCGGGGCAGGAACCTGATCCGTTGACCGGTGCCGTCGTGCCGCCGGTCTACCAAGTGTCGACCTTCGCCCAGGACGGCGTGGGGGGCCTGCGGGGTGGCTACGAATACTCACGCAGTGGCAACCCGACCCGGCACGCGCTGGAGGAATGCCTCGCCTCGCTCGAGGGCGGTGCGCGTGCTCTCGCCTTCGCTTCGGGCCTGGCGGCCGAGGACACGCTGCTGCGTGCGCTTGCGTCCCCCGGCGCGCACGCGGTGATCGGCAACGACGCTTACGGCGGCACCTATCGACTGTTCTCGCGCGTGGCCGAACCGTGGGGTCTGGCGCACACAGCGGTTGACCTGACCGATCTCGACGCCGTACGTCGAGCCGTGGAGCCGGGCCGCACGAGGATCCTCTGGACCGAGACCCCGACCAATCCGCTCCTCACCGTGGTCGACATTGCCGCACTTGCGACGATCGCTCATGAGGCTGGCGCGCTTCTGGTGGTCGACAACACCTTCGCGTCGCCGTACCTCCAGCAGCCACTGAGCCTGGGCGCCGATGTCGTGGTGCACTCGACGACGAAGTACCTCGGGGGACACAGCGACGTTGTCGGTGGAGCACTCGTTGTCGCCGACCCTGAGGTGGGGGAGCGGCTCGCCTATCACCAGAACGCCATGGGCTCGGTCCCTGGACCGTGGGACTCCTGGCTGGTGTTGCGCGGCATCAAGACGCTCGGCGTCCGTATGGATCGCCATAGTGCGAATGCGCGCGCCATCGTCGAAGCGCTGCAGGACCACCCGCGCGTGACACGCGTGCTCTACCCGGGACTACCGGGTCATCCGGGGCACGAGATCGCCGTCCGCCAGATGCGCGACTTCGGCGGAATGGTGTCATTCCAAGTCGCCGGTGGCGTCGAGGAGGCAGTCGCGGTGTGCGGGCGGACCGAGGTCTTCACGCTGGGCGAATCCCTCGGTGGCGTCGAGTCGCTCATCGAACATCCCGGACGCATGACGCATGCGTCCGCGGCCGGGAGTCCGCTAGAGGTGCCGGCCGATCTCATTCGACTGTCGGTGGGGATCGAGGACGCCGAGGACCTTGTCGCCGATGTGGTGAAGGCCCTTCAGTGAGCACGATGCCGACCGCGTCCGTGACCGCTGAGGCCGTGCGTGCCGGTCGCGTGACAGCAGTCGTCGCCGTGCAGGAGTCGTTGGACCTGATCGCGCAGCGTGACGGGGATATCGACGCCTTCCAGGTGGTTCGCGGTGATCGAGCGCTCGCGGAGGCCGCAGCTGTCGATGCGCGAAGTGATCGCGCCTCGTTGCCTCTCGCCGGTGTCCCCGTGGCAATCAAGGACAACGTGCCGGTTGCAGGTGAGCCAATGCGGGTGGGCTCGGCCGCGACCGATGCGGCACCGCAGGCCGCGGATCATGTGGTCGTTGAACGTATTCGTGCTGCGGGAGGTGTTGTTGTCGGCATCACGCGCGTTCCCGAACTCTGCGTCTTCGGCGCGACCGATTCGGTCTTCGGTGTCACGCGCAATCCGTGGGACCTCACGCGGACACCGGGCGGATCCAGCGGCGGATCCGCCGCCGCGGTGGCGTCGGGCATGGTGCCGATCGCCCATGGCAACGACGGCATGGGCAGTGTTCGGATCCCGGCCGCGTGCACCGGACTCATCGGGATCAAGCCCGGGCTCGGTGTCGTCCCCGCAGAGTTGGGTGAGAATGACTGGTTCTCGATGAGTGAGAACGGCGCGTTGGCGACGACGGTCGAGGATGCGGCACTCCTGCTTTCCGTTATGGCGGCTGACCCGGAACTCGCGTGGGTGGCGTCGGTGGACCGCCGACTCCATGTCGGTCTCTCAACGACGCCGCCAGTCGCCGGTGTTGCCCTCGATCCGGCGTGGGCAGCAGCGGCGGAGCAATTGGCCGCACTCCTGCTCCGGGAGGGCCACGATGTGCAACGGGATGAGCCGGTGTCTCCCTGGGACCCCGCGGGCAATGCTGCAGCGGTCGCGGGACTGGCCCGATGGTTCGCCGGCACCGCCGCGGATGCAGATCTACTCGACCGATCGCAGTTGGAGGCCCGCGTGCGCCGGCATGCGCTCCTCGGTCGACTGGTCCGGCGTACGCCGATCATGAGCGAGCGGCTGCGCGAGGCGTGGCGGCGCAAGGCCTTCGCCTATTTCGCCGGTCACGACATCCTCGTGACCCCCGCGCTGGCTCAGCCGCCGATCGAGTCGCGCCGCTGGCATGACGGGGGATGGGCAGCGACGATGTTCGCCAACATCCGCTACGCGCCCTTTGCCGCGCCCTGGAACATCGCCGGATTCCCGGCCATCACGATTCCGATGGGGGTGCATCCGGAGGCCGGTACCCCGGTCGCGGCCCAGGTGGTGGCTGCGCCGGGTGGTGAGTCGCTGCTGCTGTCGATCGCCGAGTTGGTGGAGTCCGCCAAACCGTGGCAACGCGTCGCCCCTGCCTTCGCCTAGCACCGAGGTTTGCGTACGCGATAACGAGAGTTAGCGCGCCACGTAGTCCTCGTTATCGCGTACAAGCGCGTCATGGGGGATTCTCAGGAGTCGGCGGGGGTGCGGCGCAGAGTCTCCGGCATCCGCACCACGAAGATCAGCGCGATCGCCGCCACCGCGGCACCGAGCGCGAACGCCCAGTCGAAGCCGTAGAGGTCGAGCATGAGTCCGCCGATGAGCGGGCCGATGATGGCGCCGAAGTCCGACACCATCTGGAACGTCGCTACGACGATGCCGCCGCGTCGGCCACCCATGATGTCGCCGACGACCGCTGACGGCGCCGACCCGAGGAACGCCGTCCCGACACCGAGCACCGCCATGCTGAGGAAGAAGATAGTAATCGCGACGCCGAGTGAACCTGTCGACAGATCGTCGAAAACGAGCAGGAGCATGCCGACCACGGTCGCGACGGTCCCCATGATCATCGAGGGCCGGCGACCACGGGTGTCGGTGATCCGTCCAGCGGGGAGCAGGGTGATTGCCTGTACGCCGGCCGCGACGAGGAAGGCCCATCCGGACAGGCTCGGGCCCTGCTGCAGACCTTCGATGACGAAGAGGGGAATGATCGCCGACCGCAGGCCGAAGGTGGCCAGTCCCGTCGTGAGGTTGACCGCGAGCGCGGCCCGGTAGGCGCCGCTGCGCAAGGCGTCACGGAGTTCGGGCCACCCGGATTTTGGCGGCACGACCGCTTCACCTGCATCGTGCGACTCGACCGCCGCCTCTCGAGCGGCGATGCGCGCGGGGGACAGGAACACCAGCGCCACGACGGTGGCCACGGCGAGGGTGCCCGCGTAGAAAAAGAAGGGTGCGCGAATCGATACCGCGAGGACCAGCCCGCCGACCGCCGGACCCGCGACGCCACCGACGAGGAAGCCGCCCTGCCAGGCAGCAGCAGCGCGGCCGCGCTGATCAGCGTCGACCACGCGGAGCAGCAGCGCCATCGCCGACACGGTAAACATGGACGACCCGATACCGCCGACGCCGCGCAGCACGAGCAGCTGCACATAACTTTGCGACAGGCCCGCCAGCGCACTGGAAACCGCCACGATCGCCAGGCCGGTCGCGAGGATGCGCCGCTCGCCGAGCCGGTTTGTGAGAGTGCCGGCGAATGGTGAGGAGATGAACCGCATCAGAGCGAACGCCGAGACGACGGCGGAGGCCGCCAAGGCGGTCACCCCGAAGGATTCGGCGAAGATCGGGATCGACGGGATCACGATGCCGAAGCCCAGCGCGACGAAGAAGGCGATGCTCGCCAAGACCGCTACCTCGACCGGCAGGTCCTTGAGCAGCGGGAGGCGATGACGCACGATCGATCAGCCTACGTCGGCCCGGGAGGCCGACTCGCACCGCCCGACCACCTCATCCTCGCAAGCCGACGCAATTTCGACGAAAACATGGCGCGTTTGGTTGAAAAATCGTCGGCTTGCGGAGGCGGTTTAGCGGCGACCGCGCGAGCGTGAGCGCACGTAATCGGTCACGACGTAGTCACCGAGCCGATCACCGTCTGCGGCGAACACCCGCCCCCCGCCACGCCGCGCCATCGCGTCGAGGAACCTCGCCAGCCGCGGTTCATCGCCCAGCCGGAACCACGAGATCGGGATGCCCTGGCGCGTCAGTCGGTCGACCTGCTGGACCGCCAACTCCACGGTCTCGCGATCCGGTGGCCAGTTGAACCACCAGTCGCCACCCTCGAGCAGATGCGCCGTCGGTTCGCCATCGGTGACCACGAGGCAGACCGGCTCAGCATCACGATGACGGTTGAAGAACTGTTCGGCGAGCAGCAGGGCGTGGTGCAGGTTGGTGCCCTGGATCTCCGAGGCCGCAAGATCGACGAGTTCATCCGGTCGCACGGTTCGGGCGAGATTGGAGAAGGCGATGACCTCCATGGCGTCGAGGGGGAACGCTGTGCTCGCGAGGGAGTGCAGGGCCAGCGCTGTCGTTTTGGCAGCGCGCCAGGTGTCGTTCATCACCATGGAGAATGATTGATCGACGAGGAGGGCGACCGCTGCGCGAGTGCGCGTCTCTGTCTCACGCACCTCGAAGTCCTCGGACAGTAGGCGAATCTCCCGCGAGCCCTCCGCCAGCGACCGGCGTACGGCGTTGCCCACCGTGCGTACGACGTCCAGCGGTTGTTCGTCGCCGAACTCCCACGTGCGCGACGCGCCAGTCAGTTCGCCTGATGCGCCTGTCGCGCGCACGTCGTGATCGCCGCGTGGACCGGTATCGAGGTCGCCGAAGACTCGCCGGAGAGCGGTGCGTCCGATGCGGCGAATCGCCTTGGGGGACAGCTCCATGCGCTCGGTGAGGTAGCCCTGCTCGCGCAGTTGCCGCTCGATCTCACGCAGCCGCTCGATGTCATCGACCGCCGACCGACCCAGGGCACGCTCAACCGCATCAACATCGACGTCGTCCAGGGTGGCACCGGGGTAGTCCTGCCCGAGTTGGGCGGACAGCGCCTCGAGGTCGGCGAGTTCGGCGAGGGCCTCGGTGGCGTCGGGCAACCCCATGCCCTGTTCACCGTCCATGCGCTGCCGACCGTTCCAGGGCAGGTCCGGGCGCAGGGCCCGCAGATGGTCCTGCAACTGCGCCATCTCGCGGGCCAGATCCATGTCCTGCCAGGCCTGTTCCATCAGTCCGGCGAGTTCGGCCCGCTGCTCGGGTGACATCGAGTCGAGCATGCGTTGCATCGCCGCCGCGCGCCGAGCGAGATCGTCGAGCAACTCGGCCAAGGACTGCGGATTGTCCGGGAAGAGATCACCGTGCTTATCCATGAAGTCCGCGAAGTCCTGCTCGGTGTCCTCGCCGCGTCGGTGCTTGTCGAGCAGCTCGTTGAGGTCGGCCATCATGTCCTTGACCGCCTGCTGAGCCTCGGGACTCCCCGGATTTTGCAGGGCCTGGGACATCTGCCGGAACTGTTGATCGAGGACGTCGCGCTGCAGGAGATCGCGAATGGCCTGGTATTCCGCGCGTGCCTCATCAGAGCGCCAGTCGTAGTCACTCAACTCACGCACCGCCTGCGCAGTATCGTCGGGCAGCATGTCGAGTTGCGCCTCGCGGAAGCGCGCGTCGTCGGACGGCTCAGGGAAGAGCGCGTTGCGCTCATGCTCGATCGCCGCGTCTAGGTGCTCACGTACCTGCTCGATCAGCCCATCGAGCCGCCCCGATTGCTGCAACTCTCGACGACGCTGCTGCAGTCGCTGACGCCAGTCGTCGAGACCGCGCATGCCGTCCATGCCACGGCGCAGCAGATCACGGAGCGCATCGCGCACGGACGATCCATCGAGCAGTCGGTCCCCCAGGGCGTCGACAGCGGCCCCGGCATCGATCGGCGCGGCCAGCGGATCCGGTCCGCCGTGGAAGGCGCCGTAGCGGTAGCGCATCTAGTCCGCCGACTCCGTGACGCCGTAGCGGACCCGGCCCGCATCCTCGTCCTTGTCGATGCGGCGGGTGAGCCACAGGCCCTCCAGCGCCATCTCCAAACACGCGGCCGCGATGCCCGGAGTGGGTTCGGCATCCCCGCCCTCGAGTGCCGCGACGAGCCCGCCCAGACCCTCGAAGGGTCCACCCGCGGTGAGCAGTGCCGGACCGGGGACAAGGTCACCGGTTTCGATCGACCCACCCTCGTCGAGTACGCCGATAAGCGGGGTGAGGTCGAAGCCACCGACGCGGCGACGGAAGGTCTCGGCGGTGGCCTTGCGCGCGAGGTGGATGAGGACCTCTTCCTCGCGGCCCTCCTCGCTCACCTCGAACTCGACTTTGCCGCGCAGGGTGGGAACGACGCTCACCAGGTCACCGATCCGCGCCACCGGCACGTCATCGGTGATGGCCGCGCGGCGCAGCGCTGCACCCGAGAGCGCCTCGACCCCGGCGATGGCGAAGCGGGCGGATACGCCGCTGCGCTGGTCGACGGCACCGGATTCGCGGACCAGCCGCGTGAAGCGCGCCATCACCTCCATGAGGTGACGGGGCACCACAGCGACCATGTCGGCCTCCTGCGCGATGAGGTCGACCTCGTGGGCCACGTCGTAGGGGTAATGCGTGGTGATCTCAGCGCCGAAGCGATCCTTCATCGGGGTGATGATGCGCCCGCGATTGGTGTAGTCCTCGGGGTTGGCGCTCGCGACGACGAGCAGATCGAGCGGCAACCGAAGGGTGTAGCCGCGCACCTGGATATCGCGCTCCTCCAACACGTTGAGCAGCGAGACCTGGATGCGCTCGGCAAGGTCGGGGAGCTCGTTGATCGCGAGGATGCCGCGGTTGGTGCGTGGCACGAGACCGAAGTGAATCGTCTCGGGGTCGCCGAGCGTGCGGCCCTCGGCCACCTTCACCGGATCGACGTCCCCGATGAGATCGCCCACCGAGGTGTCGGGCGTGGCCAGCTTCTCGCCGTAGCGTTCGCTGCGATGGCGCCACGTCACCGGTGTGGCATCACCGAGTTCGCCCACCGTACGTACGCCGTAGGCGCTCACCGGCGCGAGCGGATCATCGTTGACCTCTGAGCCCTCGATGACGGGCGTCCACTCGTCGAGCAAGCCGGCGATCGTGCGCAGCAATCGCGTCTTGCCTTGGCCGCGCTCGCCGAGGAGGACGAAGTCGTGTCCGGCGAGCAACGCCCGCTCCACCTGCGGCACGACCGTGTCGTCGAAGCCGACGATCCCGGGCAGACTCGACTCGCCCGCGGCGAGGCGGGCCACGAGGTTGGCGCGGATCTCCTCCTTGACCGTGCGCGGCTCGTAGCCGCTGGCACGCAGGTCGCCGAGGGTGCGGGGCAGGTCGCCGGGAACGGCGGGGGGACGGCTGCTCATACAGGGACCGTACGTCAGGTGGCTCGATGCGGCTATCCACAGGTCGGGCGCGGCACGTTTGCCTCGTCGGACCGGCACCGTAAGTTGGGTGCATGCCACGGGACCAGCATCGTTCCGCCGTCTACGCCGCGGAGGACCAGTTGCGCTCAACTCTTGAGCGTGGTGGCCGCGTCGACTTCTTCGGTTCCACGCTCGATGTGCCCGCCGAGCGGCACTTCGCTGACCTCGTGTCCATCCAGGCGTACGTCGACTCCGTGCTCCGCCTCGCCCCCGTGCAGGAGCGGTGGCCCGATGTCGGCCCGGTGCTGGTGCGCGAGAGGGCCGGCAGCAGCCGAGCCCACTATGAGCCGGGGTCGGGCGGCGTCATTGCGATCCCACTCACCGGTCTCCCCGGGCAGCGCTGGGCCGCCCGCGAGACGGTCGTGCTCCATGAGGTCGCCCATCACCTGGTGTGGTCGGCGGATGACCCGGCGCATGGCCCACGCTTCTGCGGCGCGCTGATCCGGCTCTACCAGCATGCGATCTCGCCGTCGGCCGCTCTGCTGCTGCGGGCCGGCCTGGACAGCGCCGGCGTTCCCCTGACTGGTGCGGAGGTGGCGGCATGAGCCACCTCAATCGCATCGCTGCGTTGCTCACCAAGGCCGAGCGCAGCGACAACCCCCATGAGGCTGAGGCCTATCTCGCGAAGGCACAGGCTCTCGCGACCCAGGCCAGCGTCGATCTCGCGGTAGCACGTGCACTCACCGCTCGACGAGAAGCGCGGGAGCAGCCGACCCGGGTGACGATCACGATTGGGGAGCGTGGCAAGCGCGCCAACACGCATCTGGTCAGCCTGTTCGTCGTGGTTGGGCACTGCAATTCACTGCAGATGGACATCGCGCACAACTCGACCTATGTGATCGCCTATGGCATGCCCAGCGATATCGAACTCGTCGAGGCGCTCTTTGGCTCCCTCGCGACCCAGATGACGTCGTCCGCGACGACCTGGCTGTCGCTGGGGGAGTGGCGCGACGATCACTACATTTCCCGCGATGGCTGGCGCAAGCCGCACACCGCCCAGACGGCGCGCGCGGCGTTCTATCGAGCGTTCATCGATCGCATCGGCGACCGTCTGACCACGGCGCGCGAGGAAGTGTTGGCCGAGGCCGAGCGGCAGCGGGTCGACCTACCCGCTGACGTCGAAGGTGGTGCGGCGATCGCCACGACCGGAGCTCTGGTTTTGCGCAGCAAGGAGGCCGAGGTGAAAACGTTCTACCGCGGAGAGTCTTCCGCGCGCGGACGGTGGGGCGGCTACTCCGGTGGCGTGTCGCGTCGTGCCGGCCACGCATCGCGGGCCGGTGCTGAGGCGGCGACGCGGGCGCGTCTGTCGAGCGCCCGTGCTGTGGGTGGCAAAGGTCCCGGGCTCAGCGCCTAGCGTCGCACGAGTCGCATCGGTACGCCGTTCCGCGTGCGCAGCGTCACCGCGGGTCGCGGCGTGACGACGGTCCCGGGCACAAACTCGGGCCGCCACTGCTGGGCCAAAGTGGCGAGCACCAGCGTGGCCTCGGTCCACGCGAACTGTTCGCCGATGCATCGACGATTGCCCCAGCCGAAGGGGAACCACGCCCCGCGCGGCTGTCCGGGGGCGTCCTCACTGAAGGTGCCTTCGGGCGTGATCCAGCGCTGCGGCCGGAACGACTGCGCGGAGGTCCACCACCGCGGGCTGCGATGGAGCGCGTACTGCGAGGCCAGGACCAGGGCCCCAGCGGGCATCGTCCAGCCGTCCACCTCGATGTCGTCGAGCAGTCGTCGGCCCTGAATCCAGGCGGGGGGATAGAGCCGGATCGCCTCAGCGACGATCGCGCGGGTGCGGGGCAGGCTCGCCATGTCGGTCATGGTCGGCGTACGACCGGCAAGCACGTCATCGAGTTCCTCGTGCAACCACTCGGCGGCCGCTGGGTTGCGACTCTGGAGTAGCCAGGTCCAGGTGAGTGTCATCGCGGTTGTCTCGTGGCCGGCAAGTACGAGGGTCATCGCTTCGTCGCGCACCTGCGCATCGTCGAAGACATCGCCCTCCTCTTCAGCGGCGATGAGCATGCTGAGCATGTCGCCGGTGTCTCCCGCAGCGCGATGATCGTCGATCATGCGTTGCACGATGAGGTCAATCCGTGAGATCGCCTCGAGCCCGCGCTGACGCGCTGGTGTGGGGATGCGTAACGCTGCCGGCCCGAGGAAGAGTCGACTCCCCATCCCCTGCAGCAGGTCCTCGAGAGACTCGCCAATCTCGCGGGCTTCCCCGGTGAGGTCGGCACCGAAGAGGGTTGTCCCCACAATGGCAAGGGTGAGCGCTGACATGTCCGCCTGCATGTCGACCTCGGCGCCTTCACGCCAGCCATCCGCGTGGATTTGCGCCAGACGCACCATGTCCTTGGAGTAGCCGGCGATCCTGTCGCGATGGAAGGCCGGCTGCACCAGACGGCGATTGCGCAGGTGGACGTCGCCCTCGCTGGTGAGTAGGCCGTTGCCCAGGATGGCTTTGGCGCCCTGCAGGCCGCGACCCTTCATCGTTTGTCGTCCGTGTCCGATGAAGACGTCGACGATCGCCGATGGTGCCGTGAGGATGTAGGCGTGCTCGCGGCCGAGGCGGGTGTGGGCCATCGGCTGGTAGTCGCGCTCGATCGAGGCGAGGAACTCCGGCGCGGAGACCGAGGTAAGGCCGCGCAGGGTGGCGAGTGGGCGTGGGCCGGGCGGCCGCGAGACGTCCCGGCGCCGATCCCGGGGGACCGCCACATCGCTGTGGGCGACGCGCGCCTGGGCAGCTCGAGCGGCGGCGCGCAGATCGATGTCGGGCTCGAGGGTGGTCATGTCTCCAGTGTGACCCGCGTCGGGGAATCGACGCACGCGGGCGGCCGACTCTGCGAGGATCGGCGCCGTGACTGACGCCGTGACCCTGGCCGATATCGAGGCGGCATCCCTGCGCCTTCAGGACGTCGTACGCGAGTTGCCGGTGCATTCCGCACGCTGGCTATCCGATCGGGTCGGTGGTCCGGCGTATCTTGTCCCGGAGAACTTGCAGCGGGCAGGCTCCTTCAAGATTCGCGGTGCCTTCAATCGACTCGCGCAACTCACCGACGATGAGCGGGCCCGCGGTGTGGTTGCGGCCTCGGCGGGCAATCATGCCCAGGGTGTGGCACTGGCCGCGCAACTGCTCGGTATTGCCTCGAAGATCTACATGCCCCGGTCGGCGAGCATGCCGAAGGTGTCAGCGACGCGTGACTACGGCGCGCAGGTCGAGTTCCACGGCGACACCTTGGACGAGGCGATCGTCGCCGCGCGCGAGCACGCTGATCGCACGGGCGCGCTCTTCATCTCCCCCTTCGACCATGCCGACATCGTCGCGGGACAGGGCACGCTTGGATTGGAGATTCTCGAGCAGGTGCCGGATGCCCGCACCATCGTGGTGTGCACCGGCGGTGGCGGGCTGCTCGCGGGTGTCGCGCTGGCCGTGAAGTCCCTACGCCCGGACGTCCGAGTCATCGGCGCCCAGGCGGCAGGTGCGGCGGCCTACCCGGCGTCCTTGGTGGCCGGACATCCGGTGCCGCTGGAGTCCATGCGCACGATGGCCGATGGCATCGCGGTGGGGCGTCCGGGGGACGTGCCCTTTGCGCTCATTCAGAAGTACGTCGATGGGATCCGCGTCGTATCGGAGGATTCCCTCGCCCGGGCACAACTGCTGCTGCTGGAGCGATCGAAGCTTGTGGTCGAGCCGGCCGGAGCAGCCGCCGTCGCCGCGATCGTCGACGATCCGTCGGCGTTCGAAGCCCCGGTGGTGGCGGTGCTCTCCGGCGGCAACGTCGATCCGCTCATCCTCATGCGGGTGATTCGCCACGGTCTCACCGCCGGTGGGCGCTTCACCCAGGTGACTGTGCACATGCCTGATCGCCCAGGATCGCTCGCGGGGTTGTTGGATGAGATCGGTCGGTTGGACGCCAACGTCGTGGATGTTTCGCATCTGCGGACCAATCCGCGCCTTGCCGTCGACGAGGTCGAGATCACCATCGATCTCGAGACACGGGGGCCTGAGCATCGAGGGCGCCTACTCGACCGGCTCCACGAATGCGGATACCGGATCGTCGAGGTCATGTGAGCCTGGACTAGCCTCGCGAGGTGAGCGACATCATCACAGCGCGCGGTCTCGTCAAGCACTACGGCGATGTCGTCGCGCTCGACGGGCTGGATCTGACGGTGCCCGAGGGCACCGTCTACGGCCTCCTCGGACCCAATGGTGCAGGCAAGACCACCACGGTGCGCATCCTTACCACCCTGCTGAAGCCGGACTCCGGCTCCGCGACGGTGGACGGCTTCGACGTGGTGAAGAAGCCCAATGATGTACGCCGGGTCATCGGGCTGACCGGCCAGTACGCCGCGGTGGACGAGTACCTCACCGGCCGCGAGAACCTGCGGATGTTCGGCGATCTCTACCACCTGCCGCCGGCGTACGTGAAGGAGCGGAGCGCCGAGTTGCTCGATCGCTTCGACCTTACTGATGCCGCCGACCGATCCCTGCGGACCTATTCGGGAGGCATGCGCCGTCGCCTCGATCTGGCTGCCTCGTTGATTGCGAAGCCGCGCGTGCTCTTCCTCGATGAGCCCACCACCGGCTTGGATCCGCGCTCGCGACTAGGGCTGTGGGGAGTGATCAAGGACCTCGTGGCGGACGGGACAACCGTCCTGCTGACGACCCAGTACCTCGAGGAGGCCGACCAACTCGCGGAGGAGATCGTCGTCATCGATCACGGGCGAGTGATTGCGAAGGGCACGTCGGATGTCCTCAAGGACCAGGTCGGCGGTGATCGACTCGAGGTCATCGTCAGTGAGGCGGGACAGGCAAACCTCGCCGCTGAGGCGCTCGCCCCTATTGCAAACGGAGATGTGACTGTCAACGTCGATGAACGGCGGGTGACGGCGCCGGTCACCGGAGGTTCGCTCGTGCTGGTCGAGGCGGTCCGCGCATTGGACGCGGCCGGCGTCCCCATTGATGACGTGGTGCTGCGGCGCCCAACCCTTGACGATGTCTTTCTGTCCCTGACCGGGCACGCTGCGGAGGAGGAGAAGTGACCACGTACACGCCGGCTCCCGCGCGCCGCCGCCCTCTGCTGGGTTGGGGCCTGCATGACGGGTTCGTCGTCGCCCGGCGCAACCTCATCCAGACGATCCGAGTGCCGGAGTTGCTCTTCTTCTCCATCGTGCAGCCGGTCATCTTCGTGCTGCTGTTTGCATTCGTCTTCGGTGGTGCGATTCCGATCCCGGGCGCGGATCCGAGCACCGCTCCCGACGCAGATGTCTACCGGCAATACCTCATGCCGGGCATCTTCGGGCAGACGGTCGCCTTTGCGTCAGCGGCGTCCACGGTTGGGCTCGCTGAGGATATGCACCGCGGCATCATCGACCGCTTCCGATCGCTGCCGATGGCCTCGGGAGCGGTGCTCTTCGGGCGGACCTTCGCTGACGCAGCGCGGCAGATCCTCGTGCTCGCGGTCCTGAGCGTCACCGGTCTGCTCATCGGCTGGCGGATCAGCGACGGCGTACTCAACGCCATCTACGCCTACGCGCTGCTCCTGCTTTTCGCTTACACCGTCGCGTGGATCGGATCGTGGATCGGGCTCTACATGCCGAATCCCGAGACGGCGAACACCGCTGGTCTGGTGTGGCTGTTCCCGCTGACTTTCCTCTCGAATGCCTTCGTGCCGATCACGGCCATGCCGGACTGGTTGCAGCCGATCGCGCAGTGGAATCCGATTTCGTCGCTGGTGTTGGCAACCCGCGACCTCTTTGGCAACCCGACCGGCATCATCGGCGACGCGTGGCCGCAGCAAAACCCGATCCTCTACACGCTGATTTCGTGCGCGGTGCTGGTCGGAATCTTCGCTCCGCTGGCCGTGCGCCGCTACCGGCAGGCCACCGCGCGCTGACCTACGGGGTGTAGGGCGTGACGTTGAGGATCTCGACCGTCATGGTCTTGCCATTGGCGAGCGTGTAGGTCGTGGTCTCACCAACCTTGCTGCCCAGGACAGCCTTACCCAGCGGTGACGTGGGGGAGTAGACCTCCACCGAGGCGTGAGCGGCTTCCTCGCGTGAGCCGAGCAAGAACGTCTCTTCCTCGTCGAACTCCACGAACTTCACGGTGACGACCTTGCCGTGGGACACCTCGTCATGGGCGGCCTCCGGGGCACCGATCTGGGCGTTCTCCAGCAGGTGCTTGAGCACACGGATACGGGCTTCGTTCTTGCCCTGCTCCTCCTTGGCCGCGTGGTAGCCGCCGTTCTCCTTCAGGTCGCCCTCCTCGCGAGCGGCCTCGATGCGCTTGGTGATCTCGGTGCGTCGGGGTCCGCTGCGGTCGGCAAGTTCGGCCTGCAGGCCGTCGTAGGCCTCCTGGGTCAGCCAGGTGGTTTCAGTGCTCATCGTGCAAGCCTACG
>Ga0208004_1000301_pt1 | contig 19290 bp, 23 predicted proteins | sample DEB08_DNA_6_FD_184522 | JGI IMG/M metagenome (GOLD analysis project Ga0208004, IMG submission 184522) | Aqueous microbial communities from the Delaware River and Bay under freshwater to marine salinity gradient to study organic matter... | ecosystem: Environmental > Aquatic > Marine > Coastal ...
TGGCCGATAATCACAGACTCGCTGTCACCACCGAGTTTCTCGTGCAAGGCATTGGCATCGCGAGCCAACATCGCAGTTTGATAACAACCATCTGAAGGCACGGCACTAGGTGCATAGCCACGCGTAAACGGCGCGACGACTCGATAGCCCATGTCTGCAAGTACGGGCATGAGGTGCCGCCAGGTTTGGGCCGTGTCAGGAAAGCCGTGCAGGAGTAGAGCCAATTTGCCGATGCCACACTCGAGATAAGAGAAATCGGTGCCGTTTGCCGAGACACATTCGATCTTCAACTTCGTGTCAGCCATGAATTCAAATTTAGTTGCCTGCGACGAAGGTCACCCCATTGGGTCTTTACATCTGAATTGCTATACCAATACCGTTTCAACTGTGGGGGAATCTGGTTTAACAGTGACGTTTCATGGCGTCCGTGGTTCAACGGCGTGTCACGACCCACAAACTCATCGCTACGGCGGAAACACATCTTGCGTTTCGGTTAGTTCGTCGATTGAGTCACCAATAATTTTTGATCTTGGCACTGGCTTGCGCTACATGAGTAGTTCGCAAGATGAAGCAAAGCCGAAACCATTCGTCGGTACATGCCTGCTCACACACTTGCATTGGGACCATATTCAGGGCTTGCCATTTTTTAGACCGTTGCTTTGTGAAGAGACCGTGCTGAATGTTTACGCACCAAAACAAGAAGACGGTCGAAGTTTGCGCGAGATCTTTTTGAAAAAGATTTGTCCGCCGATATTTCCGATCAGTTTGAATGAATTCAAAGCGACGATTAATTTTCATGAAGTTGGCGATGACGATTTCATGATTGGCGACACGAAAGTGATGAGCCGTTTTGTGCCGCACACAGGGCCAACTCTTGGCTTTCGTGTAACGGCTGGTGACTCAACAGTGACTTATCTTTCGGATCATCAACAGCCGACAACTGGTTTTGCAATCACGACTGGCGCCCGCCAACTTTGTCAAGGCACTGATTTGTTGATTCACGACTCGCAGTACACGCCGGCAGAATTTGAACTCAAGTCAGATTGGGGTCACTCGACCCTTGAATTTGCAATGTGGGTTGCCGAGACGACATCGTCGAAACGATTGGCTTTGTTTCATCACGATCCGTCGCGTACCGACGACGCACTCGACGTTATTGCCCAACGCCTTGCAGGTGTGGCAAAAAATCGTGGCTTTGAAGTGTTCGCTGCAGCAGATGGAATGACCGTTGAGGTTGGTGGCGTAGTCTAAAAGCAATGAATTTGCAGTTTGACAGCAAAGAGTTTCGAACAGTTCTCGGACACTTTCCAACTGGTGTCGTGATTATCTCTGGTTTAGACAATTCAGGGAGACCTCAGGGTTTAACGATCGGTTCGTTTAGTTCGATCTCACTTGATCCACCACTTGTCGGATTTTTTCCGGGGTTCAATTCGAAGTCGTGGCCAGCCATCGCCGAGTCTGGTGCGTTTTGTGTGAATGTGTTGGCGGCAACTCAAGGTGAATTGTGTTGGCGGTTCGCAAAAGAGAGTGACGATCGATACGAAGGCGTGAAATGGTCGCATTCGCCGTTGAAGTCGCCGATGATCGATGGTTGCGTTGCATATATCGATTGCAAAGTCGAGTCGAGTTCGCAAATTGGTGATCATTTGTTTGTTGTCGGGCGCGTAGAAAGCCTTCAAGCAGTTGCTGGTGCGGGAAGCCCAATGGTGTTTTCAAAGGGAGCCGTTGTCACGACATCGCCTTTGTCGTGAGTTTTGTTTTCGCGTTAATTGTTGCCGCGGTGTTTGTATATGCGGGTGTCGCCAAATTTGCGACATTTGAAAATTGGACATTTCAGGCTCGCGCTCTTGGTGCACCAGACCCATTTGTTGTGCTCGTGCCGTTGGCCGAGATTGCTCTCGCGGCGCTACTTGTCGGCGGTTGGTGGTTTGACCAAGCAGTCGCAGCAAGTCTGATTCTGTTGGTTGCGTTCACGATTTTATTGCTCGTGCGTTTGCGCGACCCTGAGAGGTTGCCTTGCTCGTGTTTCGGCGCCACTTCGCAGCGACCGATGAGTTGGCTTGATGTCGCTCGTAATGTGATTTTGATCGCCGTGCTTATTGCGGCTTATTTGGCTAAGTAGCCTGAGCGACATGCGCGTTTGGATTGACCAAGACCTTTGCACTGGTGATGGGCTGTGCGAAGATCATTGCGCCGATGCGTTTAAGTTGCTTGAAGATGGCATCGCATATGTTGCTGAATTGGGTGTACCACTAAATGACCCAGGCGGTGCGGGAAGTCTTGCTCGTGTGGCGCCGCGTGACCGTCAAAGTGTTTTGCGTGCTGCCGAGGTTTGTCCGGGCGAGTGCATTTTCATCGATGTCAGCGATGAGATGACGGCAACAAATATTTCGCAAGTGGTGTAGCGATACGCTGAAAAGATGAAGTGGCGAATCGCAGCAAATGGTGCTGCGCTTGTTATTGCGATCTCAAGTGTTGCTTATGTAAATGGTGAAACGACTATGGCCGCTAAGCCGCAGAAGTTTGTTGCCAACGACGCGAAGTCTGTGCTCGCGTCGATAAAAGTCGAAAATGAATATAAGAGTGGCTATCGGCGCAGTTTGTTTGTTCATTGGTCTGATCTCGACGGCAACGGATGTGACACCCGTGAAGAAGTGTTGAAGCGCGACAGCATCTCAAAGCCACAAGTCGACCCATATCGCTGTTACGTGGTTGCTGGTGACTGGTATTCAAAGTATGACGGCAAAACTCTGAGTGACAGAAGTGATGTAGATATTGATCACGTCGTCGCACTCAAAGAAGCGTGGGATTCAGGTGCATGGGCTTGGAGCATGTCGCAGCGCCAGGCTTTTGCCAATGATTTGACCGATCGTCGCACGTTGATTGCCGTGACTGATCGCGTGAATATGTCGAAGAGCGATAAAGATCCTTCCAATTGGATGCCGCCGTTGAAAAGTTATTGGTGCACATATTTGGGCGATTGGATTTCCGTGAAGGCTCGATGGGGTCTGTCGATGGATCAAAGCGAGTTCGGAAGAATCAAGAACTTGTTGGCAAGCGACTGTTCGACGTTGACGATTGCAGGCTGGGGCGCAGTGCCGTCTTTGGCTGGTGCGCCCACAACTTCTGCGACTACAGCAACTACAAGGCCGCGCACAACTGTGGCGCCATCTCTTTCGCCGACAACTTCTTCTAACAACTCTGGCACGGCGGCAACGACTAACACGACGGTCAACACGACGGTCAACACGACTTCACCGAGTGGCGTAAAAGATATTTATCCGGGTTCGTATTGTGCCCCCGTAGATGGTTTGGGCACATATAAAGGAACGGTTTATGTTTGTTCAAAAACAAACGCCGAAGGTTCGCCATATGCAGGTGGGCGAGCCCGATGGCGCAAGGCGACCAACTAGGATTGGCGTATGTCTAAGAAAACAAAAAAGAAAAAAGCTCGTATGCGTCGTTCAAAAGCCAATCATGGCAAGCGCCCAAACATGGGTCGCGGCTAACTAACTTTTCAGTCGTCTTCGAAACCGCGCTCTAAGAATTGCTGGCCGGTTTCACAAGTTTGTTGCAATGGGCACCAGCGACAGTGTGCACCGGGGCTCAATTTTGGCTCGCGAGCCTCGCGGGTTAGTTCGTAAATTGCGTTAGCGCCGTCTACAACGCGACGCACTGCAGCCTGAAGAACGCCTTCGCTAACTTCTTCGACATCGGCGCGTGCCGACTCGAGTGAGTAAGTCGCCAATCGTCGAGGTGGTTGACCAGATCGCAGAGACTCGACGAGAGCATAGAACCGCAGATCTTCGCGATGATTTGAATAAATGCGACCGCTTTTGAGGTCGATAATCACTTTGCTGCCGGGGCCGCCAAGTGTGAGGTCGACGCGTGTTGACAAAAAGATTAAGCCGCCAAAAAGTTCGACGCGAGCGGCACTTTCGGTGACGGGTCTCCATGCGGCTTTAAGTGGCGGAAAACTTTCTTCGAACTTCGTGTAAAGATCGACGGCGTAGCTGCGAAGTTGCGCACGCTCGCCAGGAGAGAGTTGTGCGATGAACTCACTGGGGCCGCGACTTTCTTCATCTTCGAGACGGGCGAGTGCCTCATCGACAAGCAGAGCTGGTTCGATTGGCCCGCGCCAATTGATTGAAAGCTCAACTGCTTTGTGCATGACTGTGCCACGCACATTCAGGATTGTCCATTCGAAAGAGTCGAGCGACGCTAAAAAGTTTGCTTCGCAACCGTGCACGTTAGTCAAACTGTTTTTGCTGATAAATAGAGGACGCTCGGGGGTTAGTTTTTTGGCAAGCGGCGCAAGCCCAGTTTCGACCTGCTCGCGAATTGCGTCGACAACAGTGAGTGGTAGCGGCACCCAGCCAGCAGGTTTGCCGAGCACTTCGACAACACTTTGTTGCATCGGGTTAAGTTCGTTTGTTGTCATGGGGTGATTACTCACATTACATAATGGGTGTTTTCGATAACTGTGCGATACCCATCTGTAATACTTCGCGCATGACAAGCACAAGTGATATCGCTCTCGCCACAACTCGCTATGCCGAGTTTGCTGTGGCGGCGCGGGTGCTGGCGAGTCAGGCGCATCGTCACGGTTTGAAGCCGCCGGGCTTTCGTAGCCCACCTCGCGTAATTGGTGTTGATCGAAGTTTGCGTCGTATCAACAGTGGCGTGGTGGTTTCGGTGTTGTTGCGAGGTCGTCCGTTTGTTGCGGTTTTGAGTGACATGGTTGAAGGCGTGGTGGTGGCTAATCGTTTGATCGGTCGCGAAGCAGAAATTGCGAGAACCGTGCTGTGGGCAAGTGTTGAATCGCTGCTAGTTAGCGATGAGGCTCAAACGCGCGTAGCCTGACAGAGTTGCCCAGGTGGCGGAATGGTAGACGCGGGGGGCTTAAACCCCCCTGGTGCGAAAGCGCTGTATCGGTTCGAGTCCGATCCCGGGCACACTAATTTTTAATCTCTAGTCGTGTGCAGGAAAGCACATTTAACTCGGTGAGATTCTTGAACCGAGACATGGCACGATAGAGAGGTGGCAAATACTTCTGCACCGATGACTGGTTCGCCATCAGCGACAGAACTTCGCGAATTGATGCAAGCTCGCGTGCCACAAATGGTGAAACAACTTGGCGAATTTGTCAATCTTGAATCGCCGTCGCTCGATGTTTCGCACTTACAGCAGTCTGCGAAATACTTGGCTGATCTTTTCGCCGATGTCACCGGCAAGAAGGCAGAAGTCATCCCTGGGGCAAATGGCCCGCATGTTCATTGGAAGGGAAGCGAAGACACCAAAGTTTTGATCGTCGGGCACCACGACACTGTGTTTCCGCTTGGCACAACTTCGACTCGACCGTTTTCGGTTGAAGGTGACATCGCGCGTGGCCCCGGAATTTTCGACATGAAGGCGGGCATCGTGCAGGCAATTCACGGCTTGAGTGCGATTCGCGATTCGTATCATGTTGAAGTTTTGATAACTGCCGATGAAGAAGTTGGTTCAGAGACATCGCGCGAATTAATCGAAGCTCGTGCGCGTGCAACTGGTGCGGTGCTGGTTCTTGAGCCGAGTGCTGATGGTGGTGCGCTGAAGATTGCACGCAAAGGCGTCGGTACATTCACCGTGCAGATCGCTGGTCGAGCGTCGCACGCCGGTCTCGAACCAGAAAAAGGTATTAACGCGCTTGTCGAACTTGCAACTCAAGTGCAACGCATTGTGGCAATGGCGCGGCCCGAACTCGGCACAACAGTGACGCCAACTGTGGCAACTGCGGGTAACGCCGAGAATGTTGTGCCTGATGCGGCGATGATCAAAGTAGATGTACGAGTTGTGTTGCCAGAAGAAAAAGAGCGCATTGAGCGCGAGATGTCACAACTCAAACCAGTTGTTGATGGCGCTGTAATAAAAGTTTCTGGCAGCGTCAATCGACCGCCGATGCATGAATCGGCAGGTCGCAAGTTGTTTGGTGTTGCCGAAACTGTGGCTAAAGATCTTGGGATCAAAAACTTGCAGGGTGTTGCAGTCGGCGGAGGCTCAGATGGCAACTTCACTGCAGCAATCGGTGTGCCGACACTCGACGGTATGGGTGCAGTTGGCGGCGGTGCGCACGGCGTGACCGAGCACGTTTTGGTTTCGACAATGGGTGAGCGTGCGGCACTTGTCGCCGGCGTCGCTCGCGCCCTCGTCAATCGTTAAAAATTATTTATTCGAGTTCGGTGAGGGTGCCGGGGGCCAGTGTGCCGGCTTGGCGATAGATCTCGAGTTTTTCGCGTGTGTCGGCAATGTCAAGATTGCGCATCGTTAACTGACCGATGCGATCGAGCGGACCGAACGGTGCGTCTTCGACACGCTCCATGCTCAGGCGCTCTGGCGAATAAGTCAGGTGCGCACCAGTCGTGTTGAGAATGCTGTAGTCATCACCACGACGCAGTTGTAGGGTCACTTCGCCAGTTACGAGCGAGCCGACCCAACGCGTTAGCGACTCGCGCAACATCAGCGATTGCGGATCAAACCATCGACCTTCGTAGAGCAAACGACCTAAACGGCGACCCATCGTGCGGTAATTTTCGATTGTATTTTCATTGTGAATTGCCGTGACGAGACGCTCATAAGCAATGTGCAGCAACGCCAGACCTGGAGCCTCGTAGATGCCTCGGCTTTTGGCCTCGATAATTCGGTTTTCGATTTGGTCGCTCATGCCCAAACCGTGACGGCCACCAATTTCGTTTGCCGCAAGCACTAAATCGATCTGCGAGCCAAACTCTTTGCCGTTAATCGCAACGGGCCAACCGTCAACAAATTTGACAACTACATCTTCGGTCGTGATTTTGACTGAAGAGTCGTAGTGAGCCACGCCCATGATTGGCGCGACGATGTGCATGCTCGTCGATAGCTCTTCAAGCGACTTGGCTTCATGTGTTGCGCCCCAAATATTGGCGTCTGTGCTGTACGCCTTTTGTGCCGAATCGCGATAGGGCAACTTTTTGGCGGTCAAGAACGCGCTCATTTCGGCGCGGCCGCCCATCTCGCGCACGAAGTCGACATCAAGCCAAGGTTTATAAATTCGTAGGTTTGGATTGGCGAGCAGTCCGTATCGATAGAAGCGCTCAATGTCGTTGCCTTTGAATGTGCTGCCATCGCCCCAGATGTCAACACCGTCATGTTTCATTTCGCGAACAAGCAACGTGCCTGTCACTGCGCGTCCGAGTGGTGTCGTGTTGAAATAGGTTTTGCCGGCAGTTGTTATATGAAACGCACCGCACTGCAGTGCTGTGAGACCCTCTTGCACGAGTAGTTCGCGACAATCGACAAGTTTTGCCTCGACCGCACCATAAGTTTTTGCACGTTGTGGAATTGACTCAAGATCGGTTTCGTCAGGCTGACCGATGTCGGCCGTGTATGCGTAGGGCAGTGCGCCTCGTTCGCGCATCCATGCGACTGCTGCTGAAGTATCGAGGCCACCAGAAAATGCAATGCCGACTCGCTCGCCGACCGGAAGCGAAGTTAGAACTTTTGCGCCAGAAATATTTGCACCACCCGCATTGGCTTCAGCCTCTTTTTTTGCCACGACTCAACGGTACAGACCCTAGAGAGTTGAAACAGAGAGGGTTTTAAAACCCAGAAGTGACTGAGCGTCGGCGACCGGCGATTGCGGCAATCGTTGTAAGCGCTGTGCAGCCCGCAAGAACCGCCTCGCCAAGTGCAATGCCCGGCGAACGTGAGATATCGACGATGCTCGTAACGGCCAAGATCGCAGTTGCGATGAGGCCTGCGAGTGCAGCGAAACGCGAAGCGCGGAGCACAGTGACTATTACAACTGCAGGTGCCAAAAACGGCACGATCAAAAGGATTGAAAACGGCCCGTTGGTTTGGCTTGCTAGCCACCAGGTTGGCTTTCCTACCGTGTACGCAGAAATCGCCAAGGCAATCAACGAACCTGTGATCAAAAGATGTGTGGCAATAACGGCAATCGTCCACGATCTGGTGAGTGAGCCAGCAAGCAGAGTTTGATTTTGACTAGGTGGGGGAAGAGACGACATCGCAAGACCGACAATAGCCTGAGATACGTATGGCGCGGGCGAAATTCGAAAAATTGAGCGTGTTTTTCCCGATGTGGAACGAGGAGCAGTATCTGCAGCGAGCGCTCAATGCAGCACAAGAATTGTGCGACGAATTGCAAAAGTCGCAGACGATTGCTGACTATGAACTTGTAATTATTGACGATGCATCTACTGATTCGACGCCACGACTTGCCGATGCTGCAGCAGCTCAAGATAATCGAATAAAAGTTGTGCACCACCCCGTAAACCGCAAACTTGGTGGCTCGATTAAGTCAGGTTTCGCAGCCTCAACTGGTGACATCGTTTTGTATACGGATGCTGATTTGCCGTTCGACATGCGCGAGGTTCACAATGCGATTCGTTTGATGACTCAATATGAGGCCGACATCGTGAGTGCGTATCGTTTTGATCGCACCGGCGAAGGATACGTGCGTGTTGTGTACTCGATGTTTTATAACTTGATGGTTCGTATTTTGTTTGGTGTGCGATTTCGTGACATCAACTTTGCTTTCAAACTGTGTCGAAAATCTGTATTTGATCAGATTGAACTTGAAAGTGAAGGCTCGTTTATTGATGCTGAGCTAATCGTGAGCGCAAAAAAGTTGAACATGAATGTTGTGCAATTTGGTGTCGACTATTTTCCGCGCACGCGAGGTGTTTCAACTTTGAGCTCGCCGTCAGTGATCGTCAAAATTTTGCGTGAGGCCTTCAAGTTGCGCAAAAAACTGAATGCAATTAGGCCTGCTGATAGTTCTGGTTCGTCGAGGTAGCTTTCGAGATTTTTTATGAGTTTCCCTAACGACTTTCCGGACGATATTGAGGGCGTAGAGCCAGACACATTGCCACGCATCTACTCGACGCTCGATCGATGGCGTTTTGCGTTGGTTGCTTTTGCGGTTTTGATGACGGTGATCGCGGTAGGTGTTTTGTCGAATGGCTCAGAAAATTCTTCGAGTGAAAACTCGAATCCGGATGTCGTTGTCGATACAAGTTCGGTGCCTTTAATTACCGTTCCGCTTGACCGCACTCTCGAATTGGGGATGAAAGGCGACGACGTGCTGCGTGTGCAGCAGCGGTTAAAAGATTTACGTTTTGACCCGGGCCCGATCGATGGCGAATTTGGTCAAAACACTTTGCAAGCGATGTGGGCGTTCGAAAAACTTGTGATGAGCGTGCCGCGTGAGCGAGCCACTGGTGTCGTTACGCCTTCGACTTGGGCAATTATGCAGTCGAATCTGATTATTAAGCCACGGCGCATCGCTGATTCGCCAAATCATGTTGAGATTTATCTGCCAGAACAAGTGATGATCGTGTTCAAAAAAGATGAACCTGTTTTAATTACTCACATCTCGAGCGGCACTGGTGTGCCGTGGTGCGAAGAGGTAAAGATTGACCCGGGTGAAGAAGGCAACAAGACAGACCAGCAGATCAAGATTGGTATTTGCGGCGAAGCAGTCACCCCGGCAGGCATTTTCTATTTTTACAATCGTCGAACGGGTATGCGCGAAACAAAATTGGGTTCGCTATACAACCCCGTTTACTTCAACTACAACATCGCTGTACACGGAGCGATTTTGGTGCCTTTAAAACCGGCATCGCACGGTTGTGTACGTATACCGATGTCAGTTGCTCGGTACTTTCCGGCGCTTGTGGCCTACGGTGACCGCGTTTATGTATTTGATGGCATCAAAGAACCCGAAGAATATGGTTCGCCAATTCCGCCGTTTGATAAGCCAGACCCGAACTATACGACAATTGCAGCGGAAACAACATTGCCGACAATTGACTCGACAACAATTCCGACTGTCACCACTTTGCCATCGGTTACTACTGTTGGATCAGTGACTACGACTACTAATAAGTCGACAACTACTTCGTCGACAACATCTTCAACGACACCGTGAATAAACATGATTAGTTACGACGAGTTTTCTATGTTCGGCGAAAATATTGCCGAGTATTCATTGAGCGTCACGAAAACGCCGACCGTGTCGCGAATTGCAATTCAACTTGGTGATGACCGAACACTTAGTGCGCTTAAGTGGGGCGTAGACGAACCTGAAGTTTTGTTCGTGCACGGCAGTGCACAAAACGCGCACACTTGGGACACAGTAATTTTGGCAATGGGAATCTCGGCGATTGCAGTTGATATGCCTGGTCATGGCCACTCTTCTTGGCGCAAAGATGGCAATTATGAGCCTTCGGTATTGGCTCGTGATGTCTCCACAGCAATAGAAACTTGGGCGCCGAAGGCAAAACTAATTGTCGGCATGTCGCTTGGGGGTTTGACGACCGTGGCATTGGCTGGCATGCGCCCCGATCTTGCGTCGAAAATCGTTGTTGTTGATATAACTCCGGGTGTCAACTCTGAGAAATCAAAAGCGATAACCGATTTTGTAAACGGACCACAGTCTTTCGCCAGTTTTGAAGACTTACTGAAACGCACGATCGAGCACAACCCGACTCGCAGCGAAAGTTCATTACGTCGCGGAATTTTGCATAATGCCAAACAACTTGAAGATGGTTCGTGGCAATGGCGATACGACCGCTCGACGCATCCTTCGAAAGAAGATTCGGCAAAGCGATTAGATCGGATTTCGGCGCTTTGGGGCGTGATTGAAAGTCTTAAGTCTTCAATGACCCTTGTGCGCGGTGGAATATCGCCAGTAGTTGACGACGCCGATGTTGCTGAACTCTTGCGTCGCAAACCCGATGCAGAAGTTTTAGTGATTGACGGTGCCGGACACTCGGTGCAGGGCGATAAACCAGTCGAATTGGCGAGCGCTCTGACTCGGATGTTGCGAGGCTGACGACGTATCGTTAGCGCATGCCAAAGTTGGGTCGGCCGATCGGTTGCGAAGGCGTTGACACGCGTAAACGGTTGTTGGTAGAAGCGCGACGCAGTTTTGCCACTGAAGGCTTTGACGCAACAACCAACAAGAATTTGGCAAAGGCTGCCGGCATAACTACTGCTGCGATTTATCACTACTTTCCGTCGAAAGTTGACATGTACGTCGCAGTGTTTATGGATGTGCAAAATCTCGTATGTAAGACGATTCAAGATTCGATCAGCGCCGATCGCGAGATCACAGAAAATATCTCGAGCATGGTCGATGCTTTGGCGACTTTGACAAGGCGAGAACCCGCAGTTGTTTCGTTTGTGCTCAGCGTCTCTGGTGAAGCGCATCGACACCCAGAACTAATGAAGGCAGTGCTGCCAGTTGGCAATCAGATTGGTCGAATTTTGCTGACCATCGCCGAATCGGCAGTTGAGCGCGGTGAGGTGAATTCAGATATTTCAGCGCGATCGCTCGAAGACATGTTGATGGTTGTTTTGGCGGGATTAGCTCGGTTCAACATGGTCTATCGCGACTCGAAGCGCACAGCTGAATTAGTTAAGTCGATGAAACTGTTGCTTGTGGGTGCAGCGTTTAGAGTTTCGGCTGCTGTCTAGCTATTAGTTTTTGTCGTCTTGTATGAGTCGGCAAAGAAGATTGCAAGGCCAACCCAAACGAAAGCAAAACCGACTACTCGAAGTGCATTGAGCTCTTCGTTGTAGACCAGCCATCCCAATAAAAAGTTAAATGTTGGCACCAGATATTGCATTGGGCCAAGCACGCTGAGGCGTACACGACGAGAAGCAGCACCGAACATGAGCAGTGGAATCGCCGTCATCAAACCAGTTAGCAAGACCAAAATCCATTCGATGCCTGTTGCCATATTCGGCACTGAATCTGCGCGATCGAAAGTGAGCACCACCAAGCCGACGGCTGGCAACAACAGTGCGATTACTTCGCCTGAGAGACTTTCGAGACTTGTGAGCGGAACCTGTTTTTTGAGGTATCCGTAGATGCTCCAAGATGTGGCGATGAGCAGTGCACGCCAAGGTGGCTGGCCGTATGAATAGGTCAAGATGGCGATCGCAATGCTGGCGAGAAGAATAATGATGCGGTGCGAAACACGAATCGGTTCGCGTAAAACGATGAAGCCGAGCAACATCGTGAAAATAGGCGCAATGAAATAGCCGAGAGCGGTTTCGAGTACATGGTCATGGACTACGGCCCAGACATATGTTGTCCAGTTGATTGAAAGCATGATGCTTGCGAATGCAATAGTTTTGCGGACACTTTTGTCGCGAAGTGCGCTGAACAGGTTGCGAATTTGTTTGTTGTACATCAAGATTGCGAGAAGCACTACTGCAGATGTAACGATGCGCCAACCGATAAGTTCGAATGCGTTGAAGTCTTTTAGGAACTTCCAATAAATTGTCAGGAATCCCCAAGTGATGTATGCACCGAGTGCATAGGCGATGCCCGAGCGTTCAGATGATTTAGGCACGGCTATTCACCCTAGTCAGTAGCCTTTATTTGATGGCTGACGACCTATCTAAGTTGTGGCAACAAGTCTTGGCTGATTCTGAGCGAATCAAAGGCACTTCGTTAAAAGAACTGTTTGACAACGACGACGCCAGAGCAAAAGCAATGACTAAAACCCTGAGCGACGGCGAGTCTGAGATTGTCGTTGATTTTTCAAAACAATTAATTGATTCACAGGCGCTGAAGACCTTGATGTCGCTTGCCGTGCAGGCAGGGGTCGTCGCAAGGTTTGCCCAGATGTGCAATGGTGAGCGGGTTAACTTCACCGAGAATCAAGCGGCGCTGCATACGGCTCTGCGCTCGGTAAAAACAGCAAAGCTTGAACTTGACGGACAAGACATCATCAAGAAAGTGCATGACGAACTTGACAAGATTCAGAGTTTTTCTGCAACAGTGCGAAGTGAAAAGAAATTCAAGAAAATCGTCAATATTGGTATTGGCGGAAGCGACCTTGGACCGGCTCTTATTTATGACGCGCTGAGTGCGAGTCGAAAACCTGAGATTGATTGTTTGTTTGTTGCCAATATTGACTCGACAGAAATGAACGAAGCACTTGCGCAATGTCAACCGCAAGAGACACTTTTTATTGTCTGCTCGAAGTCGTTCAAGACTGCCGAAACTTTGGCGAACGCCCGCATTGCAAAACAATGGCTTGCAACCGGTCTAGGTGTTGGGCTTGAGAGCGAAGTTTTAGCCGAGCATTTTGTAGTGGTTTCGGCAAACACTTCACAAGCGCGCACGAGCGGAGTAAATGCGAAGAATTCGTTTCAGATTTGGCCGTGGGTTGGTGGAAGATATTCGATCGCTTCGGCAATGAGCTTGGCGCCAATAATTGCCTTTGGTTTCGAGTCGTTTAGTGAGTTCTTAGACGGAATGCGAATTGTCGACGAACAAATGCGAAATTCAAAACCAGAAGACAACATCACACTGATCTTGGGCTTGATTGACGTGTTTAACTTCGGCACTCGCCGCCAGTCGAGTCAGGCAGTTTTGCCATATGCCTCAGCATTAAGGCTTCTTCCGAGCTATTTGCAGCAGTTGATAATGGAGAGCAACGGAAAGTCGGTGCGCCAAGACGGTAATCAAGCCGAAATTGCGACTTCGCCAGTTGTTTGGGGCGGGGTCGGCACGAATTCGCAACATGCATTTATGCAAATGTTGCATCAAGGAACACAAGTTGTGCCAGTTGACTTCATTGGATTTGCACAATTGCCGAATGTCGATCTTGTTTCGCACGACGCATTAGTCGCCAACATGTTTGCTCAAGCCAAAGCATTGGCGTTTGGCGAAAACCAAGCCGATAAAAATGATTCAACGATCGCGCGACATCGCAAAATGGGTGGCAATCGTCCGTCGACTGTTTTGTTGGCTAAGTCATTGACCCCAAGAACTCTCGGTGCATTGATCGCGATGTATGAACACCGAGTTTTCGTGCACGGAATAATTGCCCAAATAAACAGTTTTGATCAATGGGGTGTGGAGCTCGGTAAAACATTGTCGGTTGAAATAAATCAACAGATAAATCAGAGCACTGCGGCAGTTAATGACTCTTCGACAAAAAGTCTGATTGACAAGTACCGCCAGATGAGGCAAAAAAGCTAACTGCAACCAAGCGCTGGGTAGATAACTCGAAATTCAGTTGCTTGGTGGGCTTAGTCTCTGCGCCTACGCTGTTCATATGCCTACCGGATTTAAAGCGGTGAAAGTTTCGCAAGCAGAGAGAATGATGAATCTGCTGGCACTGCTTGTTGATCGAGCGAAGCCACTGACTTTGCGACAAGTGCGCCAAGAATTGGGCAAACAATATCCCGAGAGCGATGAAGCAGCCCGCGCGGCATTTGAACGCGACAAAGCCGCGCTGCGCGAAATGGGTATTCCGATTGAGACAAAAACTCTCGGTGGCGATGCAGCCGGTGAAGTGACTTATTGGGTTAATCGATCGAACTATGAACTTAGCGATTTGAGGCTGACCGAAGAAGAGCGTGCGGCGTTGCAACTTGCCGTGGCGACTGTTCACTTGGGTGCTCAGCACGGTGAAGAAGCGCTTTGGAAACTCGGCGGTGAAAGAATTCTTGGCAAAGCGTCGATGAGTGTGAACATCGGATTAGTCGACAAAAATATGAACGTCATCACCGATGCGGTGATGAAACGCAAGACGCTGAATTTTGATTACAAAGGCGAGAAGCGACAAGTTGACCCGTATGGGATGCTCTCTCGAAATGGTTTTTGGTACATCATCGGCTTTGATCATTTGCGTAGAGATAAACGAGTGTTTCGTGTCGATCGAATCGAAGGCTTGGTATCAGCCGGTGAGGCGCGCGCGTTTAAAACCCCAGTTGATTTTGATGTTGCTGCAGCTGTGCCGACCGAAAAACAAATGTTGGCTGCAGGCGATAGCGAGGTAACAACAGCAGTTGTGCTTGTTGATGCGTCGTTAGCCGCAGGAGTGCGACGCGACTTCGGCGATAGTTCTGTGATTCGTGAGCGAGATGATGGCAGTGTCGAGTTTGCAATACCTTGTGCCAACCTTGACGGTTTTAGGCTGTGGCTTTTCGCGATGGTTGAAAGCGCAGAAGTTCTTGAGCCTCAGTCGGTGCGTGACCAAGTTGTGCAATGGCTTGAAAATCTTGCGGCAGGTAAGTGATGGCAACTAAAAAACGACCTGCAAAAAAGCGTTCGACCAAGCCCGCGAAGAAATCTGCAGCAACTTCGAAACGGTCGGCAAAATCGGCCCGGCCAGCGAAGTCAGCGCGACCCTCAAAATCGACCCGGTCGGCAAAGTCAGCGCGACCGGCACGGCGCGGCCCGCGAAGTGCAGCCCAGCGGGTGAGTGGTTTGTTGGTGATGTTGCCGTGGATCATGCAGCGACAACGCGTCAAGATTTCGACAATGGCCAGGCAGTTCAATCTCAGCGAAGCCGAACTTGTTGAAGACTTGCAGATGGCTGCTGTTTGTGGCGTGCCGCCGTATACGCCTGACGCATTGATTGACGTATATATGGATGACGGAATGGTGATTGCTGAAGTGCCGCTGGTGTTTTCGCGACCACTCAAACTGAGTACCGCAGAATTGTTTGCTGTTTCTGTGATGGCCCAGACGGCATTGCAGTTGCCAGGGGCAAACAAGAAAGGCCCATTGGCGTCAGCATTAGCCAAACTGGCACCATTGATGCCAGCGGGCGCAGAAACGATAAAGGTTCAACTGCCGAAGGCTCGTTTTGTAAAAGAGTTGTTAGCCGCAGTTGAGACTGGCGAGCGCCATGAAATTGAGTACTTTTCGCCGGCGTCGCTGAAACGCACTACTCGAACGATTACACCTCGAAAAGTTTTTGAAGATTCAGGTCGTTGGTATGTTGCGGCTGATGATCATCTTTCGGGTGAAGATCGAGTGTTCAGAGTCGATCGCATCGAAAAGTTGATTGGTACCCAAGTTTTTGATCAGTTGCGTGAAGTTCGTGATGATGAACTGCCGTGGTTTTCAGAAAGTCTGCAACAAGTCACATTGCGCGTGCAAAAGCAAGCCCGATGGATTGTTGAGTCGTATCCGTATGTGTCGCGGGTTGACAACAAAGATGGCAGTGTTGATTTGACTATGTCGATTACATCAAAGCATTGGCTCGGGCGCTTGTTATTGCGCGCCGGAAACGGCGTGAAAGTTTTGAAGCCAGTCGAATACAGGCAACTGGCTAGCCAAACTGCGCAAAGCGTTTTGTCTCGATACAAGAAATCGGCGTAGTTGGCCCTGCGGGCGTCAACTAACTAGGCGCCGAAGTGCGCAGTTAGCTGCTCGACTGTTGTGATGTTGTGCGCACGCAACAAGTGTGGCAGCACCAAAGCGGTGCCCAAGGCATCTGCGAGTGCGTCATGAGGGCGGGTGACGACGACGCCGTAGCGAGTGGTGACATCTTTGAGTTTGTGTGAGTTGACTCGCTTCGGGTCGAGGGCGCGAGACATCTTCAAAGTATCGAGCGGACCGTTGTAAGCGATTTCGGTTTTTAGCCGCGATGCTTCGCCGTTGAGAAAGCCGATATCAAATTTTGCATTGTGAGCAACAAAGATCGTGTCATGCAAATAGTTTTTGAGTGTGGCGACCATTTCGCTGGGGCTGATGCCACGACGCAAGTCAGAGCGCTTAATGCCGTGAACCTTGTATGCACCGAGTCGACCCGGCTTCCAAAAGAAACGTTTAACGAAGGTTTCGTATTGTTCTTCAATCGTGCCGTCGTGGCGTGAGATAACGACACCGAGTTGTAAAACATAATCGTTGGTGCCCGACAGACCCGTTGTCTCGGTATCAACTACTGCAAATCGAATATCGCTGAGCATTTTATTTTCGATAACCGATTGCATGAGGAGAAACCTACCCGACCGATGTTGCGACTATTTTTTACGAGCTCTGGTCTAATTGGCTGGTCTATTTGTTAGTTAGTGCCTTGGCGAAGTTCTCACGATCGAAATAATCGCGCCAGAGAGCAATTTTTGATTCACTGACAACGAAGAGACCAGCGACGTCAAGTTCAACCCAGCGACCATCGATTTGAAATCTGTCGGTTCGTTCATTCATGACCACACCATGCTCAAGGTCGCCACTAGCCACTTGATGGTGGATAATCCACTCGTAGGCCGAACACTCGGCGAGAAAACCACCAAGTGTTTGCTCAATTGCGGCGCGACCGAAGACCTTGGTGATCGGCACATTGTCGTATTCGCAGTCTTGCGACATCATGTCGAGCGCGGCAGTTAGATGGTGGCCTTGAATCAATTCGAAGAACGAAGTGACGAGTGCATCGGGGTCTTTGGGTGACGAAGGCATGTCTTCAATCATGACACGCCGTAACGCTTGAACTTGGCGTTAGCGAAATTTAGTAGTGGTACTGATTGTTTTCGTGAGGCGGACGAATGACTTTTGCGCGGATACCAATTGGGGCGATCACTTTGTATCCCGCTAAGTGACGTTGCTCTTCGTTTTCTCCGCCCCAAAAGCCGTACTCGTGGTTTTCTCGCGCGAACTGACGACAATCATTTAATGCGGGGCAACATTTGCACAAGCTGCTGGCTTTGGCTTCGCGCCGAATTCGGGCCTGCGGACGTTCAGAGTTTGGTGCAAAAAATAGTTTCCGTTTGCCGGCGCACTTTGATTGGTCACGCCATTTTGCAAGATGTGCGAGCGCGCGCAAAGTTTCGAGATTTAACTCGCTGGGATATCCCTCAGAGGTATATGACACGAAACGTACATTATTTTTGCGACAAAGTGAAGTAGAAACTTTGCTTGAGAAAATTTTTAATTACAGACTTGTAACTAAGTTCACTCGGCGCTGTGGCTTGCGAGTTATAGAAGTTCGGCGGCGAGGCTGGCAACTTCGCTGCGCTCGCACGACTCGAGCGTGATGTGGCCGAAACAACTTTGACCGGCGAACGCTTGCACCAAGACGGCAAGCGCGTTGTTGCTTTCTCCCATATATGGAGCGTCGATTTGGCTTGTGTCGCCGGTGAAAATGACTTTGGTGCCGTCACCAATGCGGGTCAGGATTGTTTTCAACGTAGTTGGCTCGAGGTTTTGCGCTTCATCGACGACCACGATCTGGGCCTGCAGGCTGCGCCCTCGCAAGAAAGTGACCGATTCAAGCGTTAATTGACCGCGGGCGATTAGGTCGTCTATCAGCCCGCGTGCATCTTGACTTGAACGGTGATCTGTGAGCGCGACAACTGCGTCGTGAATCGCCGACATCCATGGGTCGAGTTTTTCTTCAAGACCGCCAGGAAGAAAACCGACGTCGGCGCGACCGACTGGTACGAGGGGTCGGTAAACAGCCAAGCGCTCGTAACGATGTTGTTCGACTACTTGTTCGAGACCGGCGGCAATTGCTAAAACTGTTTTTCCGGTGCCCGCGCGACCGTCAAGTGCCACGACTGTGATTTGAGGGTCAAGCAAAAGTTCGAGTGCGAATCGTTGTTCTTTGTTGCGGGCGCGCAAACCCCATGCCTCGGGGGCGTTTTGCTGCATTAATCGCAATTCGTTATCGCGGCAACGGGTAAGTGCCGACTGTGAACCGCATCGCAAAATCGCAAAATTGTTTTCGTAGAGACCAGCCGCGCCATCAACATCAGACTTTTCGACACCTTCAGACTTATAGAGGCTGTCGATTACCTCGACTGATGCGTCAAAGGTCGACCAACCCATCGGCTTTTCGGAGCGACCACCATTTACTGGACGGTGTTCGAGTGCGGTTAGACCCATATGGGCGGCTTTGATGCGCAGGGCGGCGTCGTTTGAGACGATGCAGGTCGGTGAAACCGTTGCCTGGCCTAAAGCGGCGCCGATAATGCGGTTGTCTGGCACCTCGGGGTCGAGACCGTGCTCAATAAGTAGGTGTTTTTGGATGCCGTTTACCTCGATTTGAATGGTTGACCCTGGCTCGGTGCCAATTATTGGTGTGGGCTCTTTGAGCGAGCCGCCTGCTTTGCGACGCAAATCTTCGATCGCACGAAGTGCACTGCGCGCTGCTCGACCAACGTCATCCATTCGTGTTTTTAGTCCGTCGAGTTCTTCGATCACTGTCAATGGAATAACAATTGCGCAGTTTGGAAAACTAGTAAGACAATTTGGATCGGCGATTAAAACAGAAGTGTCGAGCACGACACGCGAACCGACTGGCGTCGCAAAAAGATCGGCAAACTGCTCGTTGGTTTTTTCAGAAATTGATTTTGAGGTGGACAACGAAACTAAGTGTTGCTTCTTCGTCTTGAACGATGGTGGATGGGTTGAGCCAAAAGTGCTCTTGAGAGGGCGAATTTACGGGATTTTTAAAAATTTATTTAAAATTTCTTTTTCGGGTCGAAAAATTATCTGGA
>Ga0208004_1000309_pt1 | contig 19060 bp, 10 predicted proteins | sample DEB08_DNA_6_FD_184522 | JGI IMG/M metagenome (GOLD analysis project Ga0208004, IMG submission 184522) | Aqueous microbial communities from the Delaware River and Bay under freshwater to marine salinity gradient to study organic matter... | ecosystem: Environmental > Aquatic > Marine > Coastal ...
GATGTCGCCCAGTAAGTTGCTAATGTTTGCCATCTGATCGGCAACACTGTTCATTGGGTTTGCAGAATTCTGACCACCATCACGGACGAAGTCAGCGTATATCTTTGCCCACTCACTATCCTTGTCACCATTTCTGATGGCTCTCTTGATGCCACCAAATGCGCTTCTGTAGTCCTTGGCAATACTCTTCACCATGCCATCAGCATCAAACTGCTGCACGTTTATACCTGCAGTCTGGATGTCACGGACGATGTTAGTGATAAAGAATTCTGGGTTGTACGAGGTGTTAATGTTTGACAGGTATCTGTTAAGCTTACCCAAAGATCTAGTGATAAATCCAAGTGAGCTAGATCCTGTTCCATCACTACCCTTCAAGGAGTTGGCGAGACGTATGTCACTGATCTCAACATAAACATCTTTGCCATCAACTTTAGCTATGAAGATATTAGGGTCTTGTCCTGCCATCATGTCGGGTATTTCTCTTACCTTACCTGATGTATCCAACACACGGCGTGTCGGCATGCGATCTAGGATCCGACCAAAGCCACGGGTTTTGTCTGGGTTTGCGCGTAGCAATTCAATGAATGCCTGACCAACCTTGTTGCGTTCTCCGCGAACAACAGAGTTCTGGTTCTGATTAATCACAGTTGCAAGGATATCTGTGGCATAGTCAAAACGACCTAGCGCACGACGATCTTCCCTACCACGTACACCAAACGGCGCACCGCTGGCTGGGCGGGTAAAGTCCATTTCGCCCTCAAGCATATCCACCTTGCCACGCAGAGGCACGTATGAATTAAAGTTTGTATCAGTGCGCAATTCCTCTGGTATCAAACCATAATCAGCACGGCTCTGGTTTGTATTTGCAACAATACTTCTGACCCCTTGCTGAACTCTCTGCAGAGCAGCCACACTTGGCGCGTCCAACGTGGCAACCCACGCTAGGATTGAATCAGCTTCCATGTCTGACATGCCTGAGCCAGAGGTGTTATCTGGATCTCTTTTTCTGATGAATGCGTTGCGTTCCTTGGCGTGTGTCGCGTAAAGAACAGCATCAACTACTGCAAGTTTTTTGCTTGGGTAACTAGCAAGAGCTTTCTTAACAAACCCATCACCCGTCTCTGACGCCTTGTCTGAAATAGCTTTTAGCTGATCGATCTTACCCTGAGAAATGTTAACACCTTTAACTGCATCCACAGCATCTTTGTAGATTGTCTTCTCACGGCTTTCGATCTCTGCGCCTACACGACCATGATACAATTCTTCTTGCAGATAAGGATCAAACGCATCTGTAATTGTAGCGTTCTTCTTTTGAAGCTCTTGCATCATACGTCCCACGGGAAGCATGTCGTCTTGGAACCTGCGAATAATCCCATCCGCTGCAGTCTGTGCTTTTTCTTCTGGCACAAAAAATTTCAAACCTTTTGCCAAGAAGTCAGAGGTTCTAGCATATTCTAAATTGTATTGCTTTTCGCCTATCTGCTCTGGAAGTCTGCTCATCAAGCGAGACTGACGAACAGGCGCAGTCTTACGTGCCTTCTTCTCTAAGATCGGGAAGAATGTCTTTACATAGAATACATTTTTAGAAGGTGCATTTGGTAGATCACGACCCGACTGCAGTACAAGGCGCATGGGTGGCGCTTTGAACGCTAGGTTATTGCGCCACTCAAGAACGATAACACCCTGACTTGGATAGGAGATAACCGCATCACCATCCTCGTACCCTTGATCTTGCCAGCGGCGAAGGAGATCAAAGATGGCATTCTCAACACGCTTGTATTTAGAATTCTCCACCAGTTCCTTATCGTGGTTGCGTTGTTGTATGTGATACAATCCCTGACCAACCTCTACACCATTCTCGTATGTTTTGTGGGAACCTTTAGGCAAAACTATAGGACGTAGCTTGCCCGTTGTGTCATCCCTAAAGTACCCATAGACTGGATTGGGAGAGCCATCAGCCATGTTAACTGGTGCGCGTAATGGCATGAGTGCCTGAGCAGGGATGAGGCGAGAGAACCGTTGAGGTGGTAGCTCTGGATCAACTTCTGCTCCCGCAAGATCTGCTTCTGTTTGCCGTAGCTGTTCGGTTGTTAGCTGTTCCTGTGGGGCCATAGACCCATCAAGAAGTGTTAGCTCTCTTGGAGCGAAGAAGTTTCCTTCTTCTGGCCCTCTTTGTATCGCATCAATCTCTCTGCCAATTTCAGAATCTCTGTCGAGTTGAGATTCGACACTACGGATTCTTCCTCGTTCTGCATCGGGGAGTGTGGCTTCGATTTTGTCATCGCTTACACCTTTGTTTTTAAGGATGGCTATTGCACCATCTGCATAATCATTGTCATCACCACGACCTTTGCGCACACCACCAGCTTCAAAGATGCGCTTCTCTGCGTACCACATGAGGGCTTGGAAGTCTGCGTTGGTTAGATCCACACCAATCTGGTTGCTTTGACGCAGTATTTCTCTAGCACGATTAGCAGCAGCCCTCATGGCTGAACGCTCACGGGCATTACGTGGATCTTCCTGAAGCTGAGGCTTTAGTTTACCTGCTAAATTTTTAGCAGCCAGTGCTAAGTCTGTGGATTTAGGACGTGCATCTTGAGCAATCTTCTTAACTTTTTCCGCGTCACGCCCAGTGATTACACCGTCTGATGTGACAAGAAAGTTATATTGATCAGCAAGATCATCAAGCTTGTCGTTGAATGCTTTGTTGTAGAAGTTTTTGTCCCAAACTTTTTGTACTTCTGGGGCAATAAGTTCAATATCACTTTTCTCTATAGTGGTGATTCCCAAAGCTTCGACAGTATCCACCAAAAGCTTTTGGTCCATTTCCGTCAGGCTATCTGGATTTGATATTAGGTTCCAAAGCTTTTCTTTGTTTTCCTGTACAAGTTCTTCACGATAGTTAACTATTGGGTTGCCAGTGATACGGTTGACAAAGCGCATCCACCAGCGATCCATTGTTAGAGGATCAAAGTTGCCACGTAAGTTTTGATAGAAACCATTTCCAATCTTAGGTCCAATCACATAGGCAACGCCAACGATTTCATCGGCAAGTTCTTTTCCATCTATTGTAAATGGTAAATCTTTGACACGATCTACACCGAATACTTCTGTCATCAGTGCCGCAAGATCACCCTTACGCATCTGCGTTGTAAGCAGATCGTTAATCTGATTAGAGTTATAACCAAGATCCACAAGAGCATTCCAAAACTCCCATGCCTTAATCATGGACTTGCCTTGCCCCCCAGAAGCTGAGAGCGGAAACTTACTGTCTTGGCTGTTCTTCCATGCGTCATACTGGCGAGATGCCAGTAGGTAGTTGTCAATTACAGACAAACCATTTGAGGTAACTGCTGTTGCATAGTCAAATGCATGCTCAGACGCTGGATCATACATTGAATTCTCTGTGCCATCAGGACGCAGTGGTGATACCTCTGGGTACACAGGGAACAGAATTTGTTTTGCCAGCTTCAGCTTGGCATCATACCAACCAATCGCATCGCTACTGGACAGAAGCGCAGCCTCTGCTTCTGCAGCCATGATGCGAGCGACCTCTTCGCGGTCTTGCTCTGAGTTGACGATGTCATATGTACGTGTGCCGCGAAGCTCAAGAAGCTTGTTGGCAAAGCTTACAAGGGTTTCGGAACCCTGCTTGTTTTTAAACTTAGGTTGTCCAGTGTTCGGGTCTAAATAATCCAGAACACTAGCAGCACGTTGCTCAGGAGAGAGGGGTAAGGTTAGACGTGATTGTCTAAAGCCCTCTACTCCTCTAGTAAGCTGTTCTCTTTGGCTGGCGTTACGGTTATTCCTTGCTTCCGCAAAGCGGCGACCAACCTCTGCAAGGTTTCTTTGGTATCCGATTGCGGTGTCACCTCTGTAAGCACCACTCTCTTGGAGTTGTCTGATTCCTTCATTGGTCCTGATCTCCTCAAAGTTATTCAGATCAAAGATTGCCAGTTGATCTGCAGCCTCAGCGATGTACAGCGCCTCTTCTGCAGTCGGCAGTATCAAAGTGTTGTCTAAGAAATATTGCTGAGAGTCTGTGTCGAACCAACCACCAAGGTAAACTGGCTTATTGACAGCCCTCGAAATATCCTTATTATCCTCAATATAACCTAATAGTACCTCCTCTGGCAAGGTCTCTCCGACAATTATTTCGGCTTCTTTGAGGGGGGCAACAACGAAACCACCAGACGCAGGTTCCATAGAGACAGGATCAATAGTAAATCCATCAGGATTATTTCTGATAAAGTCTTGTAAACCTGATACACTAGGGGAGCGAGACAGCCTTGAGAACTTAACTTGCTGTTCAACAGGCAAATCTGTAACATAGTCATCGGAGGTAGATAAGATGGCAGAACCTTTTGCACTCATAGAAGATGGCTCTTCACGGGCGCTTATATTCAAGGCTGATGGATCTACATCAGTGCGTACTTCTGAAGGCGTTGTAATGCCAGCCTCTGCCGTTGCGGCAGAAGAGATCCCAACACCAGATGATCTACGTGCATTCCGCGCAGCCTCAAGCAGTGAACTCTCTGCTCTTCTCCAAGATGCTTCTGCATCCTGACGTGTAGTGTTCATTCGATCTAGCGCAGCTTGGAAAGCCTCATCATAGTTTCTATAACTACGAGCGATGGCAGCAAAGTAAGCATCACGCTGCGCTGACAATTCCTCTTGTGTCTTGTTGCGCCATTCCTCAAAGATCAAATGACCACGAGCTTTCTTCTCAACTTCAAGCTCTCTCAGCGGCAGATACCATTCGACAAGCTGCCCATTCGGCATGCGTAAATCAAACGCAATAATGCGCCAGCCCCATTCCTTTGGCTCAAACAACTTGTTGGTATCTATCTTGACCAGAGATATCCCATCAGCAAGTAACTCATTGAAAATTGCAGGGACCGCACGGAAGTCATCAATCACTGTCTTAAAGCGATAACTATCACGGATGTGGGAAACATCATGCCAAGGTTTCTTAGCCAGTATTGATGGGCGACGAGCTTTCTGCGTAACCTTTGACAGGTCTTTGGCGTTGTCGCCTGACTTAGTGCCGTACCTTTCATCAATCCGTCTGATCAGTTGCTTAACCAGTGGGCGGTTCTGATTTGTCATGCGCTGTATTTCAGCGCGGATTTGATCATTCGGTGCCGCAACATTCAGTGGCATTCTAATGTTTTGTTCGGGTGTTGTTTCTTCCTCTGTTGCCGCTAGTCGTGACTGACGCGAAGACGCTGGTTCTGTCTGCTCTTGTGCAGCAATGCCACGTTCACGCTGCCCAATATTTCCAACAACAATATCATCGAAGATAGATTGCACATCCGTAAAGCCATTAGCTTTCGCGCCGCCAATAATAGCTTTGAAGAAGTTTTTAATCTTATTAAACAAGCTTACTGGCTTGCCCTTCATACTCAATCGACCAGCGTTATAATCGCGGAACATTTCTGCAACGGCTTCTTCAGTCTGTATTTCTGGGTCCATATCCCCATACATACGCTTGGCACGATCTAGGTATGAGTACTTTCTTTGCTGCTTCTCACCGCTCTTGATCTTTGTATACCGCATTCTAGCGGCAGCATCAGTAAGTGTTTTCCACTCAGCAGGGGTAATAACATTCATCTCCTTCAGGGCGTGAGTTGTTTCGTGATCAAGAACTTCTCCAACACGATTAAACAATTCTGCTTCTGAAAGATTGGGGTCATACAAACCCATAGACAAACTCATCATGCGATTGGTTGGATTGTAAGATCCCTCAATACCCGCACCGTCTGGAGCCTTTACTAACTGCTCCGCTTCCAACCTAACATCTTTCAACCCGTAACCATCAAGGCGCTTTCGAATGGACTGAAACACCTTCTCTTGTTTGTCAGTAAGGGCTGCTGTATAGACAGGTTTGTTCGATTGAACTTTTTCTTTTACCTGATCAGCGACACTACGCGCTTTGGCTGCTGCCAATTTACGCTCAATCTTCTGCGCCCTATTAAAATCAGGCGTGACTTTAGGAACGTAAGGTAATCTTCCAAGCCTCTGCAGTCCTTGCTGCGCATCGTTCACAACACTACTGTACTGCTTGTTTCTCTTACCAAGTCTAGTGATCTCATAATTTATTGCGTTCTCAGTTGTACGCTTTCCTTGAAGATCGCGCCCATACTCGCGCACAGAATCCAGATCAAGCTTCAGGCTTTCTATGGTTTTATTATTTTTTTCTATTGCTTCATTGGCAATATCAACCTGACGACGATACGCTACATCTGGCGTCTTTAGTTGAGGCACAATGTTCTGTGTCGCTGCATACTGAGGAGCAGGTGTATATCTGACACCTGTCGCAGGATCACGAATTGCAGTAGGTTGTGGCTGAGACTGTAGATATCCTCGCGTCTCTAGCTCTGCCATGATGTCACGAACCTGACTAACCTTAGTGTCAGGCAGGTCTGTCTTTATAGCGCGTTGAATTCCAGTAACGCTAAGAGCCTTCTCCCTTGCGATGTCAGATTTAACTTGCTGAAGAACACGATCATACTGAGCTTTATTGTAGGTCTTGTTTTCAAACTCACTATCAGTTGTAACCTCAGATAAAGTAGCTGGGCTTTCTGCTGTTGTCTGTGGGGATTCAGATTGTATGGCTGCTTCAGTCTGAGCCTCCGCTTGCTCCATCAACTGTTGTGAAATGTCTGATGCAAATCCAATACGCTCACTGTCTTCAACAGCACTTTCTTGAAGATCATCATCAAGCTCTATTTCAGATGCAGACCTTGGCTTTTCACTAAGGTAATCAATGGGTCCCGATATTGCAGCAACAGTACCAGCCGCAAGTATGCCCTCACCAAAAGCTTGCCTTAGATTTATATCAAGGCCCTTGTCTGTTAAAGCAGTCTCGCCTGTTTGCTGAATAACAGACTGAACAGTTTCTGTGCCGCCTTCAGCAATAAGTTTTCTTAAAGTGCCTTGCAGACCAGGAGCAATTGCGTTTAGCGCACCAGATGCGCTTGCGCTTGAGACAGCACCCAACCAGTCATCTTTAGTGGGTATCTCCCTGCCATTGTTTCTTGCCCGTTGTTGGGCAATTGGTCCGACAAGCTGCACTGCCTCAAACAAAGCTGGGCCAGCCAGCGCACCAGCCAGCACACCCGCAGGGCTACCACCAGTAGCAACACCACCTATTGCGGCACCACCTGCCCTAGACAAAAGAGAGCCAGCGAATTGACCCGCTTGTTCTGCTACTGCCTCTGGAGCATACAAGAAGTTGTAGAAGCTACCGTCTTCATTTAGAAACTTTTCTGTGGCGCTTTCATAATTCTCTGGCATTTCAACAGCGCCGCTTAGAAAGTCTGCAGTTCTATCAAACCCAGTTAACCTTGCTGTTGTGGCAAAGTTTTCTAATGGTGCATCAATGGCATATGCAAAGCGATCTCCTAGCCTACTAAAAAACCCGCCCTCTTCTTCCTCAATTGGCTGATTAAGAGAGGCAATGCCACCATACTGTGTCTCGTATTGCTGACGATAGGGTAGCTCTTGCTGATCCAAGATCTGAGAGATACGTGCAACTTCTTGCTCAGTAGGTGTATCACCTGCAATGGTAAATGAATACGGGTTCCCAGAGAATTGACCTACTTGTTGAATAACGCCCAAGAGTCATCTCCTTATTGTGAAGCTGTGCCTAAGCTGTATCCTACACTAGGTTGCTGCGCCGATCCACCTCTTACATCAAATGACTGGCTACCAATACTGCCAGTTCCGCGTAGAGCGTTACGATATGTGCCAAGCTCAATATCAGTTCTGAACAACTCTTGCTGCAAGCCCTTTATCTGACGTTCTTTTTCTGCTGGATCCATCATATTGGCTGGAGAGTTAAGGGCGTCAATGCGATCTTGAATGTCACCCTTGTACCTTCTCAAGTCGTCCATAAGGCTAATCATGTTGCTTGCAGTCAAACCCCCTTTACCAGAAGACCTTGCTTTCTGTGCGTCTATGCGTTGCTGCAAAGTCAGAAGATCAAGGACATCTTTATCGTACTGATCTTTTCCTTTCTTCAATGCACCAAGACCAACAAGACCAGCTTCTCCTATGGCACCCCCTAGAGTTGGTGCATCAGATGCCATCAATGCCATACCCGCTTGAGCAAGAGCCATCCACTTGTCGCTCTGGGCGCTCTTCTCTTTCTCTTCAAGCATCTTAGCTATGCGGCCTTCTATGCCACCAAGAGATGACGTTGCGCTTGCCTTCTGACCACCAGTCACCTTGTTCCCAGCGGGGTTAGTGGATGTGTCATCTCCGTCAGTAGATGATTTCAATAGCTCACCAAATGAAAGTGCTGTTGATCCTTCTGGTAAAGGTGCTGGCAGCAAATCCCCTGATTCATCATCTACCTGAAGCTTGTAATCCTGAAGAGCCTTAACGGTTTCAATCTGTTCTTTTGAAGCAGACTCTGGGGAGAGCAGTTCATCACCGCTAGGATTAAATATATTTTGAATAAACTCTGGGGTTCTAATGTCACTAATATCCATTGATTTTATAATCGGATCATAAGTATTAGGAATTACATTTCCAGATTCATCCAAATCGTGGAAGCCAAAGCGTGGTAATACCGAAAAATCTAAAGGTGATTTACTAAAATCTTGGCCTTGTCTTTGAGCAATGCCAATTGTTTCCATAGCGTCTCCACCAGAAAGCTCAACAGCTTTCTCGCCCTGTAGCTCAACGACTCTACCTGCTTGGTTTACAAATCTTTGATTTCCTTCAACATTAGTAATTGGCTTAAAGCCTAAATTTGCAAGGCGATCTGCTGGAGTCATCATCCTAAAGTATTCTTGCTCCAAGAAATCAGCCATTTGCTCTGTGCCTGTTTGACCCTCTAGCGCAGAAGAAATCGTAGACACCATAGGATTATTCAAATCATTTTCGGCATCTCTTATAATACCCGTACCTCTAGCGGTTGCGCTTAACAAATCACCAGAGACCCCAGCAAGATAAGGCACAACATCACCCATAAATGTAGGGCTATCGGTAGGTATTTTATTTATGTCCATCATTCTTAAAGCTTCAGCTTGACGGCTATCTTGTTCTTCGTTGTAAATTTTATCCATATCAAAAACAGATATGTCATTTGGGAAAACTTGCGGTTGAGGAAGTTCATCTGCTTTGAGATCAAGGTCTTCTTGTGTCGGCATTCCTACTTCTGGGCGGTAGATGCTTGGAGTTTCAATAAAATCTGTGTAACTAGCATTATCTTCTGTAAGATCAGGATTTAATTTATTTATAGTTTTTTGAGCTATCTCACCAGTAATTAAGTCACCACTTCTTATATCGTAAACACTTCCATCGGGCATAAGCTCAACAAACATGCCATCAATCATAGTGGCTCGACCAGTACCCTTTTTATATGAAGGAAGAGTTCCAGCTATCATTTGTCTGTTTCTCATTGATTCCTGTTGAGACATACTAGGGTCAGCAAAGAAAGTACGACGATAGTCGTAATCCCTCATAGGTAATCCACCTGGGTTAACAACTTGAGAAGAAAGCTCTCTTGCTGCATCAATTCCAATATCGTTGATAATGCCAGACATTTCACGGTATTCCTGACGGCTGGGATCTAGCTCATTTCTGAAGTAAGCATTTAGTGCATTTCCCCTACCCCTATTACCAATATAATTGCTATTCCTTCTGTTGTATTCAAATAAATCATTCAACATCCTTCCACCTGGTTGCATTTTAACAACGCCACCATCAGCCATCATTTGAGGTGCCTGTGTCGGTTGCATCTGTGATCTCTGGTCCATTCCAGTGTTTTGTGCAATTGAACTATTTGGGTTCATGGCCTGAGACATCTGCATGATACCCTCTTGCGGCACACCTGCAGCAGTTACGGCTTCTTCTGCAACTGTCTTCATGTTTGCAGCTTGCTGGCGCTGATACTCATCACGCATTCTTTTGCGGCGTTTAAGCTCACTAAGCACAAGAAACTGAGGTGCAAATCCTGTAGGGGCTTGCATCTCTTGCATCAGTCTTTGATCAGGAAGGTCTTTAAGAGCTTCTGTTTGCTCTATAATGTTCATTGCATACCTCCGTAACCATAACCGCCATAACCACCATATCCACCACCAAGACCTCTATACAATCCAAGCGCAGAAATTCCCGCACCCAATGCTTGTTGGATTGGATTGTAAGAAGCATACTGCGTTGTTGTCCTGTCCAGATTGCCAGTAGGTACACCACTTAGAAGGCCAGCGAAGCGTTCATACTGACTGATTGGATAGTCTTGTTGACGTAGGAAATCTTGATACGCTAGGTCTAGGCGAGCCTGATCTTCTCCGCGAATATCCCGACCAAGTGTTTCAAGTAATTGCGCACCCTGTATGTCAGTGCCACGAGCAAGTTCGCCAAGTCCAAGAAGACCACGACCTGCGCCCATTAAATCACCATACAGTCCAGCGGTTCCGTATCTTTGAGCTTCTAGTGCCGCCTGTATCCTTGCTTGCTCTGCTGCGTTTGCGCTCTGCACACGGGCTGCTTCGCTAACATCTATACCTTGTGTTCGAGCAAGCTCCGCTGCTTGTGCGGCTTGTATGCGAGCGGCTTCATCAATGCTAATACCTTGGGTTCTAGCAAGTTCTGCAGCTTGGGCTGCTTGGATACGACCTGCTTCCGAAGCATCAAGACCTTGCACCCTAGCCTGTTCTGCGGCGTTTGCTGCTTGGATTCGTGCGGCCTCATCTAAACTAATACCTTGTGTGCGAGCCAGTTCGGCAGCTTCTGCAGCTTGCGTTCTAGCCGCCTCGCTAACGTCAACACCTTGCGTTCTGGCAAGTTCAGCGGCTTCAGCGGCCTGTATTCTACGTGCCTCATCAATACTAATGCCTTGAGTTCTGGCAAGCTCCGCTGCTCTTGCTGCTTGTGTCCTTGCAGCTTCGCTAACATCAACGCCTTGAGTTCTTGCCAACTCTGAAGCTTCCGCTGCTTGAATCCGTGCAGCTTCGTCAAGGCTAATTCCCTGCGTCCTAGCAAGTTCTGCCGCTCTTCCAGCCTGAGTACGAGCCATCTCAGCCGCTGTACCAGTTTGCGTTCTTCCTGTTTCACCAACATCAATGCCTTGAACTCGTGCCGCTTCTGCTGCACGGCGCTGATCAACGTCCATTTGTGCCGCACGATCAGACTCAAACATCTGCATTGCACGGTCAAACGCTGCCTGACTTCCAATTTGTTGTATATCACCCAATCTTTGATCTAGGTTCTGCTCTGCCATTCCTTGAGCAACAGCCTGACGTGATCCACCAAAGGCACCTGCAGTTACAGCCGCTGCATCTCTGCCAGCCTGACCCCTACCAAAGTCACGTATTGCTTCGCGCTTCTGAACATCCACAACATTTTGCATGTATGGGTCCATATAGTCTGACACTTCAGCGCCCGTAAACTGACGTGCTGGTCCAAAATCAAACTCTTTGCCTTGTGCTTTTGAAAATTCTGCTTGGGTGAAATCACTAAACGGATCGGCCTGACCCGCTTGGAATCCACCATAAGCTTCAACACTGCTCCTATCAAAATCAGAAAATGGATCAGCTTGTCTTTCTTGAAACCCGCCATATCCAGTAACTGAACTTCTATCAAATCTATTATACGGATCCGCAGAGCCAGCTTGAAAGCCTGTAAAAGCGGTAGCGGGACTTGCCGCAAAACCACTATAGGGATCCGCAGACCCAGCCTGAAACCCACTATATGGGTTAACACCTGTCGCAGAAAAATTAGATGCAGTAAAGCTGGGTGCGTTTAAAGCTAGATTACGAAGCCCAGCGATACCTTCATTTTGAGTGCCAACAGCCGTTGTCATCCCTGCCAGCGGACTTGTGGCTATGTTTCTGATCATATCCCGCGACTGAGTAATATCACCATAATCTGCGGATGACGTTAAGCGATCACCTTCGTATGGCACATAAGTGGACTTACCAGCTAAGTCACCATACTTATTAGGATCGTCTGGGTAATATGGCATGGTCGCTTCTTCAGCGCCTTTAAGAAGTCGCTTAAAGTATGGATCAACATAATCAGGCAGACCTGTCGAAACTACCTGTTGTTGCGGCGAACTACCTTTGCCCATTTTCTATCTCCATACGAAACGCAATGTACTCTGGATAAAACTTGTGCTTTCGCAAAGCCCGACCCCAAGCCTTTCTTCCATAGCCTTCTAAGTGCTGACAGTCATTCTGAATAGCAAAGTCTATAACCTTTTCCATTCCTATATCCAGCCATTCTTTCATTCGACTTCCACCTACCCAATCAAGTGCCATGCTTTTGCGTTGCGGGTACTTTATTATTCTGGTTGTGAATGCAGCTACAATCTTGTCTTCTTCAAACACAACCCAAAGAACGTAAGTGTCTTCCAATATCCCCTTTAAAACATCTATCATTTTCATTTTACCGATAGCTGTTTCGACACTTTCCTTCAGTACCTTTTCAACGTCCTTCCATATATACTTGACTGATTCCTTTGGAACAGCACTTACCTTCAATTACCCCACCATTTCTTTTAGCACCTCTGGCGCTCTTTCCTCTGCCTGATTTATCTTATCTAAAAACCCACCGCCATACGCTTTAGTTAACGCATCTGTTGTTGGCTCACGAAAAACGTATTCGCCTTCAGTAAGCAATACATCTTGTTGATTGTCTAGGGTTGCTGGAACCTTATCGTCTTCGCCAGAGCCATCACCAGGTCCGCGCACAATTCCCTTTTCCCCCTCAGCAAAACGCTCAACCGTTTCATCAAACTCACCAGACTGAACAGACGAAACAAGATCACGCAGAGCTTCTTCACCATATGTCGCCAAGAATTTACCTAAAATCATTTGAGCTTCAGACTCTTCCTTCAAGCCCTTGATTGCCATTATGGCCTCTAGGATAACGTCTTTTTCGTTCATCCCCTCAACTTCACCACCTTCAGCAAAACCTTGTAGGACAGGACCAAAATTCATTAAACTGTTTGGCATTCCCCTATTAATGTGGTTTGGCCTTAAAATTTCCTCCAGTGGTTGCTGAAAGAGAAGGTCATTAGGTCTAGGAATGGGGCGGGTATAAGGATTAGCATTTGAACCAACATCTGGGCCAAAATTTGTGATATAACTTGGCACTGGCTGCGCAACATCAAGTGGTCCTTGGACTGGCGATAACTGCCCTTGGAATATATCTGGACCAAACCTTTCTTTAGCCATTGTTTCGACTTCTTGGATAAAAGGTTTAACCTTTTGAGCAGACGCTTGCTGAAGGCTAGTATTGAGGTGGGTTTCCATCATGTTAAACATTGGGTGGCTATATTGCTGACCAAGACCCATAAGACCCCCGCCCCTCATAGTTCTAACTGAGTCATCTTTTTTAGACTTCCGCTTTGAGGCAGCATAATCAACGTATGGATATCCCAAGTCTTCATCAGGATAAAACAAGTAATCAAAGTAGTTTTGTTCCTTACTACTTTCTAGCGGATCACCAAACGATACAACTTTCTTAGGTGGATTTGGCATTGGTGCCTCGAAGTTGTCATCATCTTTTTTCTGATCTTTAACATTCTGAGCCGCGCCAACTGCAGAACCTATTGTCGCCGCAGTCATTACACCTGGTTGCAGTATTCCTGTTGCTGCACCTTCGCCTAAAAAATTTGCGAATGGAACATTAGTGCCAGCCGTTTTGACAGCCTCCATGAACTGAGGCTGCGCCATAGAAGCTTGCGCACTACCTGACAACAAAGCATTTGCCGAAGCACTGTCCTTCAATCCAGCGACACCACCGCCAAGACCACCCAATATTTTGCCGCCAAGGAATGATAGCATCCCAGTCTTTATGCCTTTGCCGACATCGCCCGTTTCAAAAAAAGAACCAAGGCCAGCGCCCAAACCCGCAAGGGCCGCACCAGACAAGCCTGTAATGCCTATGGATGGGGCAAGTGCAGGGAGTCCTAAGCTTAAAAGAAACGGTAACATTGAGACCTCTCAATTAGTTCAATTGCACTTTACCACCATTTAGCTAACCTATCAATTCAAAGTGTGGCCCATCTATAAATGGTCTCTTACCTTGAGATCTCCGCAGGTCAATGTAAGCGTTCATGGCTTCTTCCATAGTTCCGTCCCACTTACGGATGTCCATAGGGTACGGCATATTGGGCGTACCCCAAGCTGCTCCCCAGCAAATAGGAACGTCTATAACAGTAGCAGCTTCTTTAACGGCATCAGCAAGATCATCATAAAGCGATAACTCCCAGCTTGCCCTGCCATTTATGAAGGCCATTAAATCAAAAGCTTTACCTTCAAGATGCTTTGACTTCATGGTTTTACTGGCACCCTTAGCGACCAGTTCCTTCTGCTGCTCAATAGTTCTCATCCCTTGCACCACTCCAAAATCGGTTTTCGTGAGCGTGATAGCCATCTTAACGACCGACTGCAGCCTATCGTCAATGCCTTCTAGCCTGTCAAGGCTGCGTCTACTAAGTTTGAATGTCATGATTTTGCCTTCATATATTTTTGTAACGCCCTGCCCCCAAACCAAAAACTGAGGACGCAACTAAAGAGCGCAGAAGTTTCTGAGTCCCATAGCATGGATAAAGCGCGGCCCATTTCTACACCAGAATCCATCAACGCGATGAGCGCCGTGACTTTGATGGCCACAAAAAGACCAAAGAAAACATAAGTGATGACAGGTCGAACAGAAGCCCGTAGTGCATTGACAAATCCCCCGCCATCAAGTCCGCGATCATGACTATACAACCCTTCCGTTTCTGCAATGTCTGCTTCTTTGTCTAAGATCTGAATCTTTAATTCTGCTCTTTTAGACATCAAATCCATTTCAAGCTGCATGCGCTCAAGATTGTGTTTGTGTTCCTGATTGGCCTTAAAATAATTAAGGACTTCTGGAAGGAAAGATGTGCCGAAGCCTAACAGGCTTCCAAGTAATGCCATCATACGGATACCCCCATATCTCTCATAGCAAGTTGTTTTCCCATATTGTACTGCTGCTGCTGCATGTAAGGACGTAGCGCCATCAAGCCACCCATGTTCATGGTGGTCACAGGCCGTTGCTGCTCCATGAGATAACGCAAGTGAGGTGGGATGTAGTTGGGATCAGCGGTTGGATCTTCTTCACCTGTCGCGGCAGTGGCTTGTGTTGCTTGGGTGCCACCTCGCTCATTCACACGATCACCGTAGAGAAATTGATCTTGTTTTAAACGTGCAGCGGTGTTTTCTGTGCCTCGCACATATCTTTGCGCTTGGTCTGGGCTAAATCCTTGGTCCATAAACTTCTGTATTTTCTCATTAGGATCACTTATAAAAGCGCCTCCGCTTGCAATGTTTGCAAGTCCCATACCTGCAGCTTCTCTCATACCTGCATAGTTATTACCCATCTGCTGAATACCTGTGGCAGTACCATCAGGGCCAACCCCTGCAAGCATTGGAAAGAATCCCCCAGATCCAGCCATTCCTCTTTGTCTAGGTGGTCCTACTTCCGCTAAACTTGGAGTTTGCCTTGGCTGCATCCCATAATTATACATAGGGTTTTTGGTAGGATCAGTATACCGCGCAGCATTCTTCATACCCAACATACGCATTACAGGGTTTTCATTTGTGCCGTATATAGAGGTGTCCGTTTGTGGAGTTCTCTTATTGTCTCTTGGTCTATTAGCAATATCTATGTTTCTAAGACCACGACTATGTACTGCTTGTGCCGCTGTGTGTGCGGCGCGGTTACCACGATTTCCCTGTAAAGCCTCATCTTCTTCATACTTGCTAGAGAAGGGACCAGCATAGTCTGCATTACTAAATGTAGCCATTAACCCGCTCCTTGAGACCTATCGGTCTTCGCTTCTTTGTTCATCCAGATGCCGAAGCAGCCCGTGAGTGCGCCCATACACACAGATACCAGACCTGCCTGACTAGGACTTGGCATGTCGAGAGACATGAACCAATGTACAGACTGATAAGTCAAGATCGTAACCACAAGCATCATAAGCCGTGGAAAGATTTTGTAATCATCTATTATTGTGTGTGCCATAGTGATCTCCTAAGTAGATACCGCCGCTCTTGTGTCAACACGCAGCCAGTTTGATCCATCCCCAAAAGCCACAACGGGGCTACCTGCTGCCCCGTCTGATACATATATCAGAGTTCCCGTCTCCACAGTGGGGAGTGTAGCTACAGTATATTGAGGAAGTGGAATGCCAGTGGTGTTGTTTGCAGCGGTTGCTGATTTGATCCTAAGTAATGTGTTATTTTCATAGACCGTACCAACTGAATCTCCGCTTTGGGCAGATGTCGGTATTTCTATCAATACAGGCTTTGCTATAGCAGGGTTCGTTATTTGGGCGGCAAACGTAGAGAAAGCCCTAGTTATTTCTGCTAAGTACTGCTGCGAATAAGTAGACGGCGGTACGGGAAAGTATGGGACTGGTGCTATAGTCATCGTCTGCCATCCTGTCTTATGTCAACGCGAGGGATTCCAAGTCTCCACAGAACATCAGCATCTGTAGACTCCACCTTAAATGTAAAGCTGCGCCCCCTAATACGTGTTTGATACTGACTTGTATATTGATCTACAGGCGTGTTCGATGTCTTTGTGATAGTGTCTGTATTCGTGGTTTGTGCTGTTTGACCCGGTGCATTTTTCGCATTGAATATAAAGTTTACCGTGGTGTTGTTTACGTTTGTTTCCCTAAAATTCAAGTCAGGTATAACGCGGCTTATAAAGCTAAACTGGTTGCCATCAGTGATATCCATATCACCAGATTCTATAAATGCTGTCATGGCAGAACCATCTGCCTTTGCACCCGTTTCATGGTTATATAGATAACTATCCTCGCTAGTTGCAACTGGCACAGAACCAATCCCTCTATCCAGCCAAGCTGTTCGACTTAACGTGCCAACGTACCAAATGTTTTCTTGATAATTAAACACAACGTATCTGTCGTTTTCTGAAGAGCTTGATGATGGATAAAACCACCAAACCTCTGCAAACGAAACATTAGATCCAGCAACAACTTTTTCTATTTGGCTTGTATTGAAATCGTTAAACACGTAGTCCCTAACTGTGCATGGTATTCTTTGAACAGAACCAGCATAGCTATAGAATTCTGCGTTACCCATCCAATAAACAATATCATTCACAGCAATCGCAGCTTTTGGACTTGCAATCGTAATGTTTGACGAAACAAGATTAATCCCAAAAGTAAAAGGTGGTCCAATAAACTGCATGGCATACACGGCAATATCTGTGAACACAGCTATTTGTTGCCTTGTTTCTACTGCCTGAACAATCTTAGACCCTGTATCAATCCTAAGATCTCCCGCTGTATTTGTATCTGTGGGATACCAATCTATAGGATTTTCTTGGCTTGAAAACCTAATAAGCATTGGATCTTGAGTGCCATCGCCTTGAGTATCAGAGGGCGCACCCAACCCATCTGACCCAAAAGCAATAACATGCCTGTCTCTGTCTGATAGCAAAATTTGAGCGCACCTCTGAGGAACAGATCGCGGTGTACCCGAAAGCGTTGAAAGTTCCACGCCACGCGTTCCAACGCCACTTGTTTTGTCCCAGTAAAATACCTGACCATTTCTTTCATTGAATATCAGGTCTTCTCCAAAATTATCATGCGACCATATTCTTAGACCTGTTGTGGCTGTTTGAGTACCTGTAGCAACACCTTCACCCCAGCCATTAAAGTCATCGGCACTGTCAGCATTTCCGTCTGTTAAACGAACCACAGAGCCATCAGCATGAGATGTTGCAGTTGTTCCATTATACCCTCGCGTACACCCAGTAAGGTCATTTGAACTAACCCCACCAACCAAAACGAGTTCAGTGCCGCCTATCAAAATTACATCGCTTGCTGCAATACCCGTGGCAGATGTGACGGTGATTGTAGTGTCACTATCACTAAGCGTTCCACCTTCATTAAGAGTTGTCTGCAGAGCGCCGTTATTTGTACCGCCCCAAAGTCCAGCACCCCATCCAGTACCAGAAACAGAAGAATTAAGACCTGTGCCTATCTGATAAACACCCACAACAGATGCACCGCCGTTGCCTGTGTCACTTGAATTGGCAGCGACCAATGTCGGATTTAAGGATCCGTTTTCAGTTATACTTGATATGCTGCTTACGGTTCTTGCTTGGATCGTATATGTATTACCGTCCGTAACAGAAGCAATTTGATACTCTTGATTGAGAATGTCCGCTGTAATTGCGCCACCTAAAGAAACGGCACCACTAAATGTTACAAAATCATTTTCGACAGCGCCATGATTTACGTCAGTAACTGTAATCGTTGAAGATCCATTCGTCGCGGCAAATGTCACATCCCCCGCACCAGTTGTAAGCCTTATGGGGGTAATATCATTAAATCCCGTACCCTGTTTAATGTAATATTTTAATTGAGTGCCAACACCTAAAAAACCTTCGCCGCTAAGAGCAACCCATTCATGTAACCCACGACACGCGCCAAGAAAAGAGTTTGGAGAGTTCTTTTCCCAACCATTTAATTTTTCTGGATAACCAAACCTAAAACGTATCTTATCACAATCAACCCACCCATTACCTTCAGAAAAAGAAGTAATCTCTTTGTTTATGCCCGGTTTGAAGCGAAGATCTGTGTATGGCATGTTTAAGTCTTCATAATGTAAGCAAGAGCATAGTATGGTGGTAGGTTTTCGTGACTGTTTCCACCACCAGTAGAAGCATTTGTCATTGTTGTAGTTGTGCTTGTAGAAACGGTAATACCTGTTGTGCTGTCCTTAATTAAAGTGGTATCATCACTATAGGTGGGAGTACCAGCTTCACCAGACGTTATAAATAAACCAGATGTAGCGCCAACCCCGTTAATCCGTAATTCGTGATTATGTCCCGGATCCGACACACTTGAAGTTGATGAGGAAGAGGCTGTGTTGGCGTGGCTGTGACTTGGGATCTGATCTGTAGTCAGAGTTACACTTGCAGCACCTCCCGTATCATCTACGGCGTAAGTGCTACCTGCGCCAACAATAAATCTATCCCTCAAGTCTGGAGTTGAGTTGTTACCATCGCAAAGAACCCACCCCGTGGGTAT
>Ga0208004_1000314_pt1 | contig 18937 bp, 22 predicted proteins | sample DEB08_DNA_6_FD_184522 | JGI IMG/M metagenome (GOLD analysis project Ga0208004, IMG submission 184522) | Aqueous microbial communities from the Delaware River and Bay under freshwater to marine salinity gradient to study organic matter... | ecosystem: Environmental > Aquatic > Marine > Coastal ...
CCTAAATGAGCGATGAGAGGCCCATCCAATGAGCCGCCCGGACGGTTGGTATTGGGTTAAGCGCACCTCAGACGAGGATTGGCAACCCGCCCGCTGGGCGCCCATGCGCGAGTATCCCGGAGAATGGCGCTGGGAGTTTTTCTACTACAGGGGCGAGATCCACCGCGGGCGCGTCCACAGGGTGGGAGGGCGCATCGATGCTCCAGCTTAGCCCACCCATCCCGGTCAAGGTCACGTCGCCCGCTCTCCCGCTAGGCGTCCGAGCCCAAGCCCGTTCCGGCTGGGCCTACGCCTGGAAGGAAACCGGCATAGACGGGCACCGCCTCTGGATCGTCGTCATGGACGAGACAGGGGAGGTTGTGGACGTGCCCCAGCCCGAGATTCTTGTCGATCCGAATTGGTCATATGGGAGGCGCCTGTGATGGCACGATGGACACCCGAACACGCGGACACGCTGCGCCGCCTGAACGCGGCCGGCTTCGATGACAACCAGATCGCAAACCGTCTCGGCTTTTGCGTAAAAACCATTCGCAGGAAAAGGCACGAAATGCAGTTGTCCAGCTACTACACCGTCCGCTATTCCAACTGGGGAACGCTCACGGCAGAGGCGCGGCTAGCTATTTCGATGCTGGCGGGCATCGACACGGCCTTGCGCGAGTGCGGGCTGCGCAGAGAATAACGCTTGACATTCTAAGTCCTTACTGGAGCCTATAGGAAACCGTTACACCTCAAGAGGTTAGCGGTTTGCCTAAGGCCCCCCGTGGTCCGTACATCGACAAGCCTTTCCGTGACGCCTTGCGGCTTGCCGTAAAGCGACCGGGAGAGGCTGACGTAAAGGGCAAGACCAAGCTCGACAAGCTGGTTGTCTCCCTTGTCGAAAGCGCTGTGAACGGCGACGTGCCGGCCATCAAGGAAATCGCGGACCGGCTGGATGGCAAGGTCCCCCAGGCGGTGACAGGCGAAGGCGGCGGCCCTGTCGCAATGGCGATCTCATGGCTGCCGTCCAGCAAGTAACCATCCCCTACAGCCCCCGCCGGGCCTTTCTGCCGTACCATGAGACGAGCAAGCGGTGGCGCGTGATCGTGGCTCACCGACGGGCGGGCAAGACCGTGGCGACGGTCAACCAGCTTATCCGGTCGGCGCTGACCTGCGACAAGCCCAATGCCCGCGTGGCCTACATCGCCCCGCTCTACAAGCAGGCGAAGGACGTGGCGTGGTCCTATCTCAAGGAGTTCAGCGCGCCGATTCCGGGCACTGAGGCCAACGAAAGCGAGTTGCGCGTGGACTTCCCCAATGGGGGTAGGGTGCGCCTGTACGGGGCCGACAACCCTGACGGCATGCGCGGCATCTACCTGGACGACTGCGTGCTGGACGAGTTCGCCGACATGCGGCCCCGCGTGCTGCCCGAGATCATCCGCCCGGCCCTGTCCGATCGCAAGGGCAGCTTGACCATCATCGGCACGCCCCGCGGCCACAACGACTTCCACAAGGCCTGGCAGCAGGCTCAGAACGACAACGACTGGTACGGCGTGATGCTCAAGGCATCGGAAACGGGCCTTGTGGACGCCGAGGAACTGGCCGCCGCGCGCAAGCTGATGACCCCGGAGCAGTACGAGCAGGAGTTCGAATGCTCGTTTGAGGCCGCCATTCAGGGCGCCTACTGGGGCAAGGAGATGGCGCAGGCCGAGCGGGACGGCCGCATTTGCGACGTGCCTGTGGACCCTGACAGCCCCGTCTACACCGCATGGGATCTTGGCGTGAAGGACAGCACCGCCATCTGGTTTTTCCAGATCCTGGCGGGCGGCGTGAACGTGGTGGACTTCTACGAAGCCTCCGGCGTCGGCGTCGAGCATTACGCCGAGGTCATGGAGGGAAAGGGCTACACCTACGGGCCGTGCCTCGTGCCGCATGACGCCATGGTCAAGGAGTGGGGCACCGGGCGCACCCGCGTCGAGACCATGCGCCGGTTGGGGCTCAAGCCTGAACTGGTGCCGGATCACGCCCGCATGGACGGCATCAACGCCGGCCGCCTCACGATCCCCGTCGCCCGTTTTGACCGCACCAAGTGCGCCGAGGGCCTAGAGGGCCTGAAGCAGTACCGCGCCGAGTACGACGAGGAACGCAAGGTCTTCAAGCCGACGCCGCTGCACGACTGGGCATCCAACCCGGCCGATGCCTGGCGTTACCTGTCGGTCGGCTGGCGCGTCATCAAGGCGGCCGAGCCTCCGCCCAAGCCCACGACGGATTTCTTCATCGGCACCCCCGAGGGGACGATGGCCTCCAACCTCTCCATCCGCGAGATGATCGAACGGCAGACGCAGCGCCGCAAGGAAAGGACCGGCGCATGATCGGACAGACCGACAACGTCACCAGCGCTGACACCGGCACTGTCGATACGCTCGCCCAGACCATCAAGTCGCAGCAGGATTTCCACCGCTATTGGATGTCCGCCATCGAGTTGGCGGGCAAGACGGAGAATGACTGGCGCGAGGACGCCAAGACGGCGCTGCAGGCGTTCCGCTCGGACCGTGATGGGTGGCGCGTATCGCGGTTCAACATCCTCTACGCCAACATTCAGACGACATGCCCGGCGATCTACAACAGCATGCCGTCGGCGGATGTGCGGGCGCGCTTTGGCGAGGCCATGCCGGTCGAGCCCCCGCCGGCCATGGGTCACAATGGCGGCCCGGCCATGCAGCCCGATCCGGCTGCCGTGGCTGCCACCAGCGCCGCACAGGCCGAAGCCGAGCGCAAGAACCGTGACCGCTCCAACGTCAGCCAGACCATTGAGCGGGCCATTGCGGTTCAGTCGGACCTGTACGACTACGACGACGCCCTGAAGGCGGCGGTAAAGGACCGGGAGCTATTGGGCCGCGCCGTGACCCGGCTTCGCGTGAATGTGGTCAACGCTCCCGACAAGACCGACCAAGAGACGGGCAACGAGATCCCCGGCGCCGTGGTGTCCAAGCACATCACATGGGAGCCGGTGATCTGGGACGATTTCCGCCTTGGGCCTGCCAAGCGCTGGGCTGACACGCCGTGGATCGCCTTTCACTGGGTATTCACCCGCGACGAACTGGAGGGCCTGAACCCGGAACTGGCGTGGAAGGTCAACCTTGACGCCACGGTCGAGGGCCAGCCGGACAAGGACGCCTCGACCCCCGACACGTTCAAGCGCGCCAACGTCTGGGAAATCTGGGACCGGTCCAAGCGCAAGGTGTACTGGATTGCGGAGAGCTACGACCAGGGGCCGCTCAAGATCGAGGATGACCCCTACAAGCTGATTGGCTTCTTCCCGGTCCCCCGGCCGCGCCTTGCCATCGAGACCACGGACACGCAGGTCCCCATCTGCCCGTTCATGGTGTGGCAGTCGCAGCAGGAGGAGATGAACAACCTGACGCGGCGTATCGGGGCGCTGATCAACGTCATCAAGTGGCGGGGCATCTACGACGGCGCTTTCGAGAGCGCGGTAAAGGCCATGAAGGGCTTGGACGAGGGTGAGATGGCCCCGGCCCCGGACGCGGCGCGCGCACTGGTACAGGGCGACATCGAGAAAGCCTTCTGGTTGATGCCGATCGAGCAGGCCGTCGCCACGCTGCGCCAGCTCTACGAATCGCGCGAGATGTGCAAGCAGGTCATCTACGAACTGACCGGCGTTGCCGACATCCTGCGGGGCTCGACCAAGGCCAACGAGACGCTGGGCGCACAGGAACTCAAGGCCCAGTGGGGCAGCCTGCGCCTGCAGAGCGCACAGCAGGACATCCAGCTTCACGCCCGCGACCTGATGCGGATGACGGCCGACCTGATGGCCGAGCATTTCACGCCGGAGGAGCTGGAGGCTATGACCGGCATCGCGCTCACGCCGGAGCAGGTCCAGCTTCTCAAGACCGACATCAGCCGCGAGTTCAACATCGACATCGAGACGGACGGCACCATCAAGGCGGATCTGGGTCGCCAGCAGGAGAACGTCGGCGGCTTCGTGGCCGGGCTGGGAAGCTACTTCGAGGCCGTGGGGCCTGCCGTGCAGGCGGGCTACATGACGCCGCCGGAGGCGGTTGGCCTGGCCCGCACGTTCGCCCGCAACTTCAAGCTGGGCCGTCAGGCGGACCATATCCTTGACGAGTGGCAAAAGCGCCTGGACGCCGCGGCAAAGCAGCCGCCGCCCCCGCCGCCGCCCGATCCCAAGCTGCAGGTCGAGCAGATCAAGGCGCAGACCGCCCAAACGCAGGCAGAGGCCGAGATCGCCCGCACGCAGATGCAGGGCCAGATCGACCAGCAGACCATGTCGCAGGAAGCGCAGCTGAAGCAGCGCGAGTTCGAGATGCGCATGGAGGAGATGCAGGCCGAACAGCAGCGCGCCCGCGAGAAGCACGCGATGGAGATGCAAAGCCTGCAGGCCAAGTCAGTCGTTGCCGTGGGGCAGCACATGCTTGCGGCGGAAGATCAGGCCCGCGCCCGCGAGATGGGGCAGGAGAGCCACGCTCAGGGGCTGGAGGCCATTGCCGCGAAGCGTGAAGCCGCCAAGAGCAAGCCGAACGGGAGGGCGAAGTGACTACCAACAAATACACGCCCCCGCAGTGGATTCCCGTCAGCGCGGAGACGATCGCCGCCTATCGCGAGGAGTTCCGCAAGATCGGGCCGCGCCATCGCAATGTGGACCGCTGGGAAAACGATCTCGGCTGGAAGATCGACGCCAAGGTGGCCGACGACTATCTCGCGCTGGACTACCAATGACCGTCTCCCGCTATCGCCTGAACCGCGACGGCATGTGGATCGACAAGACCACAGGCAAGCCCATGGAGACGCGCGGCGACTTCGTGCCGACGCCCCAGATCACCCGCGACATCGCCCCCTACATGAGCATGGCGAGCAAGCAGATGATCGACGGCCGCGCGGCCCAGCGGGAAGACCTGAAGCGCACCGGCTGCCGTCTGGTCGATCCCACCGAATACAAGCCGACCTATCACTCGAAAGAGCGCGCCATCAAGCACGGCCGGGAGTGGACGCCGCGTCCGCCTCCGGAGTTCACCCGTTGAATAACCCTCTAACCGGTGGTACCGTATGAGCGAAGAAATTGCCGTAGCCGATACCTCGACGCCCGCGCCGATCACTGAAGCGCCGGCCGTAGAGGCGCCCGTCGAAAGGTCGATGGACGAGACGCTTGCGGCGGAGTTCGAGAGGATCAAGGCCGCCCGCCCCCAGCAGGGGGAAGACGGCAAGTTCATCGCAAAGGCTGGCGCGACGCCCGCGACGCCCGAGCTGAAGGTACCTGGCAGCCCCGAAGCTGCGCCGCCCGACCCGGCCCGACCGGTCATCGAGGCGCCGCAGTCCCTGCCGGCGGACGTGAAGGCAGAGTGGTCTACGCTTCCACCCAAGGTCCAGGAGTACTGGGCCAACCGGGAAAGCGAGATCCACAAGAAGTTCACGACCGATGGGGAGCGGCTGAAATCCATCGAGGCATTTGACGAGGCGCTGGCCCCGTCCCGCGAGTTCATCGAGCAGAACCGCATCCCCAAGCCGGAATACATCCGGCGTCTGGCGGCGGCAGATCAGGCTCTCCGAACCAACGGACCGGCCGCGCTTGCCGAGATCGCCCGCATGTACGGGATCAATCCCGCAGCCGCGCAGCAGATCGCCGGGCAACCGGTGGACCCGCAATTCAACGCGCTCGCTCAAGAGCTGGGCGCCATCAAATCCCAACTGACCGCACAGCAGCAGGCTGTTGAGACGGCAAGGCTTGCCGAAGCCGAGGCGAAGATCGAGGCGTTCAAGAAGAACGCTCCGCACTTCGACAAGGTCGAGGCGCTCATGACGAAGCTCTACGAGCCCGGAATGGATCTCGAAACGCTTTACGCCATGGCAACCAAGGCCCACCCGGAAGTCAGCCAGATGATCGCTGCCGAGCAGGAGGCCAAGGCCAAGGCCGAAGCCCTTGCGAAGCAGAAGGCAGATGCAGCCGCAGCAGCCAAGCTCTCCACGCTCTCCCGCAAGCCGGGCAGCGTGGGGGTCGTCGCCAAGGCGGGGGGCAGTTGGGAAGACTCGATGGCAGCCACGTTCAGGAGCATCCGGGCGCGCGGTTAAGGAAACCACGCAATGACTTCCCCGAGTGCAACCTTCACGGAGTTGGTCACCTCGACCCTCCGCAATCATCCGTCGGAAATCGCCGACAACGTGAGCCAGAACAACGCTCTGTGGCGCTACCTCAAGCGCAAGGGCAAGATCGACCTGGAGGACGGCGGCTACGAGATCGTCCGAAACCTCGACTACGCCAACAACAGCACGTACCAGCGCTACAGCGGGTACGACACGCTGAACATCGGCCAGACGCAGGTTCTGACGGCGGCCAAGTACGACTGGATGCAGGCGGCGGTTAACGTCACTGCCTCGGGTCGCGAACTCCGCATGAACTCGGGCGACAACGCGATCTTCAACCTGTCCAAGGCCAAGCTGAAGAACGCCGTGCGCACCGCCGCCAACTACATGTCGATCGACGTGTATTCGGACGGCGCGCTTACCAACCAGATGGGCGGCCTCGCCTACATCATCCAGGCCAACGGTCAGGGCACGGTGGGCGGCATCAACTCGACGACCTACTCGTTCTGGCGCAACCAGTTCCTGGAAGCGACCGGCACCAATCTGGTCACGAAGGCCAACATCAAGGGCTACATGAACACGCTGTACCTCAGCCTCGTTCGTGGCGCCGACAAGCCCGACCTGATCGTCTCCAGCCATGACTTCTTCGCCATGTACTGGGAATCGCTGCAGGACCAGCAGCGCTACACCAACGATCGCGACGAGGCGACCGCCGGCTTCCGCGCCCTGAAGTACGTCGATGCCGACGTGATCTTCGACAGCAACAGCAACTTCTCGACCACCGCCGAGAAGATGTACTTCCTGAACACGGACTATCTGGGCCTCGTCGTTCACCGCGACGCCAACTGGTCGCAGATGGACGACAAGGTCTCGGTCAACCAGGACGCCGTCGTCATCCCGATGCTCTGGATGGGCAACCTCGTCTGCTCGAACCGTGCGCTGCAGGGCATCCTGCTCGACGCCTCCTAAGCGAACGGAAAGGAGAACAACACCATGTCTCAGCTCATTGGCGCGGATATCACCGCAACCTACGACTCGACGCAGCTCAACCTGCAGGGTCCGGCCAACGTCGGCGACCACTACGAGGCTTCCGACGGCAAGGTCTACAAGTTCGTCCAGTACGACACCGGGGCGGGCGCAGTCGCGGCCGTGTCGGGCAACGTCTGCTACTACTACGCGCCTTCGGGCACGTCGGCAGGCGCGACCACGGTGGTCACCTCGGACCTGTCCGACTCGGCAGGCCTGGGCGCGGGCGTCCTCCAGTCGGCTCCGGCCGACGGAGAGTATTGCTGGGTCCAGATCAAGGGTCCGGCGACGCTCACCACGGCCTTGACGGCCGGCGCGGACGGCAATGCACTCACTGCGGTTGGCGCGACCGACGGCACGCTCGACGTGTCCGCGGCCGTGACCGATGCCGTCGTGGCCTACGCGGTCGATGCCTCGGCAAAGATCGTGATGTGCGACTTCCCGTACTGACGGGACGGGCGGGGGCTTCGGCTCCCGCCCACTCTTTTCCAACACAGGAGCCCCAATGTTCGACGCCAAGCAGGAAGACCGAAACGACCTCGCCGTCGTGCCATTCAAGTTCTGGGTGGATCACGTCGAGAACGGCGAGGGGGTGTTGGAGGCGATCCACTGGGCGAGCTGGGGAAAGCGCGGCTACGCCAACTGGGAGAAGTCGGAGAAGGTCTCCCGGCTGATCAAGGACGCCAAGGCCATGCGCGGTCGGCCCGATGCCCAGCCCTGCGTCTGGGATGCGCTGGAGCCGCACTACAACCGCTGGAAGGAAGGGCTTGAAGCCGTCACCGACGGCTACGCCCTGGAAGGCTGGGCGGGCGGCATCACGGCCGGGCAGATCGCCCGCTGCAAGTCGATCCACGTCTATTCGGTCGAGGATCTGGCGCGGCTCACCGACGAGCATATCCAGAAGCTGGGCCCGGACGGCCCGAAACTGCGCGACACCGCCAAGGCGTTCGTGGCCTCCCTGAACGGCGAAGGCGCGAAGCTCGCCAAGGAAAACGCAGCCATGCGTGCCGAGCTTGAGCGCCTGCGTGCCGAGCAGGAAGAGGATCGCAAGGCCATGCGCGATTTCATGGCGAAGCACCAGATCGAGCCCGCGCCGATGCCGGGCGATGCGGCGGGCGCCACGGCGCAACCGGCCCCCACCACCCGCAAGAAGGCGGCGTAACATGGCGCCACGTGGCATTATTTGGAGGGCTGCAGCTTGAGTTTGCTTCAAATGATCACGAACGTCTGCCGCCGGGTAGGCGAGCCGGTTCCCAATGTCGTGGTCACGTCAACCGATGCGACCGTGCAGCAGATGCTTTCCTTCGCCAACGAGGAAGGCACGGAGCTGATGAAGTACGGCGACTGGCGAAAGCTGAGGAAGCAGAAGGTCTTTCTCACGCTCAACCAGGAGGAACAGACGGGCATGGTCCCGTCCGACCTCGGCAAATGGCTGGATGAGTCCTTCTGGAACCGCTCGGCACGGCGCCCCCTCTGGGGGCCGATCGATCCCCAGCTATGGCAGGCGTGGAAGGCATTCCAGACCTTCCCGGTCATGGATGTGTTCTACATGGAGGGGGATAACATCCTCGTCCAGCCGATCCCCGAGGCTAACGAAACATTTGCCTTTGCCTACACCTCGAACCTGTGGTGCCAGTCTGCGGCGGGGGTGAAGCAGTCGGAATGGCTGGCCGACGACGACACCGGCATCCTGAGCGAGCGCGTGATGACGCTCGCGATCATCTATCGCTACCTGCAGGCGCGCGGCCTTGCCTCGGATGCGGCTTACGAGCAGTTCGACCTGCAGCGCCGACAGGAGCTTGCGCAGGACAGCCCCCGCAGCACGCAGAGCTTCGCCAATGGGGATTACTGGTGGGCACGGCGTCCGGGAATTGTGGTGCCAGAGGGGAATTGGTCCGTCTGATGGCCTACATCGCGCCCATCCGCACCCGCCAGACGCGGCCTCGTCCCCCGGCCATGGGGACGACGCAGATCCCGGCCTCGACGCGAGGGCTCAACCTGCGCGACGGCATCACGTCGATGAAGCCTGCGGACGCGCTGATCCTGGACAACCTGTTTCCGGAGGCGACGTACCTTCGCGTCAGGGGCGGTACCAGCGTCCACGCAACGGGCATGAATGGCGCGGCCCAAAGCATCATGGAGTGGGCGGGGCCTTCCAGCCGGAAGCTGTTTGCGGCATCCCCCACGGACATCTACGAGATCACGGTTGCCGGCGCGGTCGGCGCTCCTGTTCTCTCGACGCTCGGCTCTGGCTATTGGCAGACGACCATGATTGCCACGCCCGGCGGCCATTACCTCGTGCTGGCAAACGGCGTGGACTCCGTCAGAACCTATGACGGCACATCCTTTGCCACGCCGGCCATTACCAATGTCACAAGTTCGACGCTCAATTTCCCATGCCTGCACAAGTCGCGCCTGTGGTTCGTGCAGAATAATTCGACAAAGGCATGGTATTTGCCGACGGCAAGCATTGCCGGCGCGGCTGCCGGGTTCGAGTTGGGCGAGGCATTCACCGATGGCGGCAAGCTGATTGCCATCGGTGCCGTAAGCCGGGATGGGGGATCGGGTTCGGACGACTATCTGGCCTTTGTCAGCAGTCATGGTCAGGTGGTGGTCTATCAGGGCGACGATCCGGCCTCTGCCAATACCTGGGCGCTGGTTGGCGTCTATAACGGGGCTCCGCCGATCGGCAACCGCAGCACGGCAAGCATCGGCGGCGACCTCGCCATTGTGACGGACTCGGCTGTGGTCAGCACCCGGCAGTTGATGGCCGGCGGTCAGGCCACGGCAACGCGCGAGTCCATTACCAACCGCATCGACCAAGGCATTCTGGAGGCGTTTGTCAGCTACGGCGCCCTTACCGGCTGGTCGATGGCAGCCTATCCCCGCTCGCGTCTCGCGCTGATCAATGTACCAACCTCGTCCACTACGGCGTTTCAGTTCGTGGTGAATACCCAGACGGGGGCTTGGTGCACCTACGGCAAGAGCGCGTCGCCAATCAACGCGACTTGCTGGGGCATCTTCAACGAAGACCCCTATTACGGCCGCAGCGACGGCACGGTTTACAAGGCCGAGACGGGCTATGCGGACGGGACCGCTGGCATCACATGGCAGGTAAAGACGAGCTTCCAGACCTACGGCAGGGGCGGAGCGCTCTCGCGCCTGACGATGATCCGGCCGCTGTTCACGGCGGGCGGGCAGGTCGTCCCGGCCATCCGCATGAACGTCGATTACCGCAACGATCAACCGCTATCGACGGATGCTTTCCCCATGCAGGCGGGCGCGCAGGGCGGGGTGTGGGATACGTCGGAATGGGATGTCGGCCTGTGGGGCGATAACGTCTCGCCCTATAACAACTGGTACGCCGCCACCGGGATCGGGACCGTGGCCTCAGTCCACATGGCGGGGCAAAGCAATGGCATCCAGGTCATTCTGAACGCCTGGGACCTCAAGTTCGAGATCGGGCAGCGGGTGGCGCTGTAATGGCGATTATCCCGATTTTCCAGCCCAGCGAAGAGTTGTTCCGCCGCAAGGTGGACGAGGTTCTGACGGGCGCAGGAATGGACGGGGCCGGGGGCTTCACGTCGCTTAAACTTACCCCCATCACGACAGTTGAAAAAAACGCCCTGACGGACATCGAGGGGCGTCTGGTCTACGACAGCGACCTCGGAAAACTCTGCGTCGGCACGGCCGGCGGCTGGGAAACGGTGGACAGCGCGCCATGAAGCATACCCTCCTGTTTGGTTATGACGAGCAGCTTCTGCCGTGGGTTGCCCAGCGCATTCCGTGGATGGAAGCAAACCCCAGCATGAAGACGGTCGGCGTGGCCGATGGCGATACGGCGGACGCGCGCCTTCTGGCGGTCGCGGTCTATCACAATTATCTGGCCCCCAAGAAGGTCGGGGGCGAGACGTGGTACAACTCCGTCGAGATGAGCTTTGCCGCGGCGTCGCCCCGGTTTGCCACACGTCGGACGATCATTAACCTGTTGAAAATCCCGTTCGATCAGTACAAAGTAGACAACGTCCTTGTTGCCATTCCTTCCATCAACGAACGCGCGATACAGTTCGTGAAAGGGATTGGCTTCACGCCTCGGGGCACGCTTTCCCGGTTCTATTCCAAAAGCGTGCATGCCTGCGTTTTCGGACTTCACCGAAACACGTTCAAGAGCCGCGACTTCCTGAAACGGAAGAAGCAGCCGGAACAGCGCAGCAGGTCTCAGCCCCATGGGGAAGAGCACACCGTCGGCGCCAGCCTCGCCTGACCCCGCTTACGTCAGCCAGCAGCAGACGCAGAGCAACGTCAATACGGCGGTTGCGAACGGCTATCTGAACCGGGTCAACCAGTACGGCCCGACCGGCTCCAAGACCTACGACATCCGCGGCACGCAGAACGTGGGTGGCGTCGAGGTTCCCCTGTGGAACGAGACGACCACGCTCAGCCCTGACCAGCAGCGCATCTACGACAGCCAGACCAAGCTGACGCAGGGCACGTCCGATCTCGCCAACCAGTATGTCGGCCGCATCGGGGAGGCCACGGCCAACCCCTACAGCTACGACGGTCTTGCCCCGGCGCCGCAGTACAACGAGGCATACCGCCAGCAGCAGCGGGACGCGATCATCCAGCGCAACCAGCCGCAAATGCAGCGCGACCAGGAGGCGCTGAACCAGCGGCTTGCCAACCAGGGCATCTCCCTCGGCTCCGAGGCATGGCGTGCCGCACAGGACGACTACAACCGGGCACGCAACGACTTCCGACTTGGGGCGGACATCCAGGCGGGCTCGTCGGCGGCCCAGCAGTACGGGCTGGAGGCGAACACCCGCGACCGCGCGATTCAGGAGATGACCAATCTCCGGACGCAGCCGATCAACGAGGTGGCGACGCTGCTCGGCACCGGGACCGGCGTGCAGAACCCGCAATTTAGTCAGGTGGCGCAGACGCAGGTCGCGCCGACCGATGTGAGCGGAAACTACTGGAACGCCTATCAGGGGTCTCTTGCCCAGCAAAAAATGGCGATGGACCAGCAAAACGCAACGACAGGGGGGTTATTCGGCTTGGGCGGCACCGCGCTCGCGGCCGGCGCCAAGTACGGTCTGCCGCTGCTGATGGGCTCCGACATCCGCATGAAGGAGAACGTGCGCCGGGTCGGCTACACCGACGACGGCCAGCCGCTCTACTTCTACACCTACAAGAGCGACCCGAACACGCCGCACGTCGGCCTGATGGCTCAGGACGTGGAGAAGATCCGCCCGGATGCCGTGGTCGAAATCGACGGCATGAAGTACGTGGATTACGGAAAGGCGCTGCCGTGAACGGCTCAGTAGCGCACGACCGTCCCACCGCCGACCGGCTGGTATGTGGCAGGCCCATCGCCGCCGCTCACCATGCGGGCGTAGTTGCGACGCCATTCGGCGTCGATGTCCTCTCGGGCGCGGGCCATGACGAGATCGCCCTCGGCCTTGGTCATCTGACCGGCCGCGACGCGCTCGTTCACGACGTTCTGGAGCGCCGCCAGTTTCTCTTTCTGGGAAGCCGTCGGGGTGCCGCAAGCGGCAACCAAAAGCGCGACGGCAATCACAAGGCCAAGTCTCATGTCCATCTCCTGCCCCACGCAAGGGTAGCAGCGCGTCCGTCCGGGCGAAAGGGGGCCGCGTGACCATCCTCCCCGACGACAACCTGGCCTACACGCTGGCCGGAGTAGGGCGCAAAAGGGACCCCTACGCCGAGCGCCGGGCGCTGGCCCAGAAGATGATCATGCAGGGCACCGACACCAGCCCCGTGCAGTCTCCGTGGCAGGGCGTCGGGCGGCTCGCGCAGGCCCTTGTCGGCGGCGTGGACAGCTACATCACCGACCGCGACGAGAAGAAGGCCACCGACGACCGCAATACCAAACTGGCCGCGGTCATGGCCGAGCAGGACCCGCAGAAGCGGATTGGCTTGCTGGCTGGGATCGACCCCGAGCTGGGCGCGCGCCTGACGGGATCGCTGGCGGTTGATCAGGCGAAGCTGAAGCAGCAGCAGGAGGGCCTGAAAACGGCCGCCGGCAACTTCGGCAGCAGCTATGGCGTCCAGCCCCTCCCGTCGCCGGGAGGTGGCTCTGGGAACGCAGGGCAGGCGATCGCGGGCATCGAGTCGGGCGGTCGGTACGACGCGGTTGGCCCCGTCGCCAACCCGCAGGGCAACCGCGCCTACGGCAAATATCAGATCCTCGACACCAATATTCCCGCGTGGACGCAGGAGGTGCTGGGCCAGCCCATGACCCCGCAGCAGTTCCTTGCCAGCCCGCAGGCACAGGACGCCGTCTTCAACGCGAAATTCGGGCAGTACGTGCAGAAATACGGCAGCCCCGAGGCCGCATCGCGCGCGTGGTTCGCAGGCGAAGGCGGCATGAACAATCCCGGCGCCCGAGATGTGAACGGCATGACCGTTCAGGGCTACGGACAGAAATTTGCGCAAGCCTATGGTCCCGGCGCCGGGGGTGGGGCGCCTCCTGCCGCGCCTCCCGTTACAGTCCTGGCGACGCCTCCGGGCGGCGGTGCGGGGCAGCCGGCAGGGCTCACCATCAACATGGACCGGCCGGGTGTGCCGCAGGGCTCTGCCGAGAACGTCGGCATGCCGCCCACGCCGTCGCCGCAGGGCATCCCGGGCCCGGTGCTGATGGCGCAGGCTCCGCAGGCACCGGCCATCCCCGACGTGCCGCGTCCGCGGCCCACGCCGCAGCAGATTGAGCAGTACCAGCAGCGGTTTGCGGCTGGCGAGTTCGGAACAGACCCGAGCGTAGCGCTGCCTCGCGCCCGTGCGGCCCTTGAGGCCGAGCTTGATCGCGATTGGGGCGTCCAGCGCGACCGCGCCAAGATGCAGTTTGGTCAGCAGACGGCCGACTACAACGAGCAGCAGCGCATCCGCCGCGAGCAGGAAAAGGACGACCGCAACCGAAGCCAGCCGACCCGGCAGGAGATCGAGAAGCTGCACACGGCCCGTTCGGAAGCCGCCACCATCGTCTCGGCGCTGGAAGACTTCCGGCGCGAGTTCGAGAACACCGGGACCTTCGGGGCCATCAAGTCGGTTGCCGGCGCCACGACGCCTGTAAACACGGCCTACAACGCGGCGGCCCTGCTGGCGAAGGGTGAGCAGCTGTTCAACCTGGGCGTCCTGAACGGGCCCGACCTCGACATCATCCGGCGCACGCTGCCCGACCCCTCGACCATGAAGGGTGCGCTGACCTCGACCGGCGACATGAGCGCGGCGGTCAACAAGGTGATCGACCTCCTGCAGACGCGCCTTGCCTCGCGTGAGAAGCAGCTTGGTCTGCCCGTGACCGACGTGCGTGGCGCCGCCAACGAAATCCGCGCCACCATGCCGGGCGGCCCGACGCAGCAGCCGACGAACGGCCCGATCGCACCGGGTGCCATCGAGGAAGGCTACCGCTTCAAGGGCGGCAACCCGGCCGACAAGAACAACTGGGAGCGCGTCAGGTGAGCGGCCCCTGGGAGCGCTACGCCGCGCCCGAGTCCGGGCCGTGGGCCAAGTACGCCACGCCCGAGGAGCCGCCGACCTCGGCGCCCCGTCTCGTGGGTCAGGTCGCCCAGAACACGAACGACGCCATTGCCCAGACCGTTGGCGCCCCGGTGGATCTGGTCGCCGCGGGCCTGCGCCAGATTGGCGTGCCGGTGAACAACCCCATCGGCGGCTCGGAAAGCATCAAAAGCGGGATCGACTACGTCGCCACGTTGCCGGGGCGCATTGGCGATGCCGTGACGCAGCGCAGCCTGGGCCCCCTGACGGAAGACCGCACGTCGCGCTTCGAGCCGCAGAACCGTGCGGAGAAGATCGCCGCGGGCACGGGGCAAGGCATCGGCACGGTCCTCTCGACCATGCTCCCGGCGGGCGCGGTCGCCAACGCAGCACGTCCCGGCACGCTCACGCAGGGCATTGCCCAAAGCCTCGCTACGCAGCCTGTCACGCAGCTTGCCTCCGGTATTGCCGGGGGCGCCACCACGGGCGCGACAGACAGCCCGGCGCTCGGCTTGGCGGCCAGCCTTGCGGTGCCTTTGGGTGCGTCTGCGGTCCGCGGCGCCGTCTCGCCCATCACCAACACGTTGACCGATGCCGAGAAGCGCATCGTCCAGACCGCCCAGCGTGAAGGCGTGCCGCTCACCCCCTCGCAGGAGACCGGCAGCAAGACGCTGCGGACTCTTGAGGAGACGATGGCAAAGCTGCCCCTGTCGGGCGGCCCGATGAACCGGACCTACGACAAGCAGCGGTCGGCGCTCAACGAGGCGATCATGGCGCGGACGGGTACCGCGGCCAAGGATGCCTCGCCCGAGACGTTGACCAACGTCGCCAAGACGCTGGGCACGCAGTTCGATGACCTCGCGGCCCGGACCACGCTGAAGCCTGATCCGCAGTTTGCCAACGACGTTCTGAAGGTCGCGACCAATTACGGGCGCCGCCTGGAAACCGACGTGGCTCCGGTCTTCAAGTCCTACATGGACGACCTGCAGCCGGTTCTGGATGCGGTCGCCAACGGGCAGAACCCGACTATTGCCGGTGAAGCCTACAAGCAAATCCGCAGCGACCTCGCGCGCCGCGCTCGCTCGACCAACAACGGCGAATTGAAGCAGGCGCTTTCGGCCCTTGGCACGGCCTTTGATGACGCCGTGGAGCGCACCGCCTCTCCGGCCCTGCGCAACGAGTGGCAGAACCTTCGTCGCGAATATGCCGCCTACAAGACCGTGGACAAGGCCATGGCGAGCGGCCGGCAGGCCGACCGGGTGACGGGCGACATCCCCCTTGGGGCCTTCTCCAGCGCCGTGCGGGCGTCTGATCGTGAAGGCTTCGCCCGCGCCCGTGGGCAGTATGGCGAGCTGTCCAAGCTGGCCGACTTCCTCGCGCCCAAGATCCCGGACAGCGGCACGGCTACCCGTGGCGTCACGGCCAACCTGCTGAGCGGCGGCGCGCTGGCGGCAGGGGCCGGTGGCCTTGGGGCTTCAATGGGAACGGCGTTGGCGACCGCGCTGGCGCCGTGGCTGGCCTCGATGGCCTACAACACCCCCGCCGCGCGGGCCTACCTCACGAACCAGATAGCGGGTCGGACGGACCTGGCTGGCCTGTACGGGGCAGAGGCGCTGCGCCGGATGATCGAGTCGGGCCGCGGAGAGGGGGAGCCGACGGCCCTCGCGCGAGCCTTGATGCAAGCCAACGAGCGCCGGGCTGGAGCCGCACGATGAATACCGTCGCGGCATACGCGGTCCCGACTCCGCACACCAATATACCGAGCAGCCACGCCTGCGGCGTCAGCAGTGGGTCCTGCCCGATGGTCCGGTCGAAAACCCACGCGGCCAGCACAGAAACAACGATTTGGAAGGCTTGCACGCCTTGCCATACCACAACCGATGGAGGCTCCCATAGCTAGGAATGGAAGCGGCACCTACAGCCTGCCGCAGCCTCCCTTTACGCCGGGGACGACGATCGCCTCCAGCGCGGTAAATTCCGACCTGTCGGATATCGCCGCTGCGCTCACCCAGTCCATCTCCAAGGATGGCCAGACGGTCTACACCGGCAACCAGCCCATGGGCGGGAACAAGCTCACGGGGCTGGGGGCGGGCACGTCGCCCACCGATAGCGTGCGCGTGTCGCAGGTTGCGGACGGTTCGATCAACTACGGCGGCGTGGCCGGCGGCACGGCGGACGATATCACCCTGGCGCCGGTGCCGGGCATTTCCGCGTATGCGGTCGGGCAGACGTTCACCTTCACCGCGGCGTCCGACAATACCGGCGCGATGACCGCCGATGTGAGTTCGGTTGGTGCGGGCGATCTGGTGTGGCCGGACGGGTCGGATCTGGCGGCTGGCGACGTGCTGGAGGATGGCGTCTACGAGATCGCCGTCGCGGCCGTGACGCCGATCTTCCACCTGCAGAACAGCTCAAAGCCGCCGCTTCCCCGGACCGGCGGCACGATGACCGGCACGCTTGTCATGAGCGGCGCGGCCATCAACGAGGCCAAGGGCGCCGATATCGCTTCTGCCACCACCACCGACATCGGCGCGGCGACGGGCAATTACGTTAACGTCACCGGTACCACGACCATCACCGGGCTTGGGACGGTGCAGGCGGGCACGGAGCGCACCGTTACCTTCACGGGCGCGCTGACGCTCACGCACAACGCGACCTCGCTGATCCTGCCGGGCGGCGCCAACATCGTCACCGTGGCGGGCGATAGCGCCGTCTTCCGGTCGCTGGGCTCCGGCAACTGGCGGTGCATCCAGTACACGCGCGCTTCCGGTTATCTCATCTCAACGGGATACGTCGCCAATTCCCTTTCCGGTGACGTGGCTCTTAGCAACACAACGGATTTCTTCACAGGCCCAAGTGTTGCTCAAGGAACGAGCGGTACATGGGTGGCAATAGGGCAAGTTTCTCTTTATGCGCCAACTGCCAACGCAAACTTCTGGGTAAAACTCTGGGACGGTACGACGGTCATTTCCAGTGCCCGCGTGACGGCAACGCAGTTGGGTGAATCTTTCTGTTCTCTTGCCGGAATTATCTCATCGCCTGCGGCCAACATTAGAATTTCCGTTCTTCTGGTCTCAAGTCCTGGCGGGCCTGGTGCAATTGTCGCCAACGCCACGGGGGCAGCCAAAGACTCAACCCTTACTGCGTTCAGGATTGGGTAGGCGGCGTCATGGGCTCGTCCATCGTCATTCGCGAAACGCTTTAGGAGGCACGCATGCCTGTTGAACAGATTGCCGGTGAATACAACGCCACCCCCAAGACCATGGGAGACGGCCAGCCGACCATGGTCCAGACGGACGCACAGGGACGCCTTCTTGTCTCTGGCAGCAGCACTGCCCCCGTCAGCGTTCAGGGCTATGGCTACTCTTCCACCGCGACTTTCACCCGGCAGAACAACACGACGGCCTATGATGCCGGGGACGTTGTGGGTGCGCTCGCAGCCGCGCTGACCTTCTCCAGCATCGGCCCAAGCGGCGGCGGGGATGTCGTCATCACCAAAGCTGAGTTCGAGATCGACGTGGCATCTGTGCCAGCGGGTATGGCGGCGTTCACGCTGCAACTCTACAGCGTGACGCCTCCGTCCGCCTATGCGGATGCCGCGACGTGGGATCTGCCGTCAGGAGACCGCGCCAGCTACCTGGGGGCGATCAACCTCGGGACGCCGGTCGATCTGGGCTCCACGCTTTATGTCAAAGTCACGGGCCTGAACGAGCAGTATGTGATCCCGTCCGGCGGCGCGCTTTACGCCTATCTCGTCACGACCGGGGCTTACACGCCGACCGCGCAGGCGGTCTATACGGTCAAGCTCAAGGCGATCGGCGTCTGATGCTGTCCGCGTCGCGCCTGCTCCTGCTGGGATCGGGTCCCGGCTTCATGGTGTCCGGGATGGGCGTCGTCACGACGCTGCAGGCGCTGGGCGCGATCCTGAACGCGAATCCGTCGCTCAACGTCACGATGCTGGGCGACTATAACGCCGCACAGGATGGCACCTTCACCGCGCCGCCCATCGGCACCACGGCGGCCACGACCTATACCGGGACGTTCGACGGCGGCGGCTATGCGATCCGCAATTTCAGCCTGCTCGATACATCGGGCACGGCAGGTCTGGAAGACGGGCTGTTCGGCAACGTCGGCGATAATTCCGGCAACGGCACGGTCAAGAACCTCACGCTCTACGGCTCCATCGTCCAGACGCAGTGGGAGCGCACGACGCGCGATGGCGCGGGCCGCTATTTGTTGGGAACGACCGTGGGCGGCCTCGTCGCCTCCCTGCGAGGCACCCTCGATAACTGCGCCTCCTATG
>Ga0208004_1000323_pt1 | contig 18761 bp, 23 predicted proteins | sample DEB08_DNA_6_FD_184522 | JGI IMG/M metagenome (GOLD analysis project Ga0208004, IMG submission 184522) | Aqueous microbial communities from the Delaware River and Bay under freshwater to marine salinity gradient to study organic matter... | ecosystem: Environmental > Aquatic > Marine > Coastal ...
GTTCCTAACGGTGCTTTAGGAGACTTCGGCCCTAGAACGCTTGAGCGGATCGAAGTACGCGGAACGACGTATTAGTTCCGACGTTAGCAAAAGCGTTGAATTCAATCTGACCGCCAGTGATCGCGCCGCTGTAAGTCGCAAGTAAACCGCTGCTGTACACCGTGCCATATTCAGACGTGTACACCGTGGCACCGTTTTGCACCAGCTTAACTTCGCTGGAATGAACTTCGTTACCGCGCTTAGCCTGCACCGAGTAAACCACGGTGCTGTAGTCGCCGCTGGGAAATGTATCTAATTGAAGCCCGGCAGTCGACAGGCTAGTTTTGAGATCGAGGAACCCAACCGAACCCTCAGCCGAGGGGAACGGTGAGTTGACTGCGTATTGATAGGCGAGACTCGCGAGACTCAGAGCTGCGTTACCGGAAGCCTGAGCGTGGCCATCAATACCCAGCGCCCCGTTTACAAAAATAAGACCGCTGGGACTTGCGGCTAGATCAACATCAATTCGTGAGCCGGCTTCGACAACACCGCCGCCAGACAAACCGCTGCCTGCAGTCAGTTCACCACCGATAACCCCATCACCGGGCGGCAGTTGGTTGATGACACCACTGACTAAAACTAGCGGACGGTAAGAAGCCATTGCGTCAGTTCCTCCTTAACATAATAGCCGATTAGCTATAAAGAATAATTGGAGGTTGAATTTCAACATCCAGTTCGCTGTTGCTTACGGCATAACCAACGGGAACAGCAACCTGATATTGGTCTGTTCCAGATGCGCTGACCGTGCCAGACGCCGTGCTGTGCCGGGTAATTTGACCGGAAAACTTGGATAAGTAGTAGTAGTTGCCGGGAACCAGGGAGACGTCGGCGGTCAAGTTGGCGCTACCGATAGACACGATGCCGTCGGTGCTGACTGCGATGCCGGAGCCCGTGGGAGCAGCTTCGGTTGTGGCGCCGATTACACCGTAGTTAAAGGAAGCAACACCGCTGATTGCAGATGCTTTAAAGACTTGTGTGCCGCTGACGTAAACAAAATCACCTTGAATTAACGTCTCGCCGGCTGTATAACTCTGTGCGGCGGGCAGGGTTAGCGAAACACCCTCGCCGTCCAGCACCCATACGTCAGTGCCACCAGAGTTAAAACTCTGAAAACTACGGGCGAAGATATTCCGATTAGCCACAGTAATTCAGCCCCTTATGGTTATTTTAGAGCCTTGCGGCTTCGATATGATACGCAACGCCATTAATTGCAAACGGATATAACAAATTGGGTGTCAGTGTGCCGCTCATGATGATGTTGTCGTAGTTCGAGATTCGTTCGACAACCAGACCGGATGCACAGCGCAGCACGGATGTTGTCAGTTGGAACGTGCCATCCGCCGCGTGGGTGAATAACGCGTCTGTCGACGGTGTGACTTGAACGCCGCTTTGGTAAATCCCGCTGGCCTGGATGTAACCACCTGTGTTTGTCCAGGTGCCTGAAATCGTGTCGCCGGCTTTAAGGACGTACGCGCCGGATACGATCGGGTTGTTTAGGGTGTTAATTGTCGAATTTAAATCGTCCAGTTGCGTCTGGAAGTTGCCGCTGGACGCCACAATGCGCTGGACATCCGTAGGCTGCACACCGTATGGGAATGCAGCACCACGAATGCGCTCAACGTCTTCGATCGAAATGCCGAGGTTACGTAGCGCTGCATCCCTGTTGGGCAGATCCGCTAAGTTTTCACTTCTAACTAAGCCAGTCGGCATCTCGACCTCAACGCTAGACCTTTATAAAGTCTAGCTGACTACGTACTGAATCACTCTTCGGTTTCAGTTGCTTCGACTTCCTCTTCGGGTTCGAAGTCCAAAGTGTCGACAATGTTTTGCAGGGCTTCGGCTGCCATTTTCACCAGCGGCGCATCACCGGTCAGCCGCGCTGAAGCGTAGGAATTTACAGCAGCGACGAGCTCGCTCTTTTTGCAGGCCATTTGGATCTAAAAACTCTGTGTCAGTTTACTGCCCACCGCGTGGTTTGCGACAGGCAATAAACCGTACTTTCAGATCAGGACCAGGGTAAGCCCGATTCGTTCGTGGGGTTTTCCTGCTCGTCCAGGTTTGCGGTCAAAGCGGCTTCGATCTCTGCCACTTTTTCGTCGCCACCCAGAGCGTCTTGCGTCCAACCGATCACGATTTCGGGGGTCAGCTCGTCGTAAGGGATGAACTTTTTGGGATCGGGATCACCAAAACCTACGGAGCCATAAACGCCTGCGGTAAAGGTGTCGCCGGCAGCCGTGGTGCGCTCAGCGTTTACAGTCCAGTGCGAAGTGTAAACCACACCGTCAGCTACCTGACGTTCTAAGTTGGCGATGCCCCAGGTGTACGTATCAGCCATTAGTCAGAAAGACTTGTCTGTCCTATGTTAGCTCAAAGGACAGGCAATTCATATTCTGTAGTTGTGTTGGCGTAGTGTTTCCAAATTACTTCGCTTGTATTTCCAGCCCATGTAGCTACTTGTGTAACGGGGATTTGTGCTTCGATCCAGCGACTGATTGCTGTATGACGCAGATCGTATGGTCGATAGCACTTGTCGGCAAGACCTGCTTCGAATAAGGTTTCGGCCCTTTTACGGAAGAAACTTTGGAACGCCAGTCTGTCCCAAGGAAAAATAAATTCGTCTTTTTGGCCGACTTCGTTGAGGATTTCTAAGCAGCGTGCGTTCAAAGGCACACTGCGTTTTTTGTTTGTTTTTGTGCTGTTTTTTAAACCGTGTGTGAGTGTGTAATTGCTGTGAACAATAACCCTGTTGTCTTTAACGTCTGTCCACTTAAGTGCCCGCACTTCTCCCGTACGCATTGCTGTTTGAAGCATAAATTCGGCGTACAAGCTCCAGTCGACGTGGCGATAACGATGTTTGTACTTAAGGGCGATCAGGAGCAAGGGTATCTCGTTCCTAGGAATGACAATGATTTCCTCGTCACGTTGAGGAGCTTTAGGCATCCTGAAAGTCTGGATCGGGTTCTTTGTGATCAGGTCGATGTCTTCCTGAGCTGCCCACCTGTACAAACTCTTTACGTACATGGCAACACGTCGTGATGCTCGTACAGGTTTTTGCTGAAGAACCCAAGTCAGGATTTTACGTCCCTCAGAAAAGTCTTGGTGCGGACAGCGTTTTAACCATGTGCAAACCTGACGGTAGTCGGAAGTCAGCGTGGTGGGACAGAGCGCAATCGACCGCTCCGTCACGAACATGTCCCACGCTTCGCTTAACGTCGGGCTCATACAGAAAAACCAAGTAGCCTACAAGTGTAACACTGTTTTCCAGCGTCTGTAGGCTACTGATTTTACTTAGTTATATCAGGCAGAAGTTACTGCTTCCCAAGCAGTCCCGTTGTAGAAGTTAAGTTTGTTCGTTGTCGTGTTGTAGATCATAAGACCGGCAGCAGGAGAGCTGATAGCATCTCGTTGTGTGCTAGTCATCCGAGGGGGAAGAAGACCCTGCGTAGTACTAGAGACGTCTAAGAGTGCACTCGCGCTAGGGCTAGTTGTGCCAATCCCTACACGCTGTGACGAGTCAATTGTTATTGCTGCAATTGCGTCATTTGCACCAGTGCTTGTAGCAAGCTCAATAGAGCCACCGCTTGTTGTTCCGTTTAAGTTGATCAACGATGAGCCCCTGGTTGCATCGACTCTTGTTCCTGTTAATGGAGAGCGGTTACAGGAGAGTTGTGCAATGTCAGACGATGCAGTTCCAATAAAAGCGGAGGCTCCAGGGCCATCGATTCTAATAACTTGGCTGGAACTACCCCCTAATTGCAGCTTTTCGCTAACGCTACTAGTCCCCAGACCTAGACGTCCACTAGAATCAATACGAAGACGTTCAGAGCCTCCAGTAGCAATCGCTAACGTATTTGTTGTAGGGCGGAATAAACCAACATCCGTATCACTTAAAAAGCGCAGTCCTGGAGTCCCAGCCGACCCATCCGGCAATAAACCACCTGCAGCCAGAATATTCTGCTGCTGAATTTTCTTATTCGGAGTTGTCGGGTCGCTTACGTCGACCAGTACAAAAGTATCGTTCGAGGCCACGCTGGTCCCGATATCACTCAGAGCACTGATCTTGGTCATGGCTTAGCCGAACACGAAGGCGTTGTCGTTCTCGTCCTGGATATCACCGCCGAGCTCAAGTTCTAGAGTTTGAGTTCTCGAAGGGTCGTAAACGAAATCGTAACGCCAGGCGAAGTACTCCTCTATAGTAGCTAACTCTTGATCGGTTAAGATACGGTCGAAAATACAAATAGCGTAGAGATCACCGGTAAATGAACCGGCCGTAGAAGCGCTCTGTCCAACAACAAACGTACCAGTAGCGTCATACGTAAACCCAGAACCAGGCTCGTAATCGATTTCGTAACTGTTTAAACGGAACGACAGACCGTAAGTCTGGCTAATTCGAATGCTGCTGTAGTAGTTGCCGACAGCAGGCATATTCAGCGGGAAGTCAGCCTCAATAGCCTGCGTAAACAGACCTAAATTGCCGTTACCATCAGTATCCCGCCAGCGATTCGAGCTGCTATTTACAGTACCTAGAATGTTGTACGACGTATCTACAGTCCTGAATATCGTAACTACAGTCGCAGCCTGAGGTACGAGCGGATGCAACTCAGGCATCGTCATGCTCTGGCTACCGGCAAATACCACGCCGGGCTTACCGTTCAGCAGATTAGTCGTGTATGTCGGCTGCGCAGCGGAAGTTGCCTGAACTAACGTGCCTCTGTCATTAACGTCCTTCCACTCCGAAATCTTGTTGGCTCCGTCGACCGTAAAGTCGCTGTATTCGCTATCAAACCAAAGCGCATTACCTTGCATTACCGTCGGAGGCGCAAGGTAAGTCGGCACATACTGCGGTGTAGTACCGTCATCCGTTTTCAGGACAACGTACTGCTTATATTTAACGTACTGAGGGCTCCAATCGGTCGCGGTCGTATTTTCGAAGCCCGCACCGGCAGATGTAAAAGTAGTAGCCCGAACGGGACCTAATTTGTACTGACCGCCTTGGTTGTAGTTACCAGACGGATTAGTCGTCGAGAAGTATGAACCGCTCGAAGTCGCATAAATTGCATTACCGAGATCCGCATAGCCACGGTCGGAGTTGATCGTGTCGGCATACAGCGATCCGACGCCCGTATCACCGGAATTTGTGACGTACAGCGCCTGGGTGTTAATCAGGCTGCTCGCCCGGCTCAGCGCATTTGTAATCTGATCTTCTAAATGAAACTTCAGGCCCGAAATATTGGCGTAATCGGCACCAGCAATACCCGAAGCACCCGTATTTACAAGAATATAAAGATCGCTAGGCTCGAATCCAAGCTGGCGTAAAGCCTGAACGTTATCTTCAACATCAGATAAGTTGTTGGCAGTACCTAAACCGTATTGCTGTGCCATTACTAAACAGGTTCCGCCCGTATGTACAGTATAAGGTCGCTGTACTCAACAGGAATACCCTTGATACCAGAGGCCAACGTGCCGGAACCGAAGGTATCGGCCAACCGGGTATCGGCTGTCAACTGTAAGTGACTCAACGAGATATTACTAATCGCCCCCGAAGCCAAAAACGGTGACCCTCCAATAGATCCAACGTTGATCCCGTTCGTCTGAACCACAGTACCACTCAGTGTGCCTGGATTAAGAACGTAAAATCCGCTGGAAACAGGGTCATTCTTGAGTAAACGAGTGCTATCTAAGGATGTGCCGCTAGCAACCAGGAATGAGGCGCTGTTAATACGCGGTTGAGCGGGCGACGTCAGTCCACGCAGCTGGAAAAAATCTTCGTTGTTGGCAAAATGAGCGCCACTGATCTGGATAATGTCCTCGCCAGTGACATTAATCGCGTATGCAGTGCCACTTACGGTAAAAGTAACGTTGTCGCCTAAATTATCCCAAGTTTTATCAACGCTGGCGACATCACCGAGGTTGTAGGCAGCGACTAAACCATCAGCCATTACTGTTGCTCCTCCCAATCAAGAGTGGCGGTGACGTATCCGGAGCCGTTTCGAGCCGACGCAGTAACAAAAAGGGCGCCTGTATTCTCGATGGTGCCTGGTGTACCTCCAATAAACATTCTATCGGAACCAAAAACAGGACTTAAGTCATATTGAACAGCTTCACCACTTTGGACAAAATATGTGGCCACGCGGTTCGGGGTGTCGAGAACTCGATAACCCTTGGTGTCGATCATCGCCGCCGAATTGACACGGTTCGGCGCGTTTTCAAACACACTGCCGACATACGTAATTCCACCTGCCGCTGCAGAAGTTTGAGTCACACCGCTTGCGGTCCAAGTTGGCAAGGTGACGCTGGTCCCACTGCCAGGCAGCGTAATAACGCTTTCAGGTGCGGTCGTGTACAGAACGTCTGTAACGGTTGCATTATCTTGAAGCTCAGCAACGACACGCAGGGGATAAGGGCCAACACCGCTAACCGTGATTGACTGGCTGCCCGCCGTGATTGTCGTGTTAGTCGAACCGGTCGCAACAACGAAGCTCTGACGAAGATATGGTTCCAGAGGGAACGGACTCTCGCCAGTAACAGCACCCAGAGAGTTATAGGCTAAACCAGGATACTTTGAGGCAAACCAGCAAACCTGTTGAGTTTCGGGATCCCAATCAGCGGTGTTGGCTTCGGGAACAAGACCCAAGCGCCAGTAACCGCCGCCAGTCCGGTAGAACAGCGAACCTTGCGTGACTCCACTGGGGATCGTGCCGCTACTCATCGCCCACGCGTTGAAGCGCGACAGGCGAATCGAGGTCACACTGGCCGGTAACTCGCGGTCAACCGTGATTTGGGATAGGCCCGAGTCAAAGTTGCTGACGTGAGTCCGGTAAATGCCGGCGCCTTCAACTTTGACCCGTCGCCCGTCTAAATAATTAAGGTTTCCGACTAGCTCCCCCGAGATGTTCGGGAAGTTGCCGCTCAGAGTCGTATCGCTGAGACGCGCGACGGTAATCGGAGTGCTCGAACCCCGACTGAGCGATGTGCCAAAGCCGGGCGTGTAGTTGATGTTATTTGGCAGAGTTTCGAACGCCATCGTGACCTTGGCGTCGACGTCAGACCGCAGACCGAGACTGATCGGGAAGATGTTTTGCTGGTTCGGAACGCCGTTGATCGAGGGTTTGAGCTGAAGACCCATGATCGACCGGTCAGTCGAATCGATCAGCTTGGCTTCGGGCATCGAAGCACTACCGGTAACCAGCGTACCGTCATCACCGCCGTCGATATAAACGCTACTGCCGTACAGGTTGATGAAAGCCGGCTGTGTCGTACCCGCAGTTGTACGTGCTTGGGTAAACACCTTCATAAAAGGTGAACGTAAGCTGGGGAGCGAATACTCGTTTGAAGCGGTGATACTGTGCAAACGCACCCAACGGGCGTCCCGGTAGTTGCTGGGGACGTATGCGTAAAACTCAGCACCGATAGCGCCGTACCAACCGAATTGGACGGCGAACATGGTGACCTTACGTAGGTCGAAACTCCACGCGGCGTTACTGTCGATCGTGATCGGGTCGCCGTTCCAGGAATCCCGAGGCACTTTCAGCGTGCCGAGCGTACCCGACTGCCGGACAACGTAAAGATCTGTGCCGCGCTCAAGCTGGAAGTAGTAACCGTCGCCGACAGAGTTGCGAACACCCCAGGTAATAACTTCACCCGTGTGCTGGCTGTTCGTCGACATACGAACGCCCAGGGTGACGCCCGTAATACGACCCGGTTGGTATCGGAAGGCCCGTTTGGTCTCCCAATACTGGGTCATCACACCATCAGTTTTATCTCCGGGGAAACGACCGGTGCCGTCGTCAAACGGATACTTAAAGCTGCGGGCTTTGGGATAAACATAAGCCTGCAGTGCACTTTCGGTCTTTATTTCGCGCTCGTAATACCCGAAATCGCCGTCAAACGTATATGACGTTGGGTCGTAATAGTACGTGTATGAGGCCGTACCACCGACATTGCCACGCCAGTTCTGCGGATCGGCGCCGTAACTGTTGACGACGGAGAACAGACCTAACTGACGCTCATCCTTAGGAACACCGAGCAGACTGAACGAAACTTCTGACTGACTGTCGGTACGATCCAACGCCGGAATCGTCGAATCGACAGTGTTAGAAATAACGACCGGATACGCAGTACCAGACGACACCACAAGGTCGTCAAGCGGTGCGGTTACAGGTGTGTCGGTACCGGACGCATAAAGCAGCCGACCGTCCAAAAAGTTAATGAGGTCGGAATCGACGCGAGTCAGACCTGCAGGAGCGGCATCGTCAGGAAGCTGATAAAACCCACTTAAAGTCGTCATGGACTGCGCCCCTTATTTCGATTCTACCTGAAAAGTATGCGGTGCACAGTGGTGGCAGCCACAATCTATTTTATCCAAATCTGGCAGTTCTCGGCCTAGTTTGTCCCAGCCAAATTCGATCCATTTATCTCGAACAATGCGGGCGGCTTCGATTTTGCAGATGTAGCACCCTAAATGTTTCAGTCGGCCGTTATATTTAACCGCCACCTGCCACTTTTTTACTTTTTTGTTCCAAATAACACCTGTCACACCGCTAACGCTGGTTCGAAACACTGATCTGTTAACACTTTGAATACTACCGTCGACATCTAATCTTAAGTTAGCCGCGTTGTTATCTAGCCAATTTCTATTTATATGATCGATTTGGCCGTCGGCTGGATCTGTACCAGAAGTCATATAATAAATCAAGCGAGATGCGGCGTACTTAACACCGTCGACTTTCACCATCCAGTCGCTTCTATCGGGATTGCGATTAGTGGCGAGCTTATATCCAGCCACGCTGGAGGCTCTGGCTCCTCCTCTACGATCTACCTTCCAAACCAGACCGGACCACTTCCCGTATTTATCGGCCGGGATCTCGACGACTTCCAGCAGCTCATTCAACCGCTCAAGCGGCGGCAGGGGCTTATACTTAGGCATCGGCCTGCTCCTACAGGTTGATCGCGCCTCGGGGAGTTCGCAGCTCCGCCGAGGCTTTCAACTATAACCTATGTCTGCTCTTCCCAGGTGAGGGAGCTGCTCACATCCATCGTACCCGTTGCGCTGTTGGCGACCACATAAAGAGCGTCGCCAGATGCAGCAGTTAATGGATACGAGAGGTAGTCTTTGTTATACGCGAAGTAAGGCGACAGATCGATATCTGTACCGCCTTGGCCGACAAAGAAGGTTGCCACGGTGACGCCGCCACTGACGATTGGCACGGTGCCGGAAGGAACGTCGGCGTACTCGACGGGGCTTAGCGTACCGGCGCTGGTGTAGGACGCAACACCCGACACATAAACGGGGTTTTTGACCAGCTTGATTGTGCCGCGAGCGCCGGCACCAACACCCAGGCGGGTCGGATAAACCTGCATCCGGTTACGAACACCGTTGACTTCGTTCTTCACGCGAACGGCCAACAGAGCCTCACCAGTTGTGCTTACGCCGCGATCATTGGCATTGCTCTGCGAGCGAGCAACAACGGTACCAGTGTCGCCGCCATCGATGTAGTACGAAGCGCCGTACTTATAAATGGCAGATTCGTTGGCGCTGTTGTACTTCTGCGCGACGTAAGTAATCGGCAGAGTCGGGTTCGACAGACTCGGGCTGACGAGCTGGTTCGAAGTGCGAATGTCATGAACCCGAACCCACGCGGCGTTGCCTGTAGTGGTGGAATCGGGAATGTAGGCAAAGAAACGAGCGCCGACTGCCCCGTACCAGGAGTAGTCGACCTTGAGCATGGTGACTTTGGTGAAATCAAAGTCCCAAACAGAAGTATCGGTTTGCAGATTGCCGTTATCGTCGGTGACAGCAGTACCGTCGATGTAGGAAACTAGAGGAGTATCAGCAGTACCGCTAGCGTGCAGTGTAAAGCTGCTCTTTCCAGGCGTCCTATCAGAGTAGAAGAGGGTCGCAGTTTGAGCATCAAGACGATCCCCCGAGAAGTAACGTCGAGGAATACGATACTCGTAGGTGTACTGGTTACCGCTGGCGACCGTTAAGAAACTCGACGAAACAGTCGTTGTGCCGGTAGACGAAGCATTACTGCCAATGTTGACACCGCTAGTAGCGTCCCGGAGACTGCGATCGTAAAGAGCAGCGTGAACATAAGTAAGACCGCCACGAACGATAACCAGATCGCTGCCAGCAGTACCGACGTCGCCGTCGCCAGCGTCCGGGTTGCGGATACCAGTTGCGTCAGTCTCGAACGCGCTGCTACGGCGAACGCAGTAGAAGTTGAAGTTCTTATTGGTGCGGGCATCCCCAGTGAAATCTTGGGCGCCGCCTTGAACTTCCCAGTAGTAACCGTCCTTACTGTCAAATGCGCCTGCCTTTTTGACGTCGGTCGCATCGGTCGACTCGGAAAAGCGGACGCCGAACGTAGCTGAGCTGACGCGACCGGGCTGGTAGCGGAAGAACCGCTTGCTGCTGAGAGTCTGGGTGGTGCTGCCGCTAGCTGCAGGTAGGTAAATCTTGGCAGCGCTTTCACTAGGAAGGTGAGTCGTCAGACCACCACCTTCGCTCTCCCATTCGTTGGGGTTGACGTCGTAAGTGGTGACGTCGGAGAAAATACCGAGAGCAGTTTCGGTACGGGGGATACCGAGCAGACTCAGGCTGACTTCCGAAATCTGCTGGTTCTGAATGCTGACGGGAACAGCAGATTGGTCGCTGGCAACAACAACGGGCAGGCTTTCCTGCATCGTCTGTTGGCCCTTAGGAATCGGGGCCGACCGACCAATAGTGATTACCGTTGCGTTTACGTCAGCCATGTTTTAAAACTTCCGTCAGGGGAGAGTGACGAACACAATTCCTCTTACTAGTGTATCAACCCTGCGCGAATAAAGAGCGATACCGGTCGCATATACACCAGTTGCTTCAACATTCGTACCCGAAGTTGAAAGCTCGGGAATAGCAAACTGATACGGAACTGAAGATGTAATCAAGTTCAGTTGGTTCTGACCGCTTGCGTTAGTCGGGTACAGAACGTCATAAACATTCGCGGGAAGTCCGGATACAGCCACGCCGCTGACAATCACGGAGTCGTAACGGGACAGACCGGGATAAGAGGTTGTTACAACAGCCAGAGTGCCAGAGGCGCTGTTAGTGAATCCGGAGACACCAGCCGCCAGCTGATCAGAAGTGCGTTGAACGTCCCAATAGATCTGCTGACCAGAGGTTGCAGGGAGAAGAGCAGTCTGAGCGGACGAGGCCCAGACCCGAATATAACCAGAGCCGGGAGTAACAACAGTCGTATTAAGGTCGGTGATGACGTCGTAAGTCGACGTACGCGCTACAGAGTTTACAGTGGAATTAGAGAGGTTAGCAGGAGAACCATCAGCCTCCTGTAAATACATATAAAAGCCGTCCCAGGTATCGCCGCGAATCAAATTGAGGTTGATCTCAGGGATCGACCTATTGATCAGTTGGGTGGTATCAGGAAGCCCAGTAACCGAGGCGCCGTCGATGATGGTGAGGGAGCCGCCGCTCGGAACGACAATACCGCTAGCAGTTAAAGTGCCGGTGATCGTGTCGCCGTCAGCGTTGACAAAGCGATCGTCGAGTACACCAATTTGTACACTCTTATTCTTATTAGCGTCTAGCGCTTCTGATATGTCTACAACAGGAAAATAGTCGCCGCTAGCAACGGTTGTAAGACTATTAAACTGAGAAATCTTTTCTGAAGCCACGTTGCTCAGCCCTCTTGCTCAATTATACTGCCGTCTTCAGTGAGAATCGTGTAAATTCCTTCAACAGGGCTGTCTTCCGTGACAATGTAGGGAGTTGATACATCAGCTAATACTGAAGTGGAGGGTTGTAAAACAACACCTGAAGTTGATGTAGCTCTAGCAAACGCAGCGATGTTTGCGGAGCCGTAAAGAGTGTCATTAAGGCCCGAAACCATCGGGTAATAGCTGGTGTAGTAACCTCCCGGCGAGTTACTTAGATATAAGTAGTCACCGGGAGTAAGACCCGAAAACGTGTGAACTTCACCGTCGACGACAACCTGAACCGGTGCGTGTAACGAACCAGAACTCAGGGCAACACCAACGGCTTTGAAACGGGTGGCGTCACCAACAACGGCTTTGCGGGCCACGCTGTTCGAGGTAACTGCGACGACATCGCCGACGTCGATACTCTCTCCAGCCCTAAAGATGGTTAACGCCACTTTCCTACAGAAGTTTAACTAAGTCTACTCACTTTCCTTGTCCAATCCTTTTCTTGCGCCCATGGCTGGGTTTGGAGTGCAGTCCGTTACCTTGACGAGTTTTTTTGGGTTTGGTCTGGATTAGAGCTTGGCCTTTAGGCTTTGCCATGTGAAGTCATGTCAGACCGGAGCAGTCTACACCGAGATCCAGTCTTGTCCATCCCAAACTTTGAGCACAGACTCATCAGTTGAGTACCAAAGCTCACCTTCCTTCTCAGGAATCGGAGCGCCAGTCGAGTAAGACGCGCCTTTATCCCCAGGCGCCGTCTCGTACCAGCCGCTGGTAACAGCATCATAAATAAATAGGGTGCCGATCTGGGTGTTGTACCAGAGAAGACCATCCCTGGTGGGACTATTAAGACCCGTACCAGATGGTGCATATGCTCCCTTGATAGCAAACGCGTCCGCGTTCGTCTGGTACCAATCCCCGGAGGCGTATACGAATAAACGACCTTGATTCGTGTCGTACCAAAGTGTGCCTTCGACGCCAAGAGGTGCGGTATCTTGTACGTTCACAGCCACGGCTGCCCCGCTTAGGGTTGCCGAGGTATTGATGACGGTCTGACCGGGGACGTACGTAAAGACAACGTTGTTACCAGCGCCGAGGCCGCCGGATGTAATCACACCGTAGTCGGCATTAACGACAGAAACACCGCCACTTTCAGTGATATAAATTCCAGAACCGCCAACAACCCCAGGAGCAATACCGCTAATGGATGCGTTTAAGTCCTCTAGAGCGCGTACAACCCCCTCAAAGTTCCAAGGGTATCCGTAAGGACACTTAGTGTAAGAGATTGTGCCCACGCCGCTGATTGTGTCAATAATGTTTTCGATTACAGTGACAATACCCGTAAAGTTATGCTCGTGTAGAGCACGGGGTATAGCACCGTGTACGGGGCAAGGAGGGTTATTAATTTCCGGCATCAGAAAGTTAGACCCTCCCTCCTAGAGTTAAGTTTAGCTTACCGTTTGAGCTTTTAAACGCTTGTTCCGTTTGGCACTCACACGTTTAACGGCATCAACTGAGACACCTAGAACTTTAGCTATTTGTGTGCACGAGTTACCTAGCATTAACAGATTTTCGATTTCTTTATTTCTCCAAGTATTTGACCGTCTGTTGTCGATCATCTCCTTCAGTTTTTTAAATTCTTCTGTAGTGCAGCCTTTATGTAGCACTTGCCGCACGCGTTCCCGAGTAACTCCTTCGCGTTGTCCGATCTGCTCATAAGTCAGTCCATCAGAGTAAAGTTCATAAAAGCGCAGGAATCGATCTCGGCGTTCCTGGGCGCCTTTCCTTTGCATGTTGATCATGATGTTGATCTGGTAACTTCGAAAAGCTACTGGAGGCGGCGCATACTGTCAACCTCTTCGTGCGTAAACCCCTCTTCAGCCAGCATCCAGGCAGGGATGTTAGACAGAGACGCCTGTTCCTTACAGCGCTCCCAGAACTCAGGCTCAGGTGCCTTTGGAGCCCTCGCTTTCCAAGCGACTTCAAAAGACATAGCTGATTTGGGAGCTGTACAGTACCCGGATACTAACACAGAGTTTTATTTAACGTCGTCACACGTAAACCCACGTGTGTTCAAACCGCAAACAATTTTCGAAAACTCCTCTCCAAAACCGCTTCACTTAACGTGAATTTCTATTTAGTTCGCTGCTGTAAATTGTTTAAAAAATCGTATTAATAAACTACGCGCATACACGTTCTGCTTCGCTGCGTCCCCCACAGCGTTTTACAAAATCCAGTCAGTCGGAAATTCTCGTTAAATCCCGACCCTTAGAAAAAAATTAACTTGTTAGAGGGGATCCGACGTGCTATCGTCTGAATAACACTGTGCTACTCGGTGTACTCCATGCCTGATCAGACATTCCTCCGAATCTTCGGGCTGCTGTTCCCATCAGACCCAGGTGAACCTCAAGGTGAGATCCTTCAAACCGATCTCCTCGACCATTTCCGTGTCGACACGTATGCCAACGCCCAAGCTCTGAGCTGCAAATGCGGGCGGTTTAACGTGATTTGCCTGCATCCTGACGACTTTAAAAAGATACGTCCGGTTTCGGGTCTCTTCGCCTGCCCGGTCTGTCTCGACGAGATCAAGAACGCCCGTACCGACTCAGACCGTGTTGCGATCTGGTTCCGACAGAACAAGGCAACCTTGCGTCCAGAGCCTCACGTCTACATCCCAGAGGCGTTCAGCCGCCTCATGAGCTCGACGGAAAAGATCCTCATGAGGCCACGCCGATTTGTGTACTCAAAATTTTATGAGGTAGAGCTTTCTCAAAAAGATAAAATCATGACTACGTGCAGCGACCCAAACTGTGTCAACCCTTATCATCTGATGCGCACCAAGAGCCCAGCTGCTAAGGTGACGCCTGAAATGAGAGACGACGTTCTAACTTGGACTCAGAAGCGTTTATCAAATCAAATGATCAAGGATCTCTTGGAGGAGAAACACAAGAAATCGTTGTCCATACGAACGATTTCCAAGATAAAGAGCTCCGCGCTTGCGTAAAATTTTACGCAGAAATATTTCATCTGCTACACTACGCCCAACCGTTATCAGCAAAAGAACTGACAGCTGGGCTAAGAACATCACGAGATCATGTTTTTAAAAAGCTGAAGCGACTAAAAAAATACGGTCTGATTAAACAGATTGAATTTGAGTCGCATGTTCTGTACTGTATTGACGGTCGTTTTAACTCGTTAATTCACTCAGTTTTAAACAAATGAGTTTCTCCTCGCCGGTCAAACCTAAACTTTGGGATGACCAGTACGTTATCGACAACCTTCCCACTTGGATTTATACAGACAACAAGCAGCCTGCGGGGTTCGATGAGTGCCGGGCAAAAATCTCGTCGATCGAATACACCATCAAAGACATCGATCTCCAGATCGAAGTCCGAGAACTCGAACTTAAGACGGGCAGTTCCCGCCACAGCAACAGTTTTGATTACGAAAAGTGGAAAGCCCAGGCTTTAAGAGCTAAGCAAACACATATGTACTTGCTGAACGCTTACAAGTACTGGTTAATTTTAAATGAGCGTAGTGTTAGCGAAGAAAAACTGAACTACAAGTTAACTTCGCTGATCCGCCTCCTAATGGACGAACCTGAAGACTTTGTGACGCAGCTAGGAAACCTCTTGTAGAATTATCCGGTCGCCAGGGCGGTAAGAAAGGCCCGTTCTGGTTTCTCGGGGTACCTTTGGTTTTAGCCTTTTCCCAAAGGTCGTGAGCGATCCTCGTTGCCTGGCGCCAGGGGACGAGGCGGCCCCATCTTAATAAACACATCATGACTTCACCTGAAATTTCCGACCTCTTCAAAGTTCTGCAGAACATCGACACGTCGCTGCAGATGCTGGCAAATTCAAAATCCGGGAAAGTAACCACGGCTTTTGTGTCTAAAAAAGCCTTGGCGTTGCGCATGAATGTACCAGGTGTAAAAATAGACAAGTTGATACACCAGGGAATTACATCGGGAGGCACCTCTGGATTGGTCGAAGGGCGTCATTACTGCAAACTCGACCCTTCGGAAAACAACCCTTCGAACTACTTGTACGACTCGACTAAAGTACTGACCGATGCTTGGAAGAATTTTTCAGGTTATGGCAATGAACAAGTTTCGTGAAATTGGTGAGCAGATGAAGAATCTGCTTTTCGGTAAAAGCGAGGTCAAAAACAGGATTTCGTCCAACACAGTCAAACTAATCCTGGGCGACGTCACGACCCTGTACGCCGAATTCCGCAAAGCTAAAGGGCTAGGGGCTCTGTTTTTCAATCCTTCGAACTCGGAAGCTAGTCAGTACCTGACGATTAACGAAATCGCCACGGATCGAGCTTTGGCTGAAGAAGCCATGAACGAACCTTTAGCGGACTGCCTCAGTCGGCTGATTAACATCATCGAAAAAGAACAGGAATCTGATGCACCCGTGGTTGTTATGGTTGACCCCTTAGGTCTTTCTGTACATGTTATTGATCTGAACAAGGCAAACAAACTTATCGAGAAATTCTCAGAAGATGCCTTGCGCAGTTGAAGATTTTGTTTCTCCTGTAAATGTTGTAGCTACAGCTGCGGCTTTCTTTGGAGGCGAGATCGCTTTAGATCCTGCCTCCAGTGAAAATGCAAATAAATTAGTAGGCGCGAATAAATTTTTCACGCCGGAAGACCATGGTCTTAAGCAACTGTGGAAAGCCAAAAACGTCTACTTATATCCGCCTAGGGATGTCTTGTTCTCCAATGAACAACCTCCCGATTACAGGCTGTACGTTCGTAAGCGCAGGTTCGTTAAATCTGCTCAACGAATATGGATGGAAGAGATGTTACGTAAATACAGACACTCTGAATTTGACGAAGGTATTCTCTTTTTAACTTCGACAGAAGTAGCGTTATTAGCCACGCAGAAAGTAAACCTAGATTTCCCAGTTTGTATTTTAAAAGAACATCCGAAACTTCAATACGACAACCCGAAATTTACGAATGTAAACACAAATAAATGTTTTGGTTTTATTTATTACTTTCCTAGTTTACTAAATACTGAGGAACGCGTCGGAGACTTTATCGAGGCATATAGTCCTCTGGGCCGCGTATACTACTGAGTGGTGCTACGCTGCCGTAAGTATTGTCAGGTCCGTAGTTGTCACGGTCGGCAAAGCCGAGTCCCACAGGGGTATTTTTCATTCGCTCGCGGGTTCGTTCTCGCTGAGCAATTTTTTGTTGTTCTTCGGGAGACTCGCCCCAAACTTTACCTGCGAGTCGGATTACACCGCGACTACGAAAACGATAGTCGTGTTTAGCGAATGGGGCTTCGGCGTGAAACCCCACGCGGCGTTCATGCGATGAAGCGGGAATCCGCATCAAATGTTATAGGTATAAAGATCCTTCATCGAACCGACGTCCGAACGAATTGTTCTCGGTTTCGTGGCCATCAACATTGCCATAGGATCTAATTGAAGATTTGTAGCGGGGCTCGAAGCTAAGTCTTCAAATACAGCTTTAGGTGCTCCTAAAGTCTGATAAAGCCTTCCGCTCACTTCGCCAGCCACATCGCCAATACCTTGTGCGTATTGTTGAGCACTCTGTGTCAACGATTGACGTAAACGTTGATCAGAAGCAGATCCAATTAAATTAGGATCAAAGCCACTTAAAGCTTGTTCGTATTTTTGTTGTGTAGCTTCGATCGTAGGGATATCACCGAATTGTTTTTTAACCGCCTTAATATACTGAGGAAGAGTGTCCCCAGCATCTCTCCTTAGCTGTTGAAGCTGACCTTTTGCTCTTTGTTTATAAGATTGAGCGTCACCACTAATATCTTTATATAGTTTTTTTTGTTGAGCCTGTGCTTCTTCAACAGACTCCCTTGCAGCGTCCATAGCTTGTTGCTGGGGAGAAGCGCCCATGAGTAAACCAAGTCCTACTAAGAGTATAACAACTAAGACAGAAGTTTCCTTAGTTGATCAGTGACCTGGACTTTACCCCCTGGAACAGCAAAATGAACATGCTCGTGATGTCCTCCCACGGGGTCATAGCCGGGATGAAAAACTTCGGCTCCGGGAACAGCAGACCGAAGTGCTTCACCCAACTGACGAGTCCGACTTTTCCAATCTCCTTCACCCCAATCAGTAATATCTAACGCGTGCCCTGCGTAGTGGTGGGATTTAGGTGCGTGCTGACCAACCGTACTAAACTCAGGGTGCTCTCTAATGCGGAAACCTTTTGCTTGGAGCTGTTTACCTAAGTCAACGATACTCATTAATTCACCGGCAGGACCTTGAGTCGCGGACGCAGGAGTGGAAGCAGGAGTAGTATCCCGATCTAAGTTGTACTGACGCTCTTGTCGCTTTAAATCAAGAACATCTTTAAGTAAGCCGTATGCGTTATCAGTGAAATTATCTTCGAGGAACATAGCTTGGAGAGCTTTCTCCTCGTAATCACCGGAAACATCGGAGTCAACATCTGAAGCTAACGCTAGATATTTTTGAGCTTCGGGAGAAAAATCAGAGGATTGATCACCTAAAGACTTAACTGCAAATTTTTGAAGCACACTATTTAACGCTTCCTGAAAGTTAAAAGGAGGTTTTTTTGTCTGAACCTGCTGCGTAGGTGTGCTTGCAGGGGACGCGGTGTATTGGACAGGAGTTTGCCCTAAGAACTTTTGCAGTTCGGCAAAGGACTTTACAGGTTGCCCATAATAACTTTTACCTTCGATCGTCGGCAGTGAGGCCCATTCAGGCGCGAGTTTGGCAACAGTTTGAGGAGTCGGACGATCGACATATGGGTTTACGCCACGGCGTTCGATTAATTCCAGTGCCGCTTTATCTTGTGCCTGCGGACTAAAATCTTTTAAACCTAACCGTGAAGCAACCCCGCTAAAAGTACCAGGCATGAACTGGTATCGTCCGGCCGCAGCACTCCCGCGTGGAAATGTCGGAGTCGTAATAACCCGATCAGGATGCTTACTGAAATCGGTAAAACGACTACCGCCGAACATTACGTCGTAACCCGCACCTTTCCGAGCTCGATCAGTTCCCTCCGC
>Ga0208004_1000324_pt1 | contig 18742 bp, 16 predicted proteins | sample DEB08_DNA_6_FD_184522 | JGI IMG/M metagenome (GOLD analysis project Ga0208004, IMG submission 184522) | Aqueous microbial communities from the Delaware River and Bay under freshwater to marine salinity gradient to study organic matter... | ecosystem: Environmental > Aquatic > Marine > Coastal ...
GGAAGATCAACTTTATTAAGAGCAATAATGCGAGGTCTGGTACTTAAGTCCTCTGCATACTTCTTTAACTCATCTTCTATTACTTCAAAATCTCTCACCGGATCACGCTCAGTCTCTAGCGTTCCGCAATCTAGGACATGTACTAAAGCTGCGCAGCGCTCAACATGGCGAAGAAATTGCAGGCCAAGACCTTTTCCTTGCGAAGCACCTGGTATCAAACCTGGAACATCTGCAACTGTAAATCTCGCCTCTCCTGCCTGAACAACTCCAAGATTTGGCGCAAGTGTTGTAAATGGATAATCAGCAATCTTTGGTCTTGCTGCAGAAATAGCAGCAACTAGAGATGATTTACCAGCGCTTGGATAACCTATTAAACCAACATCTGCAACAGATTTAAGTTCTAAAATTAAAGTTCTTTTTTCGCCAGGTTCACCAAGGAGCGCAAAACCTGGAGCTCTGCGTCGGTTTGAGGCAAGTGCATTATTGCCAAGGCCACCTAAACCACCTTTGGCAGCAATAAATCTTGTTCCATTACCTACTAAATCTGCCAAGATACGACCTTCTTTATTCATCACAACTGTTCCATTAGGAACACCAAGAATTAAATCTTCGCCATCAGGGCCATTTTTTAGCGCGCCATATCCTTGTCGTCCCGAGCTAGCGCTGCGATGTGGTGAGTGATGAAAATCAAGCAAGGTAGTAACGCTTGGATCGACAACCAAAATAATGTCGCCGCCCCTACCACCGCTTCCGCCATCAGGGCCGCCAAGTGGAACAAATTTTTCACGGTGAACAGAGACACAACCATCTCCACCTTTTCCTGCTGCGGCATGAAGAGTCACGCGATCAACGAAGGTTGTCATCTGACTCTTGCCTTTCTATAAATTAAGTGGATAAGTAAAAAGCGGGCCCGTATGCACGGACCCGCAATTTTTTAAAGTCCGTTGCTTAGGAAACCGGGACGATATTTACAACACGACGACCACGGGCACTGCCAAACTCCACTGAACCTGAAGCAAGTGCAAATAGCGTGTCATCTTTTCCGATTCCTACATTCTTACCTGGGTGGAACTTGGTGCCACGCTGGCGAACGAGAATCTCGCCGCTGTTAACTACCTGACCACCAAATCTTTTGATTCCAAGAAATTGTGCATTGGAATCGCGACCATTTCGGGTTGAGGAGACGCCTTTTTTCGATGCCATTTATGCCAACCCCTTTACTTCACACCATTAATCGCAGTGATTTTCACGCGAGTGTTCTTAGAACGAAAACCCTGACGACGGCGATAGCCAGTCTTATTCTTAAAGCGCAAGATATGAATCTTTGGCCCCTTAACCTCTGAAATAACTTCTCCAGTTACTTTAACTCCAGAGAGCAGCTTTGGATCACTTGTTACTGCTGATCCATCGACAACTAATACGGCAGGAAATGAGACGGTGGAACCGGCAGCTGCATCAATACGATCAACAAAGAGAGTATCGCCTACAGCGACCTTCTCCTGGCGACCGCCAGCTTTAACTATTGCGTACACAATGGTCCTTCCATTTCTTTTTCTACTCTTGCCAAAGACCCTTATCGGGGCAGGGGCATAGGTTACGGATTGAGCCCATCTAGGGTCAAACTGAGTTAGGCCGTTACAACTCCAGAGCTGGCAGCCCTGCGTTTACGCCTACCAAAGCCTTTCTTTTGGCCAGAATCTCCATCTTTCTTGGCCGGAGTCACATTTTCATCCAGGCTTTCTTTCTCATCACTTTCTGATTCATCAGATGAGAGGTTCTCCTCTTTATTGACCTTTGCTGGAACAAATTCACGATCAAGGCTCTTCTTATTTACTGGCTCCATGTGAACATGAATGCCTCGACCACCACAACTATCACACGTCGTAGAGAAGGCTTCAATTAGCCCTTGACCAACTCTCTTTCGAGTCATTTGAACTAAACCAAGTGATGTTACTTCAGCCACTTGATGCTTAGTTCTATCTCTTCCTAAACACTCAACTAATCTGCGTAGTACCTGCTCGCGATTTGATTCTAAAATCATATCGATAAAGTCGATAACGATGATTCCACCCAAATCTCGAAGCCTTAATTGACGAGCAATTTCCTCTGCTGCTTCCAGGTTATTTTTAGTGACAGTCTCTTCTAGATTTCCACCCTTACCGATGAACTTTCCAGTGTTGACATCAATAACCACCATAGCCTCGGTGCGATCAATAACTAGTGAGCCTCCAGATGGTAGATAAACCTTGCGGTCTAGTGCTTTAGCCAGCTGCTCATCGATTCTGTTTTCAACAAAGAGATCATTGCCTTGGCTATATTTTTCTATCTTTGTTAAAAGCTCAGGGGCGATATGTCCAAGATAATTATTAATATCATCCCAAGCATCGCTTCCTTGTACTGTGAGCTTGCGGAAATCTTCATTGAAGATATCTCTAATTACTCGAACTGTTAGATCAGGCTCACCATAAAGTAGTGATGGGGCTGAAGTGCTGGTATTTTCAGACTTTGCTTTAATGTCATCCCATTGCGCTTTTAGGCGAATTACATCGCGAGTAAGCTCTTCATCGCTTGCTCCCTCTGCAGCAGTTCTAACAATTACGCCCTCTTCATCAGTGATTAGGCCTTTCAGAATTTCTTTTAAGCGCGAGCGCTCAGTATCTGCAAGTCGTCTTGAGATTCCGCTCATTCCTCCACCTGGCACATAAACCAAATAACGACCAGGAAGTGAGATCTGACTGGTTAAGCGAGCGCCCTTTTGACCAATTGGATCCTTAGTTACTTGAACTAATACTGATTGACCAGTTTTTAGAACTTTCTCAATCTTTCGCTCTTGATTATCAGCAAGGCCTGCTGCGTCCCAATTAACTTCGCCAGCATATAAAACTGCATTTCGTCCCTTGCCGATATCAACGAAGGCAGCTTCCATTGAAGGTAAAACGTTCTGGACTTTTCCAAGATAGACGTTTCCAACATAGGAGATATTGCTATTGCGATTGACGTAATGCTCAACTAAAACTTTATCTTCCAAAATAGCAATCTGAGTTCTATCGCCTTGCTGGCGAACTAACATTTCACGATCTACAGATTCACGTCGTGCAAGAAATTCTGCATCGGTAAGAATTGTTCCGCGGCGACGATTTTCACGATAATCGTTGTAGCGAGGTTTCTCTCGACCTCTATCTCTATCGCGATCTTTAAAACGACGAGGTGGGCGATCAAAGCTCTTCTTCTCTCTAACCGGTTTTTCTTGAACCGGACGAGGCTCGCGCACCTTAACTACAGTTAAGACGCCATCTTCTTCAATTTTTTCACCTGGCGCTACACCATCAGCACCTGAGCGACGACGGCGACGCCGTTTCTTAAATCCGACGCTAACTTCAGAATCACTACTTGGGCCTTGGCTTAGCTCTGAACTGGTTGTAGGGCTCTCATCTTTTTCTAGCCTGCGACGAGAACGGCCTCCTCTGCGGCGACGGCGACGGCGATTTTCTCTCTCCGCCTCACTCTCACCAGAGACTTCAGCTGAGCTCTTTGCAGCAGGTTTTGTTGTTGCTGGCTTTGCCTTTGGGGCGGCAGCAACGGGAGCTGCTTGAAATATTGGAGCTGGGATTACCCCGGCTTTTGATTTCTTCTCTTTAGCAGCAGGAGCGCTCTCGCTCTGCTCTACTGCTTTACTCGCGCTTTTCTTTACAGCGCGCTTACGCACTTTTTTTGGCTCTTCGGCCATACGATCAAATCCTTCTTATAAGTTTTCATAAACGCTTTGGTTAAAAGCATTTGCTAAAAAATCTGTGGTGGCGCCTTTTTTTCCGGATCTGCCGACCGCACCTAAAGAGCGGTCTTGGCGACCTCAAGAACGTGAGGCGACTTCGAACTGGGTAAGTATGGCAGATAGTTAAAGCCTTCGCCTAATTAGGCGCAAAAGCAGCTCTTATCGCGTCCTTTGATAGACATTTTGCAATAAGCCAATAGCGATCAAATTAGCAAACATTGCAGAGCCCCCATAGGAGAGAAATAGGAGTGGAACCCCGGTCATTGGCATAAGCCCCATTGTCATTCCAATATTTTCAAAGATTTGAAATGAGAACCAAGCAACCACACCGATACAGACCATTTTTCCAAAGAGATCTGTGGTAGCTCTTGCAATTGCAAAGGCTCGCATCAAGACTATGAAATAAAGTAGCAAAATAAATGAAGAGCCAAGAAAACCTAACTCCTCGCCCGCGACTGTAAAAATAAAGTCTGTCTGTTGCTCTGGAACAAACCTTCCATTGGTCTGTGGCCCATCAAATAAACCTTTACCAAGTAATCCGCCTGAACCAATAGTGATACGAGCCTGTCTTAATTGATAGCCACTTGCCTGCGGATCTGCTGAAGGATCAACAAAAGATTTTAGGCGATTTAATTGATACTCACTCACTTCGCCACTTTCAATTGCTATATAGACGCCAACAACTCCAGCAATAAGAAGTCCAATCACCCAATAAAGAGATGCGCCGGAGAGTGCAATCATTGTTATCACCGCTGCAGAGATAATTAGCACAGTTCCTAAATCTGGCTGAGCCACAATCAAAATAATTGGAAGCGCTGCAACTCCTAGCGCTTGCAAGATCTGCCGATCACTTGGTCGATCCACTCCTGCCATGCGCTCTGAGAGAATAAGAGCCATTCCAACAATAATTGAAATCTTTGCTAGCTCTGCTGGCTGAAATTGCAAGCCCCCTGGAAATGAAATCCAAGAGCGAGCGCCATTAACTGTTGAACCAAGTCCAGGAATCAATACTGCAATAAGACCCAATACGCCAAAGCCCCAGAGAAATGGTGTGTAGGCCCGAAGAAGGCGGTAATCAACAAGAGTTGTGCCATAAGCCAGGGCAATACCAATAATGACATTAACTATCTGGCGCTTTAGGTAGTACTCAGGATCTAGTCCATTAGCGGCAAACCAATCTCTAGTCGCTGCATAAACCAAGACAATGCCAATCAAGAGAAGCATAAAGACTGCCAAGTTCAAAACTTGATCAGTTCCTACAAAGAATCCTTTTTTACTCTGACCTTTTAAGGAAATTTTCATGGCAGCGCTACCTTTGCAGAATCAATTCTTGGAAGTTTTTTCGGTGTTCCATTAGGAAATATCGCTACGCGACCATTAGTGCCAAAGATATGTTCGTAGATTTTTCTCACTCCAACACCACTAGTGCTGGCACCAAAACCACCCTGACTTACCATCATCACAACGGCATATTCTGGTTTCTTACTTGGAGCAAAAGAGGCAAACCAAGAAGTGTCATCTTTACTTGAGCCATCAAGATTTCTACCAAACACCTGACCGGTTCCAGTTTTTCCACTTACCTCAACTCCAACTCCAGAGAATGCTCCAGTTGCAGTGCCTGAGGTAACCACTGCTCGAAGTGAATTTTGCAGAAATTTTAAAGTTGATTTCTTAATTGGAAGGCGACCACTGATCTCTGGTTTAAATTCCTTTACTACTCTGCCGCTTGGCTCAACAATTGCCTTGGCAACCTTTGGCACCATTAACTTGCCACCATTAGCAAGAGCTGAATAGGCAACAGCTAATTGCAAAGGCGTCATCAAAGTATCTCCCTGGCCGATTGAGAAGTTGACCATATCTCCCGCTCTGACTTTGTCGCCATCAAGGCAATTCTCTCGGGCAATCTCAATAAGATATGGAGTGAGCTGAGATTTCTTAGCCTTTTCAGTGTAATTACAGTAGAAATCCTTATTCTTTTCATACCAGTTTAACTTCCACTGCCTATCTGGAAGACGTCCTGATAACTCGGAAGGAAGATCAACTCCGGTCTTTTTCCCTACCCCAAATCCCTTTGCCGAATCAAAGAAGTAATCATTTGGGCTTGGTTTTGGCTTTAACCCGCCATCTCGAACCCATTCGTCATAGGCAATCTGATACCAGATTGAATCGCAAGAAATTGCCATAGCCGTTGTCATGCTGATTCGCCCGGCAGCCTTGCTATCAAAATTCTTAAAAGTTCTATCACCGATTTGAACTTCATCCGGACACTCATAAGTCGTTTTAAGGCTATATCCAGCATCAACTGCTGCAGAGAGTGAAATGACTTTAAATGTTGAGGCTGGAGCAAATTCACCTTGGATCGCCCGTGATAGCGCTGGTACTCCACTCTTTTCGCTATAGAGATCTTTTGCCTGACTAACAGTGATTCCATTTTCCCAAATATTTAAATCATAATCGGGATATGAGGCCATCGCTAGAACATCGCCAGTCTTCACATCCATAACAATGGCAGCCCCAGAATCTCCGCGATATCCATTAGCCCTTGCGCGAAAGACTGCATCTTTGAGTTCTACTTCAACTGCAGCTTGTAATTTAGCATTGAGGTTTAGAACTAGATGATTACCTGGCACTGGCGCCCTATTGAGTGATTCTTGTCTAACTATTTCTTTACGATCAACAATGACAGTCCTAATTCCAGGAACCCCGCGCAGTTGTTCATCGTAGAGTAATTCGATTCCAGCTTTACCAATTAATTCATTTCGATAATATCGTTTTCCTTCTTCATTATTTAGATTCTTTTCGGTAATAGGCCCCAAATAACCCAGCACATGGGTAGCTTTCTGCCCGGCAAGTGATGGATAAGAGCGGATTGAAACTGGTTTAGCATCGATTCCGGGAAAGAGGTCCGATTTTTCTAGAATTGTAAATACTTGATTCTCACTTGCATCTTTGGTTATTGGAATTGGTTGATAGCGATTTCCATTCCAGCATCCATTTCGTTCACCACTTACTAGCTCGCCGCAGAGCCTAGTTCTGGTGTAGATATCGTTGTATTCCAGTTTTAAAACCTCTGCCACTCTAGTTAATACGGAAACTCCTTTATCTTCTAACTTATCTAGAACTGATCGATCAGCTGTGACCATTAGCCCTGCTTTATTGGTTGCAAGAGCATTTCCTTCATGATCGACAATCAACCCACGAAGAGCTGGAGTCACGATATCTCTGCTTTGAATATCAAGTGCCGCTTCTTGATAGCGCGGACTGTCTGCAATCTGAAGATAAAAAAGTCGGCCAAATAAAGATAGCATCAGCGAGATAACCAATACTTGGGCAACAAGAAGTGTTAGCGCTGAGCGATCTCTCATTTATCGCTGCCTTGCGGTAAGGGTTAATTTATAAAGCTTCATTGCAAGCGGGATATAGAAAGGTGAAAGTAGGGCGCTCCAAAGAGCATTTCCAGAAATACTTCTAATTAAATATGAGGCAGAGCCAACTTCTTGACCCAAGATCGCGCCAAATAATAAGAAGAGGATTAAAGCAAATGAGCTTGCTATGACTGAAACACTTAGCATTACAAGTGGGCTTAACTCAGCATCTAGCGCCGCTCTAACATTACTTGCTAGCAGATAACTCATCGAGGTAAGCACTAGTGTCCAGAGCCCAAAAGGTGCTTCAAGAGTTGGCGATAGATCCAGAATCAAACCAGCTATAAAACCAGTAACTACAGCGCTATTTCTCTGATCTTGAATTATCCAGGCCATAAAAAATACAAGATATAGTGAAAATCCTGCAACTAAAAAATCAATCTGATTAATCAAAGCCTCTTGCAAAAGGAAGAGAGATAGAAAAATTAGCAAGACTTTTGGCAGGCGATTAATCTCCATAGCCTTATTCCTTTGGCGTTGGGCTAGGTGTTACAAATACCGTAACTGTTGGAGCAGGCCTTGGGGCTTGAGGCACTAAGGCATCGCCAGGATCTCCGGCAACTGCTGATAAGACTACGCTCACCACTGAGAGAGAATTTAGGTCAACAAATCCATTAATCCTTCCCTCTTTTGTTAATTGGCCAACGGTATTTTCAACATAACTAATTCTTCCAACCGGCACTCCTGGAACAAAGGGCTTATCTCCAGAACTTCCACGTGCTAGCAAAACATCACCAACGCTAATTGCTGCGGTTGCACTTAGCATCTGTAGTGAGTAGCTCTTATCTCCTTGTCCAAGCAGGATTCCCATATCTTGCTTTCCAGCAACCCTTACGCCAATTCGAAAAGATGGATCATTCATTAAAAGCACAATTGATGATGAAGCAGTAGTTGATTTAACTACCCCGACAAGCCCGCCCGCTGCGATGACTGTCATATCTCGTCTTACTCCAGAATCACTGCCAATATCTAAAACTATAGTTTCACTAAATGTTCCCGTTCCGCCTTTGCTAATCACTCTTGCAGACACCGTCTTATAGCGAGCTTTGCCAGCCAGATCCAAAACGCCTTTTAGCGACTCTAGTTGCGCTAGCGTATTTTCATTGAAAATAACTTGACTCTTTAACTCTTGATTCTCTTCTTCTAACTTCTCTATTTTTACTTTACTTCTGCCTAAATTACTGACCTCGGAGAAAAAATTACCAACTGGTGAGAAGAAATTATTTGCTAGCCGCTCAACAGGAGCTAAAACACTTTGAGTACCACTTCTAAGCGATGAGAGAAAACTTACTCCCCTTAAATCAAGAGTGATAATGAAAAGCGAGGTCACCAATAGTGAGATCCAAAGGAGCCTACTTCTATTAGATCCTCGAGTTGCCATGTGTTAACTAACGGCGAGGCTCGGAGATCAGAACTTTCTCTAGCGCCTCAAACTCTTCAACGCACTTTCCAGATCCTTCAACCACAGCATTTAGTGGTCGATCTGCAATGTGAATCGGCATATTTGTTTCATGGCGCAATCTTTCATCTAAGCCTTTAAGTAGGGCTCCTCCGCCAGTTAACACGATTCCGCGATCCATTAAATCTGCCGCTAACTCTGGTGGAGTCTTATCAAGGGTTCCCTTAACAGCATTCACAATTGCATTTACTGGTTCTTCAATTGCTTTACGAATATCTTCAGATGAAACAACGATTGTTTTTGGTAGCCCAGTTGCTAAATCTCTTCCTCTAATTTCAGCATCTGGTTCATCACGAAGAGGATATGCAGATCCGATTGCCATCTTTATCTCTTCAGCCGTGCGCTCACCAAGTAATAGCGAGAACTCCTTCTTAACCCAATTAATAATGGCATGATCAATCTCATCTCCACCAACACGAATTGATAAAGCAGAGACAATTCCGCCAAGTGAAATCACGGCAACTTCTGTAGTTCCACCGCCAATATCAACCACCATGTTTCCAGTTGGTTCATGGATTGGAAGACCAGCGCCAATTGCTGCTGCCATTGGCTCCTCAATTATGTAAACCTTTCTTGCTCCCGCTTCATATCCGGCATCTTTGACCGCGCGCTGCTCAACTCCAGTAATTCCTGAAGGAACACAGATAACAATTCTTGGCTTGGCAAGATAGGTGCGCTTATGAACTTGGCGAATAAAGTACTTAATCATTAGAGCAGTGGTATCAAAATCTGCAATAACACCATCTTTAAGAGGGCGAATAGCAACAATATTTCCTGGCGTTCTTCCAATCATTTTCTTGGCTTCAGTTCCAACTGCAAGAACTGCGCCAGTATCTTGATTAACGGCAACCACGCTTGGCTCATTAAGAACGATACCTCTGCCACGAACATAAACCAAGGTATTTGCTGTTCCTAAATCTATAGCCATGTCTCGTCCTAGGAAGGACCAGTCAGATTTGAACTTTGCCATTTAATCGCTCCTTACAAGTTAGGGAAGAAAATCTTTATCTCACGCTGCGCTGATTCAACTGAATCAGAGCCATGCACGATATTTTGCACAACTTTTGTTCCTTGATCACGGGCTAAATCTCCCCGAATTGAACCAGGTGAGGCAAGTGTGGGATCAGTTGCTCCTGCTAGAGATCTAAAGCCCTCAATAACTCTCTGGCCTTCAGCAATCAGAGCAACGATTGGACCTGAGGACATAAACTCTAGAAGCGGTTCATAGAACGGTTTGCCTTGGTGTTCTGCGTAATGAGTAGCTAGAAGATCTTTATCTGCAGTTAGCATTCTAAGTGCAGCGATTTTATATCCCTTGCTCTCAATACGTCTGATTACTTCGCCAACTAAACCACGACGTACTCCATCTGGTTTAACCAAGATCAGGGTGCGCTCTACTGGCGTTGATGAGTTACTCACGGGATAAGTCTATGGGCATTTCTAACTGCCCGAATCTGACCCTTCTGCCTTGGCTATATGGGCCGCTTTGGCCGCCTCACCCTTTCGACCCAAGATAATTGCCGCCACCCAGAGTCCAAGAAATAGGGATCCCAGAATAAACATCGTGGGGATAAAGAAACCATATGCAATAAGCAGAATCTGGGTTAGCCAACCCAAAGCCCAGCCAACTTTAAATTTCAAAAGCCCCGATGAGAAAAAAGCCAAGAGCGCAATTAGGGCGCCAAAGTAAAGACTATTCTTCGTTGAAAGATCTTTAGCAACAAGAAGAGCAAAGCCAATAATTAAAAACTCCATAATCAAAACACTTCTGGCTAGCATCTTCATGGCCTTTAAATTCCCTTTCTTCGAATTATTGCTCTGGCCTCACCAGCGCTAACAACTGATCCAGCAATTAAGACTGCGGTGTTTGAATCATTAAGGGCATTGCTAGTTCTTGCTATATCTACTGCTTGCGTGATTCCTTGCTCTAAATCATCGGAGGCACTGACTCGATCACTTCCAAAAATCTCCATAGCTAGTGATTTTAGTTCATCTACATCTGCAGCGCGATGCGAGCTATTTCTAGTTACTATCACTCGATCTAAAACTGGCTCAAGTGCTTCAAGAATGCCAGTAACATCTTTATCTCCCATGGGAGCAATGACTCCAATTAGCGCTGAGAAATCAAATTCCTCGCTGATAGTCTTTTTCAAAGACTCTGCGCCATGAGGATTATGGGCCGCATCAATAATGATGGTGGGGTTTCTCCCAACAATCTCACATCTTCCAGGTGATGTGGCGTTAGCAAATGCCTGGCGCACTATTTCTTCATCGAGCTTTGTCTCACCTGCAAAGACTTCAACGGCAGCAAGAGCTGTTGCGGCATTACTTGCTTGATGCTGACCATAGAGCGGAAGATATAAATCTTCATACTCGCCATAGACTCCAGAGATAGTCAGCATCTGCCCACCTAAAGCCAGAGCCCTTGATTTGAGGCTAAATTCAATACCTGACCTAATTGGAGTGGCATCAGCCTTAGCGCAAGCTCGCATCAAAACAGCTGCTACATCACTTTCTTGCTCAGCTAGAACAACAAATGAGTTTTGCTTAATAATTCCTGATTTAGTTTGAGCAATCTTTTCAAGCGTATCGCCTAGATACTCCATATGATCAAAACCTATTGGAGTAATGACATTGACTGAGCCATTTATAACATTAGTCGAATCCCACTCTCCCCCCATTCCGCATTCAAAGATTCCAACATCAACTGGAAATTCGGCAAAAGCAACGAAGGCAAGAGCACACATTGATTCAAAGAATGAGAGCTTGTTAGCCATCTTAGAATCAACTAGCTCTAAATATGGGGCAATATCGTTATAAGTTGCAATCATAAATTCTGGAGTTATTGATTGGCCGTTGATAGTGATTCGCTCTAAGAAACTCTCTAGATGAGGGCTAGTAAATCTTCCGGTGCGCATCCCCAATTCAAAACAGAGTGAATCAATTAAGCGGGTAGTTGTGGTTTTGCCATTGGTTCCAGCGATGTGAATTGTTGGATAAGAGAGCTGAGGTGAACCTAGGTAATCAGCTAAAGTTGAGATTCGCTCAAGCGTTGGAGCAATTCTAGTTTCTGGCCATCTATTAAGTAGCGCTTTTTCAATGGCATCAAGGCGTGAGAGATCTTCAGCAGAACTCATCTTCATTCTTTTGGAAGCGCAGCAAGAAGAGTGTTGATTCGAGTAATTTCACTCTCGCAAAATTCCATACGCTCTCTAATTTCTTTAACAACTTCCATCGGCGCCTTTGCCATAAAGTTCTCGTTTTCTAACTTAACAACTGCGCTCTGCAAATCCTTCTTTATATTTTCAAGATCTTTACTCAGCCTCGCTCGCTCCGCCTTAACATCAATTGCCCCTCTAAGGTCAAAGGCGATACTAAATTGGCCAATTTCAATCCTTGCGCTCTCTTTAAAATCACTTCCCGCCTTATCGAGGCGAACTAAGAATCTAATTGCATCTTCATAGTTAAGTAGATCTCCTGATAAACCTGAAATTTGAGCGCTAATTCTTGCCGAAGTCTTAATCCCCTGCTCGCTTCTAAATCTTCTAATCTCAGTGATAAGAACCTGCATATCCCTAACTACTTTATCGGCTGCAACATCTGGCGCAGCTTTACTTACAGCGGGCCATTTGGCGATAACAAGGGATTCTCCCCCGGTTAACTCACACCAGATGGTTTCAGTAATAAATGGCATAGATGGATGCATGAGACGAAGTAGTTGGTCTAACACATGGCCTAAGACTCTGCGGCTCTTATCAGCCTGCTCTCCCCCTTTGGCAAAACTTTCTTTAACTAGCTCTAAATACCAATCACATAGATCATCCCAAGCAAAGTGATAGATCTCCTCACTAGCCTTAGCAAATTCAAAAGCTTCATAGTCCTTATCAGCGCTAGCAATGGTGCTATCGAGACGATTTAAAATCCAGCGATCAATATGGTTTAGCTCAGATTTATCTGGCAGCTCACCATTTACATGCGCACCATTAATCATGGCAAAGCGCGCAGCATTCCAAACTTTAGTAGCAAAGTTTCTAGATCCTGCTATCCACTCCTCAGCAAGTGCTTGATCTGTTCCAGGATTAGCACCGCGTACCAAGGTAAAGCGCAGAGCATCAGAGCCATACTTATCCATAAACTCCAATGGATCTACTGTATTCCCCCGAGATTTACTCATCTTCTTGCCATGTTTATCTCGAACTAGACCATGAAGAGCAATAACTTTAAATGGAACAACTCCATCCATAGCAAATAAGCCAAATAACATCATTCTAACTACCCAGAAAAATAGAATGTCATAGCCAGTAACTAAAACGCTGGTGGGATAAAACTTCTTTAAATCATCAGTTTTATTTGGCCAACCAAGAGTTGAAAATGGCCAGAGCGCAGATGAAAACCAAGTATCTAAAACATCAGGATCTTGTTCATATCCCTTAGGAGCGCTCTGATTTGGACCTACAACAATCACATCTCCATCTGGGCCATACCAAACCGGGATGCGATGTCCCCACCAGAGTTGGCGCGAGATGCACCAATCATGCATGTTATCGACCCAATCAAAATATCTTGGCTCCATAGATTCTGGATCAATTTTTACTCTTCCATCACGAACTGCATCTGCTGCAGCTTTAGCAAGAGGAGCAACTTTGACAAACCATTGTTTAGATAAACGAGGCTCAACTGTTGTTTCGCAGCGCGAGCAATGGCCAACTGCGTGAATATATGGACGTTTCTCAGAGACAACTCTTCCCATCTGGCGAAGTTTTTCAACTACAGCAACTCTTGCATCAAAGCGATCCATGCCATCAAATTCAGTGCCAGTTCCCTCCATTACTCCAGCTTCATTCATAATCACAATTAGCGGAACGTTATGGCGCATTCCCATCTCAAAGTCATTTGGGTCATGGGCAGCTGTAACTTTAACTGCCCCAGTTCCAAAATCAGGTTCAACTAACTCATCGGCGATAATTGGAATCATTCGATTAACAAGGGGAAGAAGAACTGATTTACCAATGAGGTGCTTATAGCGCTCATCTTTTGGATTAACTGCAACTGCGCCATCGCCAAGCATTGTCTCTGGGCGAGTTGTGGCAACCGTGATACTTACCTCATCATCACCATATCTCACCTGCACAAACTCACCAGCATCATCGCTATGTTCTACTTCAATATCAGATAGCGCAGTTAAGCAACGCGGGCACCAATTAATAATCTTCTCAGCGCGGTAAATCAATCCAGCATCAAAGAGTTGTTTAAAGATTGTTAATACTGCATCAGAGAGGCCCTGATCCATAGTGAATCTCTCGCGAGACCAATCAACGCTATCTCCTAGGCGTTTCATCTGGCCCAAGATCGCCCCGCCAGATTCCCCTTTCCACTTCCAGACTCTTTTTACAAACTCTTCTCTTCCTAAATCATGTCTACTAACTCCAGATGCTGCTAACTGTTTCTCAACTACATTTTGGGTTGCAATTCCCGCATGATCCATGCCAGGCAGCCATAGAACTTCAAAGCCCTTCATCCGCTTCATTCGACTTAATAAATCTTGTATCGAGTGATCTAGCGCATGGCCAATATGGAGACTTCCTGTGACATTTGGCGGCGGGATAACTATTGAGAAAGGTTCTTTACCCGAATCTGCATTGGCTGTGAAATATCCAGCGCTAAGCCACTTTTGATATAGCTCAGATTCAATCTGGCTTGGATTAAATTGCGCAGGTAGCTCAGACATAAGATGTAGATACTACCGATTATTACGCGGTCTTCTCTTCGCCTCGTTTAGTCGAACGCTTTGGGTTATTTGGACCGCGCTCGAGATATTTTGGCGCCGCTTTATCACTTATTACCTCAGGGGTGATTAGAACTTTGCCAACTTCTTTTCTACTTGGCACCTCATACATCACAGGAAGCAAAATCTCTTCCATAATGGCTCTAAGCCCTCTAGCGCCAGTGCCTCTGGCAATCGCCTGGTCTGCCACAACTTCAAGTGCCGCTTCAGTAATTTCAAACTCCACATCATCCATCTCAAAGAGATGCTGATATTGCTTAACCAGAGCATTCTTTGGCTCGGTAAGGATCTTAAGAAGAGCGGCCCGATCTAAGGCTTCAACAGAGGTCACAATTGGAAGGCGGCCGATGAACTCTGGAATCATGCCAAATTTAAGGAGATCCTCAGGCATTACATCTGCAAAGAGATCTTGAGCTTTCTTATCTTTTTCACTCTGCAGCGTGGCATTAAAGCCAACTCCAGCTTTGCCTTTGCGGTTTTCAATAATTTTTTCAAGCCCTGCAAAAGCGCCACCAACAATAAAGAGCACATTGCTTGTGTCAATCTGAATAAATTCTTGATGAGGATGCTTTCTTCCTCCCTGTGGTGGAACTGAGGCGGTAGTTCCTTCAAGAATTTTTAGAAGTGCTTGCTGAACTCCCTCGCCTGAAACATCTCTTGTTATTGATGGATTCTCACTCTTTCTTGCCACCTTATCGATTTCATCAATATAAATAATTCCAGTCTCTGCCTTTTTAACATCAAAGTCGGCTGCTTGAATTAACTTTAGAAGAATATTCTCAACATCTTCGCCAACATAACCTGCCTCAGTAAGTGCTGTGGCATCTGCAATTGCAAAAGGAACATTAAGCATGCGAGCAAGGGTTTGAGCTAGAAGAGTCTTGCCACATCCGGTTGGACCAAGAAGCAAGATATTGCTCTTTGATAATTCCACGCCATCTTCTATACGGCGATCTGGTCCTTTAATTCTCTTATAGTGGTTATAGACCGCAACTGAGAGCGACTTCTTTGCTCTATCTTGGCCAATTACATACTGATCTAAAAACTCATATATTTCTTGTGGCTTTGGAAGCTCTTGAATCCCAGCAGCACTTGCTTCGCTTAACTCATCCTCGATAATCTCATTACAGAGATCGATACATTCATCGCAGATATAGACGCCAGGACCAGCAATTAACTTCTTAACTTGCTTCTGAGTCTTGCCACAGAATGAACACTTAAGCAGATCGCCGCTTTCACCGATGCGAGTCAAGATGAGCCTACTTTCTAGAGGGGAAGAAGATAAGAATAAATCCTCAAGCCCAGCAAGAGATGGCTATACGCGTTCGCCCTGAGAGTAATTACCCCTACTTAGTAACAGAGGCTTTTCTTGAGGCAAGAATTTGATCAACAAGACCATACTCAACAGCTTCTGCTGCGGTAAGAATCTTGTCGCGCTCAATATCTTTTCCAATATCTTCTTTACTCTTCTTAGAGTGCTTAGCCAGAATCTCCTCAAGTAATTCGCGCATCCGCAAGACTTCTCTTGCTTGAATTTCAATGTCAGAGCCTTGACCACCGCCCTCGCTATATGGCTGGTGAATCAAAATCCTTGAATGCTCAAGGGCATAACGTTTTCCAGCAGTTCCACCAGCAAGCAAAACTGCAGCAGCAGAGGCAGCTTGTCCCAGACAAATTGTCATGACATCTGGTCTAACAAATTGCATCGTGTCATAGATTGCAGTTAGGGCGGTAAATGAGCCACCAGGAGAATTGATATACATCATGATGTCTCTATCAGGATCCATTGATTCAAGAGTCAATAACTGAGCCATAACATCATTGGCTACAGTGTCATCAATTCCCTGGCCTAGAAAAATAATTCTCTCTTCAAATAACTTAGTGTAAGGATCAAGACGCTTATAACCATAAGCAGTTCTCTCCTCAATTGTTGGAAGAACATAACGGCTCTGGATATCGTTTATTTTCATCGAGCTGTACCACCGCTTCCTGATACTTGGCCTGCAGATTTAACAACATGATCAACAAAGCCATATTCCTTGGCCTCTTCGGCGTTAAACCAACGATCACGATCTGAATCTGCTGTGATTGTCTCCATCTTCTGGCCGGTGTGAAAAGCAATTAACTCTGCCATCTTCTTCTTAGTAAATGACATCTGCTCTGCTTGAATCTTGATATCAGATGCTGTTCCACCAATACCGCCTGATGGTTGGTGCATCATGATGCGAGCATGTGGCAGCGCGTAGCGCTTTCCAGGAGCTCCAGCACATAGCAGGAATTGACCCATAGAAGCTGCAAGACCCATACCAACTGTTGCTACATCGTTTTTGATGTATTGCATAGTGTCATAGATCGCCATACCGGCAGAGATAGAACCGCCTGGTGAATTAATATAAAGGTAGATATCTTTATCAGGATCTTCTGCTGCGAGTAATAACATTTGGGCAGCAATTGCATTGGCCATACTGTCTTCAACCACAGAACCAAGAAAGATAATTCTTTCTTTTAGCAATCGGTTATAGACCTGATCATCTAATCCGCCGCCTTGACTACTGGCCATACGGGGGGTTATGAGCTCCACTAATTCCTCCTGATATACATTCCTATGTCCGTTAGGCTAACGCCAAGAATAGAAAAATGCTTCCTGCAATATCGAAAAAGGTGGTTTGTTCGCTTAGAGCAGAGAAACTACTGCTCAGATCCACTCTCTTGCTTTGGAGCAAGGGCAGCTAAATCAACTTTTCGACCTGAGGCATCTTTAACCCCAACTCGCTCCAGAACTACAGCTAGGGCTTTGCTCCTTGCAACCTCAGCCATTAGAGCATGGATCTGACCTGCTTGAGAAATCTGTTGAGCAAACTGATCAGGGCTCATCTGATATCTAGCAGCGCTTCTAATTAAATATTCGGTGAGCTCTGCTTCAGAGACTTGAACGGCCTCGCTCTTAACTATTGTGTCCAGCAAGAAGTCGGCCTTTAAAGAATTAGTAATTTCAAGGCTTACTTCACTTCTATGCTCGCTATCTTCTAAGCGATTTTCTTTTTCCAGATGAGCATCTACTTCTTCTTTTACTAGATTTTCAGGTACCGCAATTTCAACTGTTTCTAGTAGCAATTTCAAGAGATTATCTCTTGCTTGAGCGCCCTGCTCCATTGCCTTTAGGCGAGTTAGGCGCTGCCTTACATCGGCATCTAATTCGGCAAGTGTTTCAAATTCACTTGCTAGCTTTGCAAATTCATCATTTAGCTCAGGAAGTTCACGTTTTTTAACGGCCTTTAAGGTGACTTCAACCTCGCCGCTTTGACCTTCTTCCATTCCAACTAATTGAGTATTAAATCTCTTTACCTGCTCTAGCTTCATTCCAATTAAAGCTTCATCAAGGCCATCAACCATGCGATTTGAGCCAACTTCATAGGAGATGCCATTAGCACTTCCGCCTTCAATCTCTGCGCCATCAACTTTCGCACTTAAATCAATGGTGACAAAGTCGCCCTTCTCAACATCTTTTTCAACAGTTGTGAGCGTTCCAAAGCGAATTCTCAAAGCTTCGATCTGCTCTTTTACATCATCATCACTAACGGCTACATCATCAACGCTAATTTCGATCTTTGAAAAATCAGGCAGGCTAACTTCAGGTCTAATATCTACTTCAACTTCAAATTTAACCGCCTCATTATCTTTAAGCTCTTTGATATCAACACTTGGCCGGCCAAGAACTAGAAGATCATTTTCTCTGGCAGCCTGACTATAAAACTCTGGCAGGCCGTTATTAATAGCTTCATCAAGGACTGCTCCGCGGCCAACTCTTTGATCAATCATCGCTCTTGGAACTTTTCCTTTGCGAAAGCCTGGGATAACAATGCGCTCTGAAATGCTTTGATATGCCGTCTTAATATGTGGCTCAAGATCTGTGAAATCAACATCAATTAAAATACGAACTCGAGTCTTTGAAATTGTTTCAACAGCGCTTTTCACATGGCTCCTGACTTAAGATGAAGAGGTATATCTGGTCGGGGCGGAGGGATTCGAACCCACGGTCTCCTGCTCCCAAAGCAGGCGCGCTAGCCACTACGCTACGCCCCGCGGCGCAGGAAGCAGAGTCTAGATGAAAAATTCACAAGTAATTACCCCAAGCGCTACCCTTGCGCCCCTAAGGAGGAGCATTAGCACCCCCTTAGAAAGATAAAAAGTGCGGGCGTAGCTCAATGGTAGAGCCCTAGCCTTCCAAGCTAGCCACGCGGTTTCGATTACCGTCGCCCGCTCCAATCTTTTCTAAATCATCCAGTGACGCTTCCAACTAG
>Ga0208004_1000328_pt1 | contig 18603 bp, 29 predicted proteins | sample DEB08_DNA_6_FD_184522 | JGI IMG/M metagenome (GOLD analysis project Ga0208004, IMG submission 184522) | Aqueous microbial communities from the Delaware River and Bay under freshwater to marine salinity gradient to study organic matter... | ecosystem: Environmental > Aquatic > Marine > Coastal ...
TTATCTTAGAACTGCACCTACAAAAGAATCGTTTGAGTCTTTATACAAGCTTCACTACGGCTCTAGACCAGAGCAAAAGACTATTGATGCGTATGAAGCTCTGATTGACATCAATGATGCGTCTTGGCACATCAAGTCTTCTGAAAGATTGAAGCGTGCTGTGACTTCTGGTGGTGTATTTGCTGAGTTTACTGATGACTTTGGAACAGTAGCTTACAGAGTAAACAATAAGGCAGCTATAGACGATGAGTTTGTCTTTGATCTAGCAGCACAAAAGATTATAAAGAGAGACAAACTAAAAGAAGACGCTATTGTCTTTAAAACATCAGAACCTTACGCTGGGCACATCTACTTTACCAACGTAAAATCTACACGTCCTCTAGAGCGTATAGACATTATGCCTTATAACATAGGTGGTCCTAGAACAAACAGTGAGTTTAGATGGTTCTTAGGTACAGTCAAGGAAGAAAGACTTTACTCAGGTAAACTATCTTCACTAGGTTTCAAAACTTTCTTAGGTTCTTTTGGTAAAGACCAGATAGTGTTAGCAAGGAATCAGTTAAACGCTATCTCAAGAAAAATAAATCAGCTTATGAAAGCTAATAACGTCACTGACTTGCAACAGCTTACATTAACTAAGGTTGAGTACGATGAGTTAGGTGACGTAATTAGAGCTAACAACTCTTGGAACAAACACATCACTGATTTAGAGGACATTCAAGAGTTAGGTAGAAAGTACAGATTCAACTTTAACGAAGAGTTTGTCTTCAAAGCTAGGGATGAAAAAATATCTACTGTCGATGAGGCAGGTGGTGACTTAACTCGCCTAGGTATTACCTTTGGTGAGGACGTAGGAACTATGTTAAACAGTCAAAGGATGCGTAGAGGCGATACACCTTTGATGGAGTTTGGTGGTAAGCTTGCTGTAAACGACAGTCCTATAGTAGCTATGGCTGACCAGTTTGGAACTGAAGCTTTTGGTTATGCTAATCGTGCAGCTACACAAAACGCTATAGACGGTTGGAATAAACTAGCTGCTAGAAACGAAGGTTTAATAACTAACTGGAATGACCTGAAGAACTTAGATCCTATGACTAGGTTTATGAGAGCAGAAGTAACTAAGACAGGTAAGTTCAACGATATAGCAGCGCAACTAAGAGAACAGCAAGCTATCATTAAACGTAGGTTGAACCAGCCAACTCCTTTAAGTACATCTTGGGAAACCTTTACTACTGCAGCAACAGAGGCTGTCTTTAGTATAACAAACCGTAAGATAGACTTTTCTAAGATTGGTGTAACTTCTGACCCTTCATCTCAGCTACTAAAGGTAGGGTTCTACTCTAAGTTTGGTTTCTTTAATCCTGATCAAGCTTTTTTACAAGGTATGCACGCATCTACTATAGCTGCTATATCTCCTAGAGCAGGTACTAAAGCTATGGGTATGGCTATGCCTATGATGATTATAGCCCAACTACCTGATAGTGCTACAAGAGCTACTGCTATCAGAAGATTTGCTAAAGTATCAGGTATGACAGAGGATGAAATAAGAACTCTTGTTCAGTACATAGACGAGAGTGGACGTAATATCATTGACAATCAGGTTATAGAACTACAGGCTCCTCAGAAGTTTGGTGTCGCAAGTAACCTAAGTCAGAAAGCTCAAGGATACGTTGGTGACTTCTTAGACAAGTCCACATTCTTCTTTAGAGAGGGTGAGAGATACGGACGTTTAACTGGTATAATTACAGCTTTCTTAGAACACAGAGCTAAAAGACCAGACATTGACCCCTTGTCACCAGACGGTAAAGCTTGGATCACTAACAGAGAACAAAGTCTAACCTTTAGAATGACTTCAGCTTCTAGAAGTTTTGCTCAAAGTGGACCTATGAGAGTTCCTACACAATGGTTAACCTTTACTCTTAGAGCTATGGAGAACATAGTAGTAGGTAGAGAGTTTACTAGAGGTGAAAGATTTAGAATGGCTCTTATCCTTGGACCTGCTTGGGGTCTGACAGGAATAGGTATGGGTAAATCGACAGGGTATATAGTAGAAAAACTAGGCTATAATCCATCAGAACCTGAAGCTTTAGAAAAGTTTAACCAATTAAAGTACGGTTTCTTTGATCAGTTACTTGGTTGGGGTTTTGGTACTGAGACTGCTTATGCTGAACGTGCAGCACCCCTTGGTCAGGTAAAAGATACACTAAGAAAACTAAAAGAAGAACCTCTAATGACTACTCTTCTTGGTCCTTCAGGCGAAATCTTTGGTGACATGAAGAGTGCTGTAACAAACGCTATTATGTCAATGCTAGGTGGTAGACCTGAATCAGTAAGAGAGGACTTGACATCTCTTGTACGCAACCTATCGACTGTTGACAAGTACGTAAAGATAAAAGAACTGATAGAAACAGGTAACTACAAAGGTAGAACAAGAAAACAAGTAGTAAGCGGTTTGGATAAGGGTGACGCAGCAGCAGTTTTATTTGGTGCTACACCTGCACCAGTGCAAAACTACTATGATGTTCAAGAAATTATTTACGATAAAAACGATGTAGTTAAAAAACTTACCTCAAGGCTTGAACAAAAGGCTCGTTTAGCTACTGACCTATTGACAAACGGTGATGAGAGTGATATACTTAGAGGTAATAAACTGTGGGTAGAAATTTCAGAAGAGTTATGGTCTTCTAATTTGTCTTACGAATTAAAAACTTCTATACAAGACAGACTTGTTAATGTAAACGCAATTCCAAATTGGTTTAGAAATGCTCAAAGGTTGGATTTAGGACCAGATGCAGCACTTCTAGGTCAACAACTATACTAAGGATTTATAATGGCTGACACGTATGATGTAGATATAGGTGATGCTGGAGCAGACTATGCAAGAGGCATAGCTTACCCTAGCAACTCAGAGCTAAGTGTTGCTGCTCAAGGTATAAACGCTGTAAGTAAAGGTGTTTTTAGTGTACTAGGAAGTATGCAATCATCAAGCAAACCTACAGACACTTCTATAAACAGAGAATTGTACAAGGGTTTTGTTTCAGATATAGAAGCTTTGAGAGGACAAACAGGTTTAGGTCTTAGGTCTGGTGTAACTTCTGCTTTATCTAAGTGGACTGGGCAAGGTCTAAAGGTAAATGAAGAAGTTTCAAAATATGTCAAAATTACAACTGGTATTGACTTAGACTACTTGAATGCAAACCCTGAACAAGAGATGCTAAATAAAGTATCTGCACAGTTAGCTGAAAATCCTGCCTACCCTCTTCTAGCTAAAGATAATTTAATTGCTAGTGGCAACGAAAATCCATCTGAGCAACAGGTGCTTGTTGAAGCTGCACGTATGATAGCTGAACAAGAAGCTGCAGCCTTACTGATATCCAACGCAAACACTTTATCTGCTGCTGAATACACTAAACAAGAACCATTCTGGATAAATACTCTTGACAGAACAAGAGAACTTGGTGTAAAAGCTTTAGCTATAGAATTAGCTGGCGGCAATGCAGGTGCTGAAACTATAGAAAGATTCAGGGCAAATGTTTTCTTGCTTGAGCAAAACTACATACAACCTAGAGGTGTCTCTGATGACGAGTTTAAAGAGGTAAGAAAAAGAATTGATGGTCTAAAAGAAATGGTAGACTTTATCAGTAACTATGACACAAGAGTTTTAGAAAAGTTAAGAACTGATACTCTAAACAACGTGGACTTAGCTATAGTAAAACAACTTCAAGCATCAGACCTCGATCCTACTATGCAAAGAGCTATACTAGGAAACTTAGACAAACTTACTGAAGTCTTGTTAGCTAAAAAACACAACGAAGTTTTAGGTTTTATTCAAAATATTCCTTTAGAAAATATCAACTACGAAAACATTGAGATACCTCTTGAAGGAATAGACAATCTTTTAAATCTAACTTCAGATCCAAATGCTGAGGTAACTTCTAGTGCTCTAGACAAAGAGGATCAGATATACTCAGAAGTAGAAATAGAAAAAGCAACTGAGTTAAACAACAGAACTAGGGGTAAGAAAACAGTACAGTCTTTGATTGACTACTCTCTTACATTTGAGGTTCTTGCTTTAGAACCAAAAGCTTTAGAAGAAGACGAGAACGCTAGAAAACTATTCTTGAAAGGCATAGGTAGAACATCACTGCTAATGTCCAAATCATCTGACTTTATAGACAGTCAAATGTTTAACCCTACGACTGGTCTCTTCAGCAATAAAACTTTTGATTTACTAGAGAAAGTAAAAGTGTACGATCCATCAGGCTACGAACTAGCTGTAGCACAGTTGAAGAACGTACTACAAAAGCAATCTCAAGTATTCCAAACACAGACATCAGGTGAACTTCAGTCATCGTTCTTTAACATGACTGCATTAGGAAAGGTTGAGTACGATTTAGAACGTAGACTAGATACTGGTCAAATAAGAATGGACAAACGAATCTTACCTTTACTCAACAACTATGCTACTATACACTACAATGGTAATGTCACAGAGATGATAGCTGACAGTGGTAAAAGGTTGTCAACTCTTGAAAGAAACCAGCTAGATACTCTAGGTTTTAAAATACGTAATGCTTACCAAGACTACAGACAAATCGAAGCAGCTTCTAAGATGTACAAACAGTATGTCAAGAACATGGAAAGACTTGGTATGGATACAACCATGATAGAGCAAACTATGATTCAAGGGGTAAACGTCAAGGATGCTGGATCTTTTGGAAGTTTACAGAACCCATATCCAATCCAATGGTCAAACGAAACGGACACAGACGAGATACTCTTTATGTCTCTAGAAAAGGGTGATCACTACATTGACATCAACGGTGATGTAAGAAGAAAGCAGTAATGGTTAATATATCTGTATCAGGTGGAACGCTAGTATTTCCTAAAGAAGTTCCACAAGCTCAACAAAACAACCCAAATAAACTAGAAGATCACGTATCTACTAAAGGTTCCTTTGTGACTATAATTCAGAAAGGGTTAGAAAATCTTGAACAAGAAAGAACTCTTACAAAAACCCCAGTATCAGAAAATCCTGAAAGACAATTCTATCAATCAACTGTTCCTATGGATCAAAGGGTCACTGAGCCTGAAGCTGTTGGTGTTCCTGATCCCTCTGTTGTTACTATGGAACCAGCCGATAAAAAAGTAGACATACCTCAAGCTCCTGAGGTTACTAAGAGAGAGCTACTACCTCAAGGTATAAGACCAGAATCTGATATTGAAGCAGGAATACAACAAGATAATGTTATAGATTGGAAAATGGTTCCTTTTAATAATGAACTAGGTAAAGTAATTAATAGTGAATTAAGAAATCAAACGCTTTCTCAAAGTTTAGAAACTGTCTTTGGATCGGATAGAGCTTCAGCTATAGACGCTACAATACAGGCTGAAAGTGGTGGAGAACTGATAGAAGAAAGTTTTAATTACACAAGGGCAAGTGCTAAAGCTACCTTTAACTCTAAATATCACGCAGCAATAGACAATGTGTTTGACAACAATGCTGACCCAAACAACTCAGATAGATTGACACAAGCAGGTCAAGTCGCATTAGCTAACGCAGTTTACGGCGGTAGAATGGAAAACTCTGAGAATGAAGGGTATACCTACAGAGGCAGAGGCTATATTCAGATTTCTGGAAAATCAAATTACAGAAGAATAGGTGAGATAATAGGAGAGGATTTAGTAAGCAACCCTGACCTTCTTCTTGATCCTGAGATAGCAAGAAAAGCTACTATCGCTTATTTCTATTTGAAGAAAGAAGATAGCCCTGCTACAAATATTTTTAGTAATTTAAATGCAACTAAACTAAGTAAAATAATAGGTCATGCTACTGATACAGCAGATGAAAGATGGAGAAGTTCTGGTCTTCCTGAGAGTGTTGCTACGCTGTACGAAATAGACAGCTCTTTGAGACCAAAAGTAAGGGCTGGAAGAAGAGATTACAGAACAGCTTCAGTAGGAGAAGAAGGTAGAAACAGATGAGACTAATACTAGCACTAACACTCGTACTATTTCTAGGTGGTTGTCTATCACCCCTAGCATTCATGAGCAGCTTCGGTGGTGGAGGTGGTGGTGATGGTACATCTGTCAACGCCAACACACAGATAGGTAAAGAGAACAACCAGTCAGCTATTGACCAGAGTAGAGACATATCAGGTGAGAACGTAAACGTCAATCAGTCAGAGGGTGCATTCAGTATTGATGGTGACGCAGGTAACGTCAAGGTTCTGAACCAAGACATACCCATGTGGATGATACTACTAGCTGTACTAGGCTGGATGCTACCGTCACCAATAGAAATCTGGAGAGGTTTCTTAAAAACTATAACACTAGGAAGATACCGTGGCTAGGACACCTATAGACAAATCAAAGATGAAGTGTAACAGACCTAAGCGTCAGGTATCTGGCGGTAAGAAGTTTGTTGTCAAGGCTTGTAAAGGCGGTAAAGAAAAGATCATCAGGTTTGGTGACGCAAACATGACAATCAAAAAGTCAAACCCTAAACGTAGAAAATCATTTCGTGCAAGACATAAGTGTTCAACTGCAAAGGACAAGTTTTCAGCACGTTACTGGTCATGTAAGAAGTGGTAGATAAAATGGAGAACATGAAACTTCCTATAGCCCTTGTGATGGCTATGGCTGTACAGCTTGCTGGTGGCGTTTGGTGGGTCAGTCAACAGGCAGCTACAATCACATCACTGGAGGACACAGTAAGTCAGCTTGGTAGTCGTATGGCTATCGAAGATACTGTCAACACCAAGAGGGATGTAGAAGAAAACAAAAAGAATATAAACGAATTAGTAGGCATCATGGCTGAGATGGAATCAGATTTATATGATGAAACTGATGAACTATGGGATGAGATAGACAGCATAAGTCTAAGCATCATGCGTATAGTTGACTTACAACAAAGGGTAGCCCTATTAGAAAGGACACTAGAGTTCATCAATCGTGATCACAAAGATATGTTTGATCCTAGAGGCTAGTTATGATTGATCCACTCAGCGCATTGGCAATGGTCAAGGGTGGCATCTCCGCAGGTAGAACAATAGCATCAATGTCCAAGGAACTAGCAGGTTTCTTTGACAGTGTAGATGACGCAAAAAAAGCACACGAAAAGAAAAAACTAAGCCCCTTTAGTAGCTCAAATGAAGAAGCTTTAGACACCTTCATGAAACGCCAACAGGCGAAACAGGCTGAAGAAGAATTGAGAGAGTTCATTGTTAACAACCTTGGCTATTCTGCTTATCAGGAACTTCTCAAACTTCGCAGAGAAGTTGCACAAGAAAGAAAAGAAGCAGAAAGACAAGCAAGATTAGAAGCTGAACGAATGAAAGAGAACGCTGAGATGGCGTTCATTGCTGTAGTGATATTCTTATTGGTATGTGGTGGGGCGTTAGGTTTACTAGTCGCTATGGGTTGGGTAGATTTATAATGGTAGAAGAGTACGACTTAGATAAAAACGGTAAACTAGATGCCGAAGAGCGTCAGCTTTACTTAGAAGATAGACGTAGAAAAATTGAAGATGACGATGCCAAGCGTGATGCCCAGCGCAACATGACTTGGTTTGCTCTATCTGGTATGGTATTGTACCCTTTGGGTATCTTTCTTTGTACCATAATTGGTCAAGAGACTGCAGCAATGTTGATAGCTGACATAGCTAACATCTACGTTGTATCTGTATCAGCACTTGTTGGAGCGTACTTTGGGTTTACTGCAATGGGAAATAAAAAATAGTAGAGGTAAATAATGGCAAGTCCAAAACCAAACAATCCTGCTCTTTGGTCAAGAGCAAAACAAGCAGCAAGAAAGAAATTTAAAGTATACCCTAGTGCCTACGCAAATGCTTGGGCTTCCAAATGGTACAAGTCTAAGGGTGGTACATGGTCAGGTAAAGACAACAGAGTAAAGAAAGCGTAGACATGGCTAAGGGTGGCTTAGGTAAGTGGTTTGCTGAGGATTGGCGTGATGTTAAGACTGGCAAGAAGTGTGGGCGTAAGAGTGCAAAGGGAAGCAAGCGTCCGTATCCAGCCTGTCGCCCGAAGTCGGTGGCAGGAAGAATCTCCAAGAAGGAAGCTGCCAAAAAAACAGGACCGAAGAGAGTATCTTGGTCCACAACAGCATCAGGAAAGAAAAGAAAGAAGAAGGGAGCCTAAGTAGCTCCCCTTTTTTATACCTTAGCACCCCACCTATGACAGTGAGAATCCATGACCATCCACCCTTGTGCTCTGATCTGATCCTTACCATCCTCTAAAGATACAAGGCATTCTTTTTCTGTGTTAAAAACTCTAGGTGTTCCAAAGCTTCTACAGTCTGTTGCTCCTACATTACACGCTAGAATTATAGCAGTAAACATTTAGTTTCCTTCCATTTCCTGAATCAATCTAGATAAGTACCAATCAGCTTTCTTCAGGTCTTCTAATGGTTTGCCCTTGTATCTATACCTATGTAAGTATTTCTTACAGTTACCTTCTAGGTATCCCATGAACATCATAGTGTCCATGTTGTCCTTCATATAATCAATACACTCTATCTCGCCATCACCATAGTGTGGTGGCTTATTTACTACATCTTCCATCTAAGCTCCTATATCTACTACTTCACAGACATCACCAGTGCAAGCAAATGTCTGGCTTGAGTTAGTACTATCTTCTTTTTCGTAATCTGTCAAGAGTGACCAGTCTATTTTTTCTGGCATGAGTGACAATAATGTCTCATATTCTCTCTTGGTTATGTCCTGATAAGGTGCTTGCTGATAGGTGTGTTCGTTATAAGGTAGGAAAGATACACCTGACATCTCATCAAAATGTTTGTAGACAAACGCACCAACCTCAAACCATTCATCCTTCCTGACGTTGATAGTCACACTAGGTTTATGCTCACACCAATGTCTCTGATACATGAGCCACATCTCTAGCTGATCAATAGCTGACATATCCTCAGTAACTATTGCGTTGGTAGGAGACTTGATAGGAAAGCTGAACACTGTAGTCTGCTCAGGTTTCATTACACAAGGTTGACTAGGTATCTTTTGATCCTTCATAAACTGTGTTAGTGGGTCTTTGTTGTCACCTCGTACAGTCCTTATGTATTGTCTGGAATGACGTGCGTGGATACCTGAGGCACTGTCAACAAGTTGACTGACGGTTCCTGAAGGTTTGACACAGGTAATAGCAGTGGAATGATTAATACCAAGATTATCAGCCAGACTACGATTTGTGTTAACCGCCACTTGTCTAAGGCTTTCCAAGTTTTTAGATAGTCCATTGTTTGTCCTCGTCAATAAAGGGTTATCCATTATGCCTGTTAGAGATACACCTAACAGACGCTCCTCTTCAGTGTTATCCTTCCATATCTTACGTAAGTATGGGAACTTAGTATACGTAGATTGTATAGTACCTAGTGTTGTAGCTATCTTAACCTTACGTGCCAAGTCACCAAAGTTATCAGCAGACCTGACAACAACCTCAGTTAGGTTACAGAACTGATAAGGTCTGAGTATAATCTCACTGCATGGGTTAGTGCCAAAGTCGTAGCTAGGGTCACGTCTTTCAAACTTAGCTGCTTGTTTCTTACTAGCCTCTCTGTTGAAGACACCACGCTCACCACTACCTGATTCAACTAGAGCCATCCACTCACGCATGAACGACAAGCTATCAGGCTTCTCTGTGTAGGACACTGAGTTGTTAGCTAAAGCACGTTGAGGGTTGTTAGTCCACCAATCACCTGACTTAGCGTGACGCATCCTATCATCTGACAAGTTAGACAGACTGATCATAGCTGACCTACGGACACCGCCTACTACAACTACCTCTCCTATCTTACACATAAGGTCGTGACACTCGATAGAGGATAGCTTACGTCCTTGTGCGTCTTTGAATATCTTGACTGTAAAGGTAAACAAGTCAACTAAAGGAGCAGGTCCACTAGCTCTACCACCAAATGTCTTTAGTCTAGCACCTGCAGGTCTGACGTTTGACACATCCCACTGAGGTATCTCACCTGCCCACAGTAATGCTAGTAGTTGTCTGAAAGCCTTAGCCCAACCCTCTTTGCTGTCCTTGACTATGATCTTAGTGTCACTGTCGTATAGCTCAGGTACATCAGGTAGCTTCTGTATGTACTGACGCTCAACTGAGAAGCCTACACCAGTGCCACACAACAGGATAAACATAGCCTCATCGAATGACTTGGGGTCATCAACAGGTAAGTAGCTGCAGTTGTAACCTGAGGTGTTGTCTCTATCCAACGCTTTACCTGCTGTCATCATAGCTCTCATGCTAGGCATGACTTCTAGGTTTAGGATCGCTTGTTCTATCTGATTGACAAAGCTGTCTTTACCCATGACAGGTATGACTACATTGGTCATGTATCTGTCTACTGTCTCAGCCCAAGTCTCTCTGCGTTGCTCTTTGTCTAGCCATCGTGCATACCTTGACGTGTGTATGAACGCTTGGTAATCTGTAGGTAAGTAGTTGTCTCTCATCTCTTGTCACCGTTCCCTCGTAGTGTTCCTCTTTTCTTTCTGCCATGTAGCTTCTCTAAGTTATCGTAGGCTACGGTCTCCATGTCAATGTTCAGGTCTCTACACAAAGCAGCTATGTACCATAGACAATCACCTATCTCATCAGCTATACCTTCACGGTCAAGCTTACCATCTCTCATAATCTTCTTTACTTTGTTTGCTACCTCTCCTGCCTCAGCAGCTAAACCCAAAGCAGGGTATATGACTGAGTGTTTCTGATCGTAGATAGCTGTCGTTGCAGCTTGTTGTTGATACTTGTCCATGTCAAGAGGGTCTTGATTGTAGTACTGAAATGCGTTTATGTCATCTAGGGTAATCAATTTTCTAAGTCCTTCCACTGTCTAATTTCTACATCTAGGTAGAAGTAATCATTCATGTTGATAGTTCCATCGTCTACCAGTTTACGTATGATTGCTTCCTCATCCAAATCATTCTGTTCCATCAACAACTGTAGTCCGTAGTTATTGACAAGAGCTTCTATCTTACTATCATGATCAAACATTGTCAAGCCTTAATGTATCCAAAGAGAAGTTTCTTTTTCGTGAATGATAGGTTCTACTGAAGACTTTAGTTTGTTCATGAAGTTGTAAGCTTCATTAAAGTCTTTGAAGTATATCTCATCATCAAAGACCATACCTTTTTCTTCAACCATACATACTAAAGCCCACTTGTCACCCTGATCTATTGGACCTTCTAAGAACTGATGTACTTTAACCTCCATATTTAACTCCCTTAAACCTGTGTTTAAAAAACACTATTGCATTTATTGTTGTATTGATAGTAACCATAATTAGTATCCACCATTGCCACCATACTAAACCACCGAGTTCAAACATATTTTCTTCTTTCTTTCTTTTATCCAATCATGCGGTATAACTTCTTTAGCAAACATGAACCCATAGTAATTACACCAATCTGCGTAGGTCATCTTTGCTCCTTTGTTTAGTCTCTGGTAAGGATTACTAAAGACAAATCTTATGTCAAGCTCAGGGTGTAACTCTTGTATCCACTTGTGCTTGTTCCTGTCTGGTAAAGTAAACCTACCTTTAGTTTCGACTATAATACCATTGGGTAAAATAAAGTCAGGAGTATACTTTCTTATTCTCATGTCACGCCACTGTACCTTTAGTGTCTCGTACTCAAACTTGACACGTTTCTTTTGTAGGTACTTAGCGTTGCGTTCTTCTAGTCCTGATCGGAATCTGTGAACTTTGGTGGTTGCCATACTTGTTCTTCTTCTCTTCGTAGCCACAACAGCTTACCGTTTTCTATTACTCTTTCTTCATCACCACCGTAGGCTCTGACACACTCTTCATACAAGTCTTGTTCTGTCTTACAGTCAGCTAGTATCTTATCAGCTTTCTTAGGTCCAACGCCATAGATACCTTGGATGTTGTCTGCCGAATCACCTGTAAGTATCTGCTTGTAGAAAAACCTCAACCCTTCAAACTCTTCAACTGTTTGCCAAGTACGTCTGTGTGGATTGTAGTGTGTGCATGGTAGCTGAAGCATGTCCTTGTCTATTGATACGACAATGCTCTCAGGGTTAGACCAGATGCCTATCAGGTCATCAGCCTCTTCATCCTTGGACACAATAGCTTTCCAGTTGTCGATCAGGTGCTGCCTAATATCACCAAGGTGTACAGGTCTTTCTTGTTTCCTGTTGCCTTTGTATTCTCTGGTAACAGCAATGTTCTTTCTGAAGTTACCTTTACCTGTCAGGAAGATCTGATACTTGTCATCAGTTACCTCCCACAGTACTGCCTCTAGTGCAGTCTCTAGTAACTCATCAATCTTTTCTACTGCTGCTTGTACTTCTTCATCTGCACAAGAGAAAGCTGCACGATAAGCAAACGGATCACCGTCAACCAGTATTTGCAAGTTGTCGTTCTTTTGCACGTTGACGTTCCTTCTGTGTCATTGGTCTAAGTATATCGTCACTGTAGTCAACGATGATACCTGTGTTCCACTTACTGCGTTCTTCTTCTGCTGCTTCGTAAGTATTAAACAACTTTGGTTTGTACCCTTCTGTGGTATTACAAGGCCACTCTTCAGGCACGTAGTTGTAATCCTCATCAGTATCAAACATAATCATTACTGCGTATTTCATATATATAATCCTTAGTGCAAGTATTGAACTACTTGGGCTGCTAATAAAAAGAAAATTATCATAGCTACCCATACTAGTGCTAACTCTTTCATGGGAGAAAAAGGACAGGGCCGAAGCCCTGCCAGTTACAACGAAAGGAGTACATGGGTTGTTACCAACGATCCTCTGCAGCCATCTCTTCAAATGGTACATGTTCGAGGATGCCCACTTTCTCTAACCTTACTGAGGCGGTAGAACCCTCACCGTAGATAGAGATTTTAACCTTGGCCTTAGTGCCGTTACCAAGAGCACCGTCTTCAATGTAATCCCAAGGTTTATTGGTAGTGCCGTGGGTAACGGATGGCGCACCACCAAAGTCTTCAATACCAGAAGGGTGTTTGTTAGGACGTTTGAGTTTCATACCTGCACGATTGTCTGCTGCAGTAATTGGTTTGATCATACGGTTGCCCATTGATTCTTCAGGGAAACCTAAATCAACCATCTTCTGTAGCTCATCATCATCCTTGGGTACGAACACAGTATTGAACTGTCCTTCTGTACGTTCATGGTATTCTGAGTCATCTATGTTGTCCTCGAAGATACGTGCATAATATAAGTCACCTTCGAATACACCATACTGAGTTTTCTTTTTAGCTGCCATTATCTAGCTCCTCTTTACTGATTCGTTTCATCAACATATACGTAATTAATTCCAATGTCAAGCAAAAAATTACAGGGGATAGTGCAAATATCCAAATCAATGTGTGTCTCTCCAATTATACCCTATGTCAGTTGAACCTGCGAGTGGGCAGACCATACCAAACTTTATACCAGTGTCAACAATAGATTGCCTTTGTATCTTACCTAGTAGTTCAGCATCTTTCATCTGCCCACGCACTTCTGTTTGCCACTCATCATGAGGCCACGTAACAAGCTTAAACTCAAGGAACTGTCTCTTAGCTTTGTAGACCCAATCAAGTGCTGCATGTTTCATTATGGTTGACTCACCATTCTGAAGCATACCTGCTAGTGTCTTGTGTTCTGAAGGTACTATAACCCTACGTCCATCAAGACCTCTGAACCACCCACGTTTAGCTATGTGTGGTATTACCTTTTTCTTTAACTCAGCAAGTCCTTGAATTGATTGCATAAAGTTTTCAACTGCTTGCTTTGCTTCTTTCTGACTGACGTTTAGTATCTGTGCTACCTTGGCATTACCTGCACCTAGTAGGAACGCATAGATGAAAGTCTTAGCCATATCTCTAGTGACATGTGACATACCCAGAGCCTTACGGTTCAGGTTATGTATGTCTGTCTCATCTTCCTTCTTGCCTGACACGATAGCGTGTACGTATTCCTCTGACTTCATCAGGTGTGCGAGTACACGTAACTGGATACCCTCAGCATCTGTGCCTACCAAGTAGCAGCCCTTGGGTACACACCATAGCTCACGTAGTTGACCATCGTATCTGTCCTTCACCTTCTCTACAGCAGTGACAGCATCACCATGAAACTGTGCAGGGATGTTAGCTTGGTTAGGGTTCCTGTGTGCCATCCTGCCTGTCCATGCACCAACGTGTGTAAAGCTGCCGTGAATACGTGAATCGTCACCACAATGCCCCAGCCACTCCACTAGTGAGGATCGCCTACCTTCAAGTGTCAACCACTCTGCTAGACGTTTGCCTCCTGCAGGTGCTGTCTCAGGCAGTGTGTTAAGGTTTGCCTCAGATAAAGTCCATCCGAACTTAGCAAACTTCTGTCCTCGTTCATCCATTTTGTTCCTCATGTTTTTCTAAATACCTAAGTGCTCTAGTCACACCTTCAATATCATCACCTAACTTTCCTATACCAGTGTTGCAAAAATGACACAGAAAGCCTCTGTACTTACCTGTCTTGTGGTCATGATCAAAGTGTAAGCTTTTAATTTTTCTTCCACAACAATGACATAAACCTGTATCTAAGTGTTCGTATTTCTTTCTTTCTTTTCTTCTCCACTCTCTCCCCTCATTACAACAAGCCATACATCTAGAATCTCTTGTTGTATTTGTTGGAGATTTGTGCCTTTTATGAAATCTATCTATAGGTTTTTCTACACTACATATCCTACAAACTCTTGTTTCAACGAAAAGTTCTAGCTGATTCTCTTTCATAATCAATATGGCCTTTCGTTTTCTCAAATGGTTTCCATCCTGCTTCCCATAGTCTTTCTATCCGCATCTTTGGTGAGGCAGGGTTGAACTCTATGAAGTCGTAGCACACTAGCTCAGGGTCTTGCTTTGACCAGTCTACTTGTGTCTTTGCGTGTTTCTTTTGTGCGTTGGTCACGTTACTGTACAGTGTACCGTCAGCTTTCTTTCTGTACTTGATACGATTGACTTCCTCTAGCTTGGGTGGGAAGTCCTCTTGGAAAGCATCTTCAAGGTGTGCTTTGCGTTGTTCTATCTCATCAAGTAACTCTTCAGCCTTAGCCTTGTTGAAGTAGAAGCCGTTGTCTGTCATGGTCTGACACAGTATTTGTATGTCATGCTCACATTTTATAGCCCACTCCCAATCAGGATCATGTATTACTTTCTTGAACTTATCGTACACTCTTAATGTAACTGTAACGTCCTGATGACAGTACTTGATCATCTCATCCGACAGCATCGAGAAGTCGGAGAAGTCCATCTTGAAGTTACCTAGCCTTATACCCCAAGCCTTGAGGCCATGCCCATGCTTGATGTCGAAGTCAACCAGTCTACTGACAATCAGTGTGTCAAGGACTGACTCCAAAGGTATCAAGTCTTTCTTTACAAGGCGATTAATAATAGGAACATCAAAACAGATTCCATTGTGAAATATAAACCTATCGTATCTGCTACAGTACTCAATGAATCTCTCCTTCTCTTCCTGTATTGTTGTTAGGTGAACGAAGTGTTCCTTTTCACCTGTCTCTACATCCTCTGCACAGATACACCAAATCTTTTCTGGTGTAAGTGATTCTGTTTCTATGTCCATAGCTACACTACGCATGGTCATCTTCTCCTGTAAACTCATACCATAATAGAACTAGCGTATTGAATATCCAGAAGATACTGCTAGTGATAGCTCTTCTTTGGCTCATCTCATGTTGTCTTTCCATGAAATAGAATATAGTCCTGACATGTACGTAGTGTAAGAATATGCCAAGAAAATAAATTACTGCTGCAAAGGCAGCGTATGGGTCAATATACTGCATACTTTTCTTTCAATGTAAAGGAGTCAGGGTCAAACTGTAGTTGCCCTGCGTATCCTGTTGGACCTACTGGTCTGTTCTTGGTTACTAATAGTTTGGTTGTGTTCCTCTCTTCTCTGTCCTCTGACATCTTGTCACGCTGTAGATCAACTACAACTGAGGCACGTTGCTCAATCATACGACAGTACTTTACCTGACCGTCATCGTTAGTGTGACCAATTGTCACAATACCTACACCCAACTCTGCTGCAAGCTTGGATAACCTGACTGACAGGTCAGCTAGGAACTGCTCCTTGCTATCCTCTGTACCTGCGTTGGCAGATATATCTTGGATAGGTTCGAAGAATACGTAGTTGACATCACATGCTTGAGACAGATACCTGATCTGTGACAATAAGTCAAGTGGATCATCCTCATCATTGAGGAAGAACTGGTATAGCCTCTCGTCTTTGGTCAGCTTGGTGATAGCTTCTTGTACTAGATCGTCAGCGTTCTTGTCTTCGATCAAGTCCTTGCGTGTCAGGTTGTCGTTCAACTCATAGGATACCAAGCCAAGGATAGACCGTAGCTTAGTCTCTTCCATGTGCCACGTAGCTATCTTGATGTCAGGGTATTGACTGAGTATCCTGTACTCAAGGTAACGCATGAACTCTGTCTTGCCTATACCTGTCTGTGCTTTGAACAGTGTGAAGTGCCCTTGCATCAGGCCAAGACACATCTCATCGAACTCCTGCACACCTGTCTCCACATACACATGGTTCTCTGACTTGTTGTACAAGCCAAGGAATTGATCAGGTGTATTCAGTATGTTAGCAGGTGTATACTTTCTAGCATTGAACCATGCAGACTTGAATGTCTTGGCATGACCCTCTTGCAAGAACTCATTGGCGTCCTTGTACTTGTCAAGCTCCATGCGATAGACCTTGTTAGGGTACAGGCTTGCAATCTTTGCAGCTACTGAGTTACCTTGGTCATCGTGTTCGATAGACAATACTATCTTGTCAAATGAACTCAGGAACTTGTTTATCTTTTCCCATAGCTTGTGCGATGGTGTCGATGATGGCAATGACACAACAGGGTTGTCGAACTTAGGGTTGTGTAGCATCTGGTATGCTGACATAGCATCTAGCTCACCCTCTGTGATAGTAATGATCTTGCTTGTGCCACTGTTCCATAGGTTCATACCAAACAACTCATCAGTCTTTAGATTCCTAGCACTGAATGTCTTTGGTAGTTGTCTGACCTTCACACCACCCGAAGGGTAGATGTACTCTTGGCGTACTGGTTCACCCTTGCCATCTATGAAAGTCTTACAGTCGTAGAACTCCATAGTTTCTTTGGTGATGCCACGGTATGCCATGTGCATAGGCTTGACAAACTCCGTGACATTTGATTGTTCTTGTTGTTGCATATCCCAAGATTCCTTGCTGCTTTGATATGTTGGATACTCTTCTTCTGCCCAATTGTCAAGGTCTCTCATTTGTTTTGGGTAAGACCTGTTGCAAGAATGACACTTACCTGCCATAGTTTCTGTGTTGTATGAGAACGCATCACTGCTATCGCAGTCAGCAGCAGGACATTCTTTGTGGCTTATCCAAGTCATTAATTATCTTCTCCAGTATTCTCAAACTGATGGTGAAGACCCCAATAAGCTGAGTCTAGTTTACCTAACTGAGGTACAGATATCTCATAGCTTTGGTGCATAGTACTTACAGCGTCTTTTATGACCTCTATTGCTTCTTTTATAGCTTCTAGTTGACCATCAGTTAGTTGGCTCATACCATTTCTTTTGTCCTCTTGTTTTTTTCTGTACTGTATTTCCCATTCTTCCATATCAATACTCCTCTGTTGCAAGAACTGGTTCTTCTGCTAGGCCACAGAAACATTCCTTCTCCTTCAACTCAGCAATCCTTTTGTATGCTGCTTGTAGTTGTGCTTGTAGCTCTAACACATTTCGTTCTATCAAATCTATTTTATCTGACATTTCTAAGATTATCTTACGATTCTTCTCAGCTTCCATCTCATCAGGTAGCACCATCATCCTCCTCTAGTATAAACCTAAAGTAATAGTTGTGTTCATCCTCTATGTCTTCAAGTACCCAATCAACTGGCTTGTCCTTGACTACTTCTCTCAACATAGCTATCAGGTCTTCCTTTGTCAACCTTCCACTCCTCTACTTCTGTTACATAATAATCCTCACCAAGCTGATCAACGATCTGTCCTACACTGTACGCCTTGATGTATAGGGTCTTGTATACACTGCTCCTTAGATCAGTCTTGAGTTGCACTTGATAGTTCTTCATCATTGTCTTGTGTCCACTTCTAGACAGGCAAGCATCTCTGAACTGGTACTGACTAGCACTACAGCTTCCTTGAGTGCTGCCTGACAGTCTGTTTCTTTAGTGAACGTGCCTAGTTGATAGTGTTCTACACCTTGGCTAGTCACTAGCTGCATCCATATTAATATCCACATCATTTGTTTTTCCTCTTGACAAATCAGAAAATGTTGGTATACTAGGGCTGTCCTTTGGACAGGGTACTATTAGAAATTAGGATACCAAAGCTCACCTTCATCCATGTCTCTTTTTATTTGTTCCTTCTCAGGTAAGTATAACTCTACTACGTCATCCTCACCCATCCATTCAGCATCATCAATGATTCTTGATATATCATTGTAGTACTGTTCTATGGGTACAACCTTAGCTGTACCCTGAGTTTGTTTGTTGTTCATTAATTATCCTTTTTGTTTTCTGACGTTAGTGTCAGATAGA
>Ga0208004_1000333_pt1 | contig 18522 bp, 21 predicted proteins | sample DEB08_DNA_6_FD_184522 | JGI IMG/M metagenome (GOLD analysis project Ga0208004, IMG submission 184522) | Aqueous microbial communities from the Delaware River and Bay under freshwater to marine salinity gradient to study organic matter... | ecosystem: Environmental > Aquatic > Marine > Coastal ...
CAACAAATCCGGTGTCAGAATCGCCTAAGGTAAAATCAAGTAGATTCAGTAAACCATCACGGCATTCAATATCCCATGTGATTAAATCAGAATTTAAATAGTAGTCTACAACATTTGCTCCCGCTACTGTCAAATTAACAAAATCATCGTAATCAATTTCCTGAAATCCGAGTTTTATTGTTACGGTTGAACCAAGAACGGCCTCACTATTCAAAAAAGATGTTACTTCAGCATTAAAATCTACAATCGAAATGACGTATGTTCCGCTAATATATGAAGGCGTGAAAATATCAAGTTCGCCCTGATTGAAACGAACATTCTTTAAATACTTTTTATACGTCACTCCCATAGGCGGAGATAGAATATCCGCAAAAACGTCACTAACAAACTTCGTGTTAATGCCGCTAAATTCAACAGCAAACACTGGCTTTTTGTAAGCAAGCGCATTATAGGTATTATAGCTCGATGATGCAGTTCTCATAATGTGCTCGATGATACCAGGCGCTCACCGCGTCTGACTTGACGATTTATTTCAGGCATTATTCTGTTCCGCAGAGTAATGGGATCAAGAAAACTTATATTCGGCAAGTTTAGATTGACTGTTACATTGCCGCTGGTTGACAATCCAGCATCTTGCATAACTCTCGCTCGATCCCTTGCCCGATTCGGAGAAAGTGGTACAATCGCCTCTGGCTGCGATCCTTCTCCTGTAGCGACGAGAGTAGGTCTCCGTACAATCATTCCGCTTTGTGCATGAGGTATATCTCGCGGAATAACGCCGCCACGCTTAAAACCGAATAATTGAGAAAACAATGATGCACCTTCAGATGTCCCGCCTGTAGCAGAAAATAATGCAGCCCTTAAAATTGTAGTAGCTATTACTTCGCCAAGTCCTTTTATTTTATCTTCAACCGTTCCGGCACCAAATGCAATTTGCTGAAATGCGCTCACAGCAGTTTGAGCCATATAGTTATATTGTTGAGCAAGCTCACGTGCCTTTTCTTCTTGTTTCTGTAATGCGTCGGCTGCTTCTTCTTCTGCCTGCTGCCGTTCAAGCGATTGTATCGTATTCAATACTTCATTTCGTGTTTGCAATTCATCATTTAAGGCACGCGCAGTTTCGCGCTCTGACTCACGTTCTAACTCTCTAAGCGCCTTCAGTGCGTTTGTTGCTTCGTTGATTGCCCGTGCTTCGTCCCTTGCTGCTTGTGCGGCTATTTCAGCCTTGCGCTGTGCCGCTGCTTGCGATTTCTCACGCTCAATCTTTTCTTCTTTTAGTTGATCGAGTACACGTTCGGATATTTTAAGCCACTTTTCCTCGGCAGGCGTGCGGGTATTTTTGAATTTTTCGTAAAGCGCAATCGCATTTTTTATCTTCTCATTATTCAGTTGTTGCGCTGTCGCCGCAACTTGCGTTAAATCAAGAAACCTATTGATAAACGGTAAAATAACTTGCGCCGCTTCCTCGTAGCGCTTTTTAAAGTTTTCTATTGCAATGAGAAACTTCTGCGATTCGACATTGGTTAGTTTGGTCTTTTCGGCAACGGCAGTAAGTGAGCGAACGCCCGCACCTCCCGCCAATAATAGCCCACTTGTAATTTTAGCAACAGTTTTTGTTAATTCTCTGCCGGAAATATTAGAACGTCGAAAGCCTTCATCAATTTCTCGATTTGAAGCATTCGCTTGCCTGCTTAATTCTTTTACGCGCTGAATAAGGCTGATCAGCCTGGCCTTTAAATCTTCCAGGCCTTTGCTGGCATTGCCTGTGACTTCAACGGGTATGTTTATTGCCATGTTGCTGTGCTTCTAATTGCTGAAATTCGCTGACTTCGTTTTGAATGTGCGCGAGATATTGCAACAGCCTGCGCATGTCATTTGCATTACTCACGCCAAAGCTTTTTATTGCCACTTCGGCAAGATGATTCTCTTTTATAAATGGACTTGAGACAAGATTCCATACTTTGATGATTTGAAATTCAACCGCTGAAAGCTTTGGATAAAAATCAAAAGGACAAAAATTGCAAGAGGTGTTTACGCCGCGACTTTGCCTGCATTCGTTGCACCGTTCGGCGCTGGCGTCGGGATAGAGGTATCCCCAGCGAACGGCCTTCGCAAGTTTTTTAGGATATTCTCATCTGTCTCAAAGGCCTTGTGGTCTGTAGCCGTTTGCAGCATCCACTCAAGGCGAACCTTGCCTGCCCGCGTGCGATAAAACGCGGCTTTAGTTTCATCATTGCATGGGATAGGCTGGCCGTCTTTTCCATTTACGCCTTTCCAGTCAAGCAAGATATGCTTGAGAATTTTCTCATCGTTATTTATTGCGCGAACCGTTTCCATTTCAGTATAACGCAATAAATAGCTTTCATCCTGTGCCTGAGTATGAAACTCAAACCACATTTGATCATCTTTTGAATCGAACAAATTCATGCTGCCCTCACAGAAGATTAAGTATCGTAAGCCGTCGAAACATCGTCCGTCAAAATATGCCGCAAAATATTTGTAATTCCACTCATGCCATTTGGAGCGCTCTGCGCTTGCAAAGCACGAAGCACGATTGTTTCCGGTACTCGCCCTGGGTTTGCCGCGTCGATTGTCGTACTAATCACCCGCAAGGCAGGGAATGACCATACTGACCCGTAATTCCCGCCGCTGATTGCCGGCCCGGCCAAAGTCAAATCCATCTTCTTAAAATCTTCACCAGTAGTATCAACGATATAAGTCGTGGCCGAGTGCTCATTGAAAGTCATGGTAATTTGGCAATCAATGAACCCGCCTTCCTCGGGCATGGCCGTAAGCCATTCATTAGTCGAACCTCCCCTTGCACAAAACTCAGCGTTGATGTCACGATTGAAAACGATTTCCATGCTTGAAGGGCAAACCGCGTCACCGGATGCAAGGGCGTCACCCGACTGATCATTTATTCTCACCGTCGTGTTGCCGAATGGAATCCACAGGGATTCAGTTCTTGCCGTAACTGAAGACATGCTTGAATTAGTTTGGCCGGATACAAGCACATTATCACCAATGCCGCGTATTTCGAATTGCCAGTGGCCGCCGGCTGCACCCGAAAGCGTGAATCCTGTCGGCCTGAAGCTTGGTATTTCGTGAACCGTCGTAAAGTTAGCTATCAAAGTATAAAACAAATTCGGCTCTGCTTGTACGTCCATCGTGTGCGTATAAGGTGACGCTCCGCCCGCAATAGAATCGTCGCCAATAATCGCAGCAATTAGATTCCAGTGCGTATTCGCCCAACGTAAGGTGCCGTTCAAAACCGGATTGACCAAGCGATTGCCCGCGTCAATATATTGCGGGTAAGTTTGCCCAAGTGCTTCATCAAGCAATGGCTCAGGATTCGGAACCATGCCGGTAAGTGAATTGAGCAAAATCGCGGCATTGGCATTATCGGCATCAACTGCCGTGCCCCAGGTTGTGCCCTTCGCGAGCGATACTTTAATATCTTTACCTCTCATTGCAATTCCTGTTTTAAGCGCAAGACTCCGGCTCTTCCACAGTAAGCCCGATTCTTGCGAAATGACAAAGCACTCCGGCGAACATTCTGCCGTCTGAGGGATATTCTATAAGTTGTGCGGTGCCGGTTAAATACGCTGCCCCGGCCACGACTTCACTATTTTCATTCAGGGCGTCCATCACATCGTCAACAAGTTGCTGATGCGTTTTTTCGCTGGTAGCCGAATCATCTATTTGATAGTAACTATGCACTTCAAAATTGTGCGATCTTGTAAAGACTTCGCCGAGTTGATCAACAGAAGGTGCAGCCGTCCGCGTGAGCATCCACGTATTCAATATTTCATTATCAACAAATAACTCTCCGCGGCGTTGTATGTCTGATGAATAGCGAAGATACTCATAAACGTTAGCCGTTCCCGTTACGGCTTCGATGGTATCTTGCAGCGCTTCAACTATCGTCGTGTAGCTCATCCGCTTACCCGTCTCTCAAATCGCTGTATGCCGCGCCTGAGTATGCGCAAGACTTCATTCCGTTTTTTATTCTCAGCATCTCGAAACATAAACGCGCCGCGATAACCGGCTCTGCCTATTTTGCGCCGAACTAAAAACGTAGCCGATTTAAGCTTGTCCTTTGCCGGCCTCAATTTGCGTTTCACCCACAACTCAAGCGGCTCATGCGGAGGCATCTTACCCGGTAACCTGCCTACTTCTCTAATGTCAGCATATTTTTGCGCCGGGCCTCTTACCGAAACTTCACCTTTGCGATTCGTTATCATTCGCCTTGCAATTCCCGCCCGCAATGTTCCGGTCACGCCCACGGGCGTATTGGTTGCGACTTCTCTTTGCAGTACGATAAGCGATTCCTGAATTGCGCGCCGGATTTCTTCATCAAATATTTTGACGAAGTCCGCGTTTGTTGGCGCTGTTAGATTGACGGAAATGCTGATCATATTTCGTAATACTTCCAGCTATCATTTTTTGCATTGTACTCGCCAAGCGAAAAATCCATTAAAACCTTGCTGCCGTCTCTTATCGCTTTGTTGAATTCATTCCACCGCAGCGACAAGTATTCATCCTTTTGTGGCGCATCTGAATTTAAAAACGTTCGTAGTTTTTTGGCATTGTCAGATTCATGATAATCAGCAAGCGCACGCAAAGCATCCGCCAAGCCACCGTCAAATTCATCCGGCAAAAGAAAATCGCAATCAATTCTTAGTACTTTCATTGATGCCTCGTGCTAAACGGATAAGCCCGCCCAAACCTATCCGTCAAATCCAAGTCAACAAATATCGCTGCCGCTTTTACTTTTACATCGTCACCCGCACCCACGCGCGAGAGATAGTCTTCCATGAACTTGTCGGCAACCGTTTGCCACTTGTCTGTATGCGTCGAATAATCCACCGCATCAGCTGAAAATGTAGAATCGGTATGCTTTGCGAATCTCGCCGCCAATGATCTCGCCGTCAAAGCGCAACACAACAGCACAAATGCCCAATACTGTTTTGATGGGATCGTGTCTTGCGTGTCGGTATGAATATGAATACCCGTGTGCTTGATCGTGAAATAATCGCTTGTCCCTGGTATCTGCGTAAGAAAGCGAATGTGCGGTTTTTTCCGTATAACAGGCGTCGATGAATATGTTGCCGCCGCTGCGTTTTTAATTGTCAGTACGCCTGTTGTAGTATTCCCATTCGCCGACGCCCAATTTGTTTCTCCGCTAAGAGCCGAATTGTTTTTGATCTCGATCACATCACCGACGCGATAATATCCGGCATTGGCTACAGTCGAAAATGTTGCCGAGGTTGCACCGGATGAAACCGTAGCGACTCCCCTGGCGGTTTCGTCCACGTCTTCAACAACCATGATATTATTGATGTCATAATCTCCCCGTCCTTGCCCAATGTTCGAATCAAAGACTGCGTGAATAACGCTATCATGAGCAAGCCAGGTAGAAGGCAACTCACGGTTGTACTCGCTATTTCCAACATACTCAGTCGAAACAATGCGCGGAACTTTCGACGAAAATTCCGGCAATGCGCCTTGCGAGAGAATGTCCATAATTGTCGAACTGGCAATCAATTCAGTGTCATCGCCATAAATTGACAATTCCTTTTGCACAAGTGCAACCGTGTCGCCAAGTAAAGCCATTAGCTCACCTTGCCGCTTTCAAGATCAACCAAATATTTTCTGCCATCATTTGAAACAACATGGCAGGGGTTGCCTTCAATGAAACTTAAAATATGGGCATCTTTGAATTCTGCCCATGCCGCCATCTTGGCTTGCAATTCCGGTTTTGCCGTTTCAATAGCAAGATTTAAAACGACACGAGGACTTTCATTGTGCCCTTTGCCTGGCCGTGCAGCCGTCTTGCACATTTCAGCATCATTAATAAAGCCGGAGATATGATCTCCAACTTTCCTGAATTGCATGCTCTGCACTTGTGCCTTGCGATACTCTGCAATCAATTCAACGCATCGTTGTTTTGCGCTTTTAGCCTGAATCAAAATCTCCGGCTTTATCTGCGCCACGATTTCCGGTTGCTCTGGCGGTTGTTCTACTACAACATCTTCAACGGCTTCATCAGCAACCGACAGTTTCTTTTTCGCCATGTATCACCTCAGCTAATTCAAGATCATGTCCATTCTCAGGCAATCCGGGCTTGCCGTTTTCTTTTTCTACTATCCCTGCCCATTGTGGCAAGATAGCATAAGGATAAGACGATTGTTTCTTTTTTGCACGCGCCGTCAAATTCATGCCGTCTTCTGTTTCAATGACTTCGATTTCGTCAAGCGCCTCAATGCGCATCAAAAGACGTTTCAAACCGTGCTTGGTGAAACCTATTTTATGAAACTCTTCAGGCTCATACGTTTGATGCCCACCGTATATCTGCCAATAGGCATATTGCGAAACGTAGTCTTCGTCGGCATCGGCTCGGATAACTTCACGCGCCGCAAATGCAAGATTCGGAACATTGACAATCAATTCTCCACCGATTTTTAAAATGCGCGTCCATTCCTTCAATACTTGAGGTGCTTCGATCATATTAAAATGTTCAAGGACGTGGCGAGCATGTACTGCATCATACGTTTCATGTTCTTGCGGAATAGCGCGCAAGTCACAAAGAATATCCGGCTTGACTTTAGCCTTGCCGTCAATTCGTACAACCTTAACGTCCTTACCAAAATACGGGCTATCGTGTCCTGCGCCCAAGTCCGCAACAACTTTACCCGGCTCAAGATATTTCCAATGCTCACGCTTTTTAAATTGCGGCATGTCTTCAGTTAGACCATAACGAATTCCAGTTTCACGATCTTGATGGTCACATTGCACGGCAGTATCACAATAAAGCTTGAATCCCGCTGCACGCGCCTTCGTGAAAAAATACAAATCCTCTGTAGCTAAATTTGCCGGGGCAGATTTTTCATCATATGCCCAATCACACGAGAACCAGGGCGGTTCTATTTTGCGCAGTACATCAGTATGAATGAGAAGGCAATCACAACCCGCCCAATCAACTTCAAAAAATTCTCCATATGTCCAGTCTTCATGAGGGCCTCGCATTATACCATTCCACAAATACGGCTGCTTGGGATGATATTTTGTCCAATAGACGCCAGTACAAAGATGTTTACGATGCCGCCAAAGATTTTCAAATGTACGATTGGGCGCAAGAACATCATCACTTAGAAAAAGCAAATAATCGGCATTCATGCCAAGCGCTTGTGCTGCAATATTATTTCGTGCTTCATCAACTCTCTTGCCGTTTACTCTCAGCCTGGCTACTGCCGTGCCAAGCGGGAAAGTTAGACCCATGTAGTAGTCTGTCCATTCCCACGACATGGGTCTATTCTGAAGCGTTGGCGTACCGATCACCACTAACGGATTAACCTTATACAACTCAGCCATGTTACATTCGCTCCCTTTTAATGCGTTAGATAGGCCGGTAATTAAAACGAAATTGACCTGCAACCAGAACCGTTCCGGCAGAATGCGCGCCGCCAACGGTATTCTGAGAAGCATAAACTACATCGCCCGCCGCAAGCACTGGCGTAGACAAGCTTGAGTTTGATACCAGCGTAAAAGCACGCTGAGTATTGCTTGCCAAGCTCGCCGTCAAGCTAAGGCTGGCCAGCACCGTCGTGCCGGTTGCATCTGCGCCGCCATTGATAAGTTTCAGGTCGCGATAACTCGAAGCGTTTGCCGCTGCGCTGTCAGCGCCGTGCGGCTCCCAATAAGCGCCGACAATAGTACAAGCCTGCGGTGCGCGCCATTTCGTGGCAACGGCAGCGCCGCCATACGTAGCGTTTGCGCCGTCGCTTGCGACCGATGCGTGAGAGATAACCGCGCCAGCAAGCGATCCGCTGGGGATGTCTCCCAATTCCATGATTGCCATTGTATAAACTCCAATGTTGATTTTATTGCTTCAGTGATTTATTGCACGGACTTATACATTCCGCGATGATCGAGCGCCTTCACGCCGTAGATGAAACGTCCTTTGAAAGTCAACTTATCGGCGGTGAAGTTGCTGCCGATATTCGGTTGATCCTGCAAAAGAATTTCAGGCTCTTGCCGTCCATTCAAAAATGATACTTCAATGGTTGGCATGGTGTTGGGGTCTGCCACGATACACCAATCAGTTGCGTCCGTCCAGTAAGCAACCGGCGGAACCAACGTCAAGCCAAACGACAAGAACCAGTTGTTTTGCGTTTCCAGACGCGACGTGCCCGTAGTCTGAGACATCGCCGAACGTGCAAGCTCCCAAGTGATTTGTTCGAGTTCATTCGGGATAACCACAAACTTAGGCTGAATGAATCCGCCCAAAGTCTCACTCGAAGAAAGCTCAGTTTGGTCACGCATAGCAAGAATGCCAGCAGCCAGGCCAGCGGAACCCATTGCCGTAGAGCCGAGGTTGCCATGATCTGCGTGGAAAAGCGCGGTGCCGTCGCCCATCGTTGGGTTAGTGCGGAAAACATCAAATACGGTCTTATATAAGCCACGCGCCGCACTAAAGGCAATCATCTGCGGGATTCGACGAAGCGCACCAAGATCATCATTCATTGCCGATTCCATCGAATAAGAAAACAGATTGCCTTTCTTTGCAACGGCAAACGTTTCCTCTTCATCTCCAGGCAATGTAATCTCTTGATAGGTGCCAAGTTCGGCAACATCAGCCAGGTCAGCAAGGCCACCAACACGCACGCGCCGCATAGTACGAAAATCCGGCGCGCTTGTAATATGAGGCCCAACGACCATGCGCCACGTTTGCCAGTCAGCATTTTGTTGATAATAGGCAATCAATGCACGGCGTACAGAATCGCCGAACACTTCCGCCCACGTAGTAGTAGCGAGTGCAGCTTCGCGCAAACGCGCTTCTCGCAAGCGAGACTCACGCAACATTGACCGCCAACGCTCTTGTGGCAGCGTCAAGGGCTTGGGCGTAAGCGAATGCGCCAAGTCGTTCATGATTGCTTCAGCCATATTCGCCGGGGCATCATAAGCGCCATTCATGGCCGCAAACGATTCCCGCAGTGAATAGAAGGGCGTAACATCATTCACCTTCTGGCCGAGCAACGCGCCGGTCATGGCGTCACTCCACTTGTCCTCTTGATCTTTGTTGACTTTCACTTTTTCCTCTTGTCCGGCCACAATCATGCCGCTTTCTTTCAGCGCAGCAACCGTTTTCTGGCGGCGCTCAATAATGCGGTTGATTTCGGCTTCGGCCAGAATGCGCTCATAATGCTCCGCAACGATTTCATCCTGCATAGCTTGCGGCAATCCGGACTCTTTAACTTTGCCGGCCAGCATTTCGCGCGATTGCAAAAGGCTGTTGGCCTGCGTATTGCGCTCCTTCAGAGTTTTTTCAACGATGGATTCAACACGCTTTGCAATCACACTTTCAACGTCTTGCAGAGTTAGCGGCGCAACTTTCTGTTTGCCGTTATCTTCTGCCTTCTCTTTCGCCAATGTGCCCAAAGCTTCCTTGACTTCTTTCATGTCAAGAATAGCCTCGAGTGCTTTGGCGCGCTCTTCCTCCGGCATGGCATCGGTGATTGACTCAACAATATGCGGTGCCGTCTGCCGGAGAAGAGCCAACAGTTTTTCGTACATTACACTCTCCGATACTTTGCGTTTCACGGTTTGCGCCGATGCGGTCACTCGTAAAATGATCCCGCCTGCGCCTGGCTTATCAACTACTGTCACTTCCGGTAAATCCAAAAACTTTGTTACTTCATTAAACCGCTTGCCCGCTTCTCCGACAGCCTCTTTCATGTTTGCAAACGCATCAATGCTAAAACCTACGACGTTTTTCACGCCCGCTTTCCAGGCGTCGCGGATCATCTCAGCAAGACGCGAATGAAATATCTTTGCCTTGCCGATGATGCCCTTGCCCTTGCTCCCGTCTGGCTTGGTAAACTCGCCGAACCGCACGCCTTCAGCTATGCCCACTTTATTAAGCACGGTTGCAGCTTTTGCTTTCTCACGTGCAGCGTCGGGGATATGCTCAAACAAGATTCCCGCGTCGCCTTTAAATTCATAAGCGTACAGCGGGACACCTTCGAACAGTTTTAGCGTTTCGGGATTAGATAAAAGCTCAGGCGAGTAATGAATTGGAAGTTTATTAGACGGATGCCGGTTGGCAGAAAATCCCGCTTCGATCAGAACGACCTCAAGCTCTTTGCCTTGCGGTTCTGATTCAAGCAGAAAACCAGAGAATTGCAGCGACTCTTTTGTATTTGCATGCTGCGCCGCCATCGCCTTCTCGGCTTCTTCTTTGGTATCAAAGCAGACCGGATCACGATCTTCGTATTTGATGCAGAACTTTCCGTCTTTTTCAAATATTGGCATTTGGTCACTCCGTAAAATAAAAAAGCCCTTGCCGAGACTCTTTTAAAGTCCCGACAAGGGCTTATCCGCACGATGTTATAAGCGTATTTTAGACGATACTATTTCATGTGCAAGTGATTATAAAAATATTTCGGCTAAAGTCAAGATTTTTGTAATTTCACGTATTACTCTGATGTTGCGATTTCACCGATTCCCGCAACGGCAAGGCCTGTTCGCCGTGCAATAGCTTGGCATCGCGTATTTGACCTTGAAAAAACTCGAAGCGAAATTCAAGGCGTCCGGTATATTGCGCCCATGTGCCTTGATTCAAGTGCGCCATGCGTAAAAGCCAGCGGGAATACTGTTGCAGTTCGTGATCGTTACTCATGTGCCTATAGTTTTATATTGTGCAGAATCCCAATGCCCTGATTGATAATGATGGAATACCTCATCCAATGTTTGAAGCGTATGGCCACAATTACACAAGACATATCCACCACCAGCAAATTTATACGGCGGCCTAAATTGCCCGATATAAGTATGTTTTGCTGGATCAAGTTCCGATTCTGGTACAAGCTTACCATCAATAAATATTTCTCTCATAACTCTATTCCAATTTTTCCTTACATTGCCGGTTATGCTGACTCGCAATCAATTCCCCTTCCGGTGAAAGCCAATACTTGTCACCGCTCGACGTAACCATCACCGGCCAGCCTGGGGCAAACTTGTGAGTTTTCAATTCATAAAAGTGATCGAACGGATATTCTTTGGAACCTTCACGATTAAATCTAAGGCCTGGGAATATCTCATCAATAGCATTCGCAAACTTCGCTACAATATCCGCGGGCAATTCTTTTCGCAATGGCTGCTTGAGAACTTGCTGCGGCATTTCGTTGATGGTACGTATTTTTGCTTGCTTTTTTGGCGGTCTTCCGCGTCCGCGCTTTTGTCCTTCCTGCTGCGCGCCGGTGATAAGAGCCTTCAAGTTTTCGGCTCGTTCTCGCTGTTGTCTTTTCGCTGCTGCTGCGGTTACTGCTGGCATGTTATGCTCCCGTTACCAATATTTGAACACATCGACAGTTGATTGACTCTTCAGGCGGCAGGCTCACATCGTGAGGCCCGTCCGCTTTATATCCACCGACACTGAATTGCTTTTCTACATCTATCGGCGTTCCGCCATAATCCGGATTTGTCCGTCGCCCTACTGCGGCATGGCTCGGCCTCACCCTGGCGTCGTCTTCATGTAGCCAATACTTGCGCAAGCCCGGTATTTCTTCTTTGATTTGCTTTGTATATCTCTGCTCCGTGAGATTCAGAGCGCGATTGACTTCAGTTCTAACAATGCGCTCGGCCTCGTATGCCGTCTTGTTGCCCAACTCTCTCCGAACATCTACCATCATTTCATATGGCGTTCGCTGGCCTATCAAGCCTTGCCTTAGAATATTATCAAGCCTACGGCGCGTTACCTGCGTTAGTCCCTGTACCTGTTCGGCTGAGTATTGCAGCGAAAATCTCAGCAACCCTTCATCGACAAACAGCGGAACTTCTTTTATGCCGCTTCCAATCAATGGTGCGCGGATTAACTCAATCCCGCCCTCATAAGCGCTTCGAACGCCGCCCAACAAACTTCGCTGAAACTTCAACTCAAACTCTCTTAGAGATACATTGACTTCGTTGATCATGCGCTGCAAATGGATTTCTTCGAATCCTTCAGACCTTAGCAAGTTGTCAATGATCTCGCGGCGTGTTTCCTTCAAATATCGCAAGGCATCCCGCAGTCGCTCGGATTCATTTTTATCAAGGCCTCTGAGTATCGCGTTTATCTTACGGCGAAATTGGCCTTGATCTATGCGGGCTTCTTTAATGCTTGCCATTGCCATTCAACCCATCCCACTTCACTTTTAACCGTCGCGCCGCTTCTTTGGTGTAGACCTTCGAAACCATGCGCTTGCGGCTTCGCTTTGATTCTTTATCGCGCTCGGCCATGTTTGGCTTTTCACCTTCAGGCGCATCAATCAAATCATCAATCATCAATTCGCCCTTTTCGTCAAGCTCAGGCTCTTCCATTTCATCTTTTTCGACTTCGTCCTCAAGTTCCGCTTCCGTTACTTCGACGTTCAATTCCTGCGCTGCTTGTACGAAAATGCGGCGTGCGGTTTGAGTTCCGCAAAGTTCATTGTCACGCGCCATAATCGCAACGTTTATCATTTGCATGGCTGCTGCGCTCGATTGCACGCTATCACGCGGGAAAGGATTGCCGAACTTTACCTTAAATTCCGTATCAACGTCCGGCGTTAGCTTGCCTTCTTTTGTCATGCGGCCAGCGCGTACAGCTTCTTTAATTGCTACGTAGATCGGATGGGAAATCACTTGCTTGACAAATGCCTGCACGTCTGAAATTTCCCACATGGCAAATGTCATCATTTCACGGCTCACCGTGTTGTTGACATTGCCACCGCCGCCATAAGCAAATATTGGCCAGCCCGCCGGTCCAACTACGGCAAGCTTTATCATTTCGACCATGTTGCTTGAGTCTTGCGCATTAAGAGAAGGTGTCATCACCTCGGCGGACACTTTTTCATTCGTTATAATATTTTGGCCTGGATTAGCAGGTTTGCCGCCGGGGAAATTGGCATTCGAAAAGTCCTGCAATGTCTTAGCGTCCGCTCCTTCAAGCTTCCAATGCTGTACAAAACTTTTCAGCAATACCGCCCGCTCAACTTCATTCCCTATAAACTGCATATACAAATCTAACATCGTCAAATAACGCTGGAAATAACTCCGGCCACGCAAGCCATTCGGCGGCAGAAATGGCGTGAAGTGAAAACAGTTCCCAATATAATTGCCGTCGATTGACTTCCTGAAAATATCAAAAATCTGTTGTTCATTGGTAGCGGGATTCTTTTTTAGAATCACCTTGCCCCAATTCAAGGCATTGGAGGGATCGCGCGTAATGCTTTCGATGTTGAGCGTATCAACAAAGAAAAACTCTAAATATCCAAATGGCCGCACGGCAAACGGGATTGTTAATTCGCCATTGACATAAGCTGACGTAAGCAAGCTTGCCCCGTTCTCTCCAAGCAACATTTCCTTAAATGGTTGCGCGCCCGTCTCCCAAAACTCATCAATCACCGCTTGGATTCGTTCGTCGTTCGCTTCAATCGTTACGCCGCCGTGATTGATTGCCTTGCGCGGCATCTCAACCATCTTGGCCGGCAAGCCGTCACGCTCCCAAAATTCACGGCTAATCTTGACGATGTTCTCGCGAGTGTACGGAGAAATATCATTCGATGAAGAACCATAAATAGAACGATATAGCAAATCTTCGTCGCCGTCCACGCCTGAATAAATGTTTTCCGTTATTCGTGCGGTTGCGGGATTGACTTGCTTTTTAGGTGTTTTCTTTTTTGCTGGCATGGTATCGCCCAAACCTGTTTTTCACGTAGGCATCTTTTGGGGGGATTGCTGAGATTCCAAGCGCCGGCGGTGTAAACATTTCAAATAAGGCCATTGCAACGGCATCGCCATAATCCGGCGAGTAAGTGGACTCTATTTGCAAGCGCTCTTTCATTTTTTCCTTTGGCTCAACTTCAATCACGCCGTCGCTTTTGATTGTAAAGTGTCTTGTGGTCAAATCTGAAGTCAATCCGTCATGTGGCGGCAAGGCAACCAACGTATTGGAATCCGGGGAAAGTATTTCACGGATTCCATGCCATGCAGCACTCACTTTGTTTTTATATCGCAACTCGCCGCTTCTATCCGTGCGAGCAGTCTTTTCTCCGCCATGAAACGCGACAACGTTTTTATCTTGCTCTTTTAATCTATGCGCAACGCCGACACCGACACCGTCCGCGTCCACTATAGCTTTAGCTTCACTTCCTATTTTAACAAGCAACCTGCCCGCCGTGCTCATGGTCGCCGTTTCTTTTTCGCCTTGATGATCAAACTCTTCAAGTTCATCAACTGCGTATTTGCAGATTCCGTTATCAACTTTTAGCACCGGCGCGAATACTGTCTTATTCGCTCCACCCGCTGCAATATCCGCTCCAACTGCAACCAATTTCCCGCCGTGTCCACTTTCGCGCCAGGCATACCAACGTTCGTTCGCCGCTTCTAACCATGCCAGCGGGACGATTCCATATTCATCTTGCACGGCAAACTCACCCAGCACTCTATTTTGATACATCGCGCTTTTCTCACCCCACAGCTTTTTTCGTTGCGCTGCCCATTCCTGCGAAATGCGCCCGGCCTCCATCGCTTCATCGAGCGTTACATGCCGGACTTTCCAATCTTCGAGGCCATGCTTACGTTGATGAATCTCGTAAAATCTGCCGGCTGGTTCGCCTGGCGTGCTTATCGCAAGCGCATAAGCCTTGTTTGCAGTATCTTTTCCGGCTCCTGAGAATGCGCCCTCGGCTGCATCCCAAGTGGCAATCGGTATTGACTTACTCTCATCGAAAAGGTAAAACAGATGATCCGCATGCGCGCCCTCTATCATCTCAGGAACATCACTCGCAACCGCAAACGCTTCTCCGGTATTCAGCTTGAGAGATAACGTTTGAAGTTCAAGGCGCAAGTCATAAGACTCGCGCCCGATTTTGTCCCACTTCAACAGCCTCGACCACTTGTGTACTTCCGGCCAGAGATACTTTTGCAGTTGCCGCCAAGCGCTTGCCGTCGTTGGGCATTTCCAGTCAAGTCCGTCTCGCGTAAGTGCGAACCAATGGACGGCGATTGCAGCGAGCGCCGTCTTGCCGAGGCCATGCGGGCCTCTCACCGAAAATCTGCCAAGTCCTATGCTTGAAAGTATCTCTTCCTGGTATTCGGTGAGCCTTTGCCCTTCACGCCACTTGATGCAGTCATGCGCAAAGGCTACGGGATTGTCAAAGTACGTTCGCTGAAATTCCTTATATCGCTGAGAAAAAACCGCACCTTCAGTTCGGCTTTTCTCCTGGGCTAATTGCTGAATAGTTTTTAGTCCTATCTCCCGCAAGTTTTGCAGCGGCAATGATGAGAGATATTGAAGCGTTATCCCCAAGTCCTTGCTCTCTGGCAAGAGCTGAGAGTTCTTCTGCAACTTTGTCGCCGTCATAGACTCTATATTCTTTTGGTGCGTCCAAACCTAAGTAACGCGCTCGCCGATCCATAATTTTTAAAACTCGATCAAGCGCAAGCATGTCACCCTTTTTGGCCTTGCGCAATGCCGGGATCAAAATACTATCAAGTCTTTCCAACTCCATGCTAAAAACTTCTTTGGCATTCTCAAGCAGGCTTGCATTTAGCTCTTGAAGCTTGTCGCGTACCATGAAATAAACCGCTGCCGGAGTTACGCTGAGTACTTTTGCAATACGGCTGTAGGAATATCCAAGCTTACGATATTGAAAAGCCTTGTCGCGGTTTTCGATTGCAGCAACGGCTCGTTTGCTTGTCTTGTTTGTCTTTGCCATTTAGCCAGTTATGTATTTAATCAATTCGGATCTTCATTCGACCAAATATAGCGTGCATATCGCGACATCATTAGCTCAGGCATCTTAAAATACTTGCCCGTGCGAAGTAGGTAGCGGATTAGACGGAGTTTCATTTCACTCTCTCCCTAATCGACCACGTTATCTCTTCTGCCAAGCCATTTTCAGTTTTATTTGATCCGTATATCATTACAGTTTTTCGTTATACTGATGTTTTGCCCAAAATTCTCTCAAATCCAATGCTTCATCATATTGCAAAATATAAAGCTGCGCTGCGCCAAGATGATCAATTGCGTTGAACAAATATCTTTTTAAACCTCTATCTGTAGTGGCGTCGGCCATTTCCATAATAACCGAGATCATACTTTTTATGGTCTGTTCGTTATCGTTACTCATTTCACACGCTCAACCAATTCGTGCAACTTATTCTCAACTTCCTGGAAATGTCTTTGCGCCGCGATGTAGTCAATGCTCCATCGTCCGTAGTTAAGCTGTTCTTGGATATATTTTAGACGGGAATGAATTTCAGGGAATGACAAAGGCGGAGGCTCGGCGGGCTTATCGCGATACCACTTCACGCTTGCGAAATCCTGCATCTCTTGCGCAAGCCTGCCGTTGGCGAATGATTTGGGTTCTGTGTCGTGAGTGATGGTCATAAGATTTTAAAACAGCCTCGGCTCATCACCGAGGCCGAACCAATAGGAGAAGGACTGAACACTTGCGGGGAATAAAACGAAATGGCGGGTTAATGTCAAGGAAATTCTAAGGGTAGGCGATGCGGGCTGAGTCAACTCAAGGAACCCCTAAGGTACGCTAATCGAACTCTTGCAAAATGAAACAGTACTTAGTGACCAGGGCGGGTATATTGTTTCATTCTGCGAAATATTAACCTTGCTCTGCCAAGACTTGTGACAGTATTTATTGATTTTGTTGATGCAGACTCAGAAAAATGTTTCATGGCTCTCCATTTCTTGGTGTGTTCTCTTGCGCATGCTTTGCATCTATAGCTTTTATTTATTCGATTACTTCTATCATTTGAGAAATCTACTGCCACCTTGACTTCTTTGCATTGCGTACACTTGAGATAATCTATGCCATCAATTACAATAAACTTTCTCTCCATAGTCTCCACGGGTTTTACGCCTTTCTTTCTTCTGAAAACTTCGCGTTTATACGATTCACATGGAGCACAATAACAATAAAACGTATTCTTGCCTCTAATCTTGTAAATGTTAAAAAATTCAAATTCCAGCCATTCCCCACATCCCCGACAATACTTTTTGTCACCTCGTACACATTTAGATGACGCATGAAGAATCAAATTATTGTATTTTACGATTCTTATCATGGACAATATCATTCCAGAAATCAGCAGGCCTTTAGAAATTTGTTTTGAGATACCTCACCCTTATTGCCCTTTAGATACACTAAAGGCAAATACATAACGAGAAACAGAGCTAAATCTTAATAGCCGAGCAAGCTCTGCGCTAAGACATTAATCTTAAATTTACGAGAAATCCTGCTTTTCTTTGATTGCCTTTTAACGCGCTTGCTTTTTCTTCGCACTCGCACTTTGAGCAATGCAATTTCTTCACGCAATTTGTCGAGCTGAAGCTGAAACGAGTAACGAGCAACTTCATCCGCTCCTATCATTTTATGACAGATAACGCGGAATTTCTCTTGCAAGTTACTTATTTCTTTAGCAATATTGCGCTTGACAGGATTGATTGAGTAGTATATCGGCGGCGCATCGCTGCCTTGATCGTCGCGATAATACTCAACCGTCTCAAGATCAATGTCTTGCTGGCTCACGCCGTTATTCAGCAAACGGGAACAAGCACTTTTTACCGCCACAATATCAGTTGTGACGGGATCATTAGGGCCGGTGCTCAAGGGTGAGAGCTTAGTCCTCGCGCAGTCAAGCGCGGCTTGATCGTCCCCTTGCTTTTGCGGCGTGAGTTTTTTAGCCCGAGCAATTTTTTGCTTGGGCTTTTTCTTTTGGTAATCGCTATCGCCCGGCATTACAACACTTCCGGTCTTAGCGTAAATTCTCAAAATATGATAAATCGTGGTTACCGTGGTATCGTACTTTTGCGCGGCATAATGCGGCGAGGCGTTATACATGAGATTCGATTCACTATTTGAATCCGTATAGCCGTCTTGCTGAAGCTGAAGCAGTTCCGCGTAAAGCGATTTTATTTCTGGTTTATTTTTCAGGTATAGGTAGGGAATGCCCTTGCCGTTCGGCGCTGCTTTATCTCCGGCACCTAAAACGACAAGCCGCATTTTTATGGCGAGAGTCCGGCAAGTGAAATTGACAAGCTCCAGGCGTTCCTTGCGAGAGAGCAAACGGCCATGCTTGCCATGCTTCTTTTTTTCTTCTTTGGTGGCGTAAAGCCTTTTTCTAAGCTGCCGGTACGTGATGGACATAAAATAAAATCGCCTGAGTGTGGTTTGCAAACTTGTCTGAATGCAACGCGACGCCACTCAGGCGAATAATACGCAAGAATGTCAACGTCGCGCTGCTATCAGACAAGTGCGAACAATATAGCATTCCTGCGGTTATTGTCAAGAGAAAAAAGCCCCGGCCCGCGCCGAGGCTCCAGGAGATGAGAGACTGAGGTGAGCCTATGGTTTATTATAGTCAAGCTCGTTTTCTAAAAACATCCATAACTTTTCTTTGGCTTCATTGGCATACTTCACAAGCACGCCCATCTTTTCAATAGATGCGTAGTATTCTACACAATCTTCTACTGTATTTGGC
>Ga0208004_1000334_pt1 | contig 18498 bp, 15 predicted proteins | sample DEB08_DNA_6_FD_184522 | JGI IMG/M metagenome (GOLD analysis project Ga0208004, IMG submission 184522) | Aqueous microbial communities from the Delaware River and Bay under freshwater to marine salinity gradient to study organic matter... | ecosystem: Environmental > Aquatic > Marine > Coastal ...
GGACGAGAGCGGCACCATCGACGATGCCGCTGGAGTTGCCCGCCGTGTGGACGTGATTGATGCGCTCGATCCAGTGGAACTTCTGGAGAGCGACCGCGTCGAAGCCACCCATCTCGCCCATGCCCGCGAACGACGGGTTGAGCTTGGAGAGCGACTCCACCGTTGTGTCGGGACGCATGTGCTCGTCGTGATCGAGGATGAGTACGCCGTTCTGATCGCGCACGGGCACCACGGACTTGGCGAAGTTGCCACTGCTCCAGGCCGCAGCTGCGCGCTCCTGTGAGCGGAGTGCGTACGCGTCGACGTCGTCGCGCGAGAAGCCTTCGACGGTGGCAATGAGATCGGCGCTGATGCCCTGGGGGACGAAGTAGGAGTCGTAGGCCGTCTCGGGATCCATCGCCCACGGTCCACCGTCACTGCCGAGAGGCACACGGCTCATGGACTCGACACCACCGGCGATGACAAGGTCATCCCAACCGGCGCGCACCTTCTGGGCGGCCATATTGATGGCCTCGAGACCCGAGGCGCAGAAGCGATTGATCTGAGTTCCGGCAACGGTGTCGGGCAGGCCGGCCGCGATCGCCGCCGTCTTGGCAATGTCGGCGCCCTGGTCGCCCACCGGCGTCACGCAGCCGAGGATCACATCGTCGACCTCCGCCGGGTCCAGGCCCGGATGGCGAGCTTGGAGTTCGTTGAGCAGGCCGGTCACCAGGGATACGGGCTTGACCCCGTGCAGGGAACCGTTGGCCTTGCCGCGCCCACGCGGGGTGCGAATCGCCTCGTAGATGAATGCCTCGGTCATACCGGCCTCCTTGCCGTTGCTGCCTTGTTGAGCATCTGTCAACAAACGTTACTTGCCGGTAACCGTGGTGGCAACCCCTCTCCCCTCCCCGTTGAGTGGCGGGTTGTGGACGGTTTTGGGCGCCAAAACCGTCCACAACGCGCCACTCAACACTGGGTGTGTGGTCATGATGGGCGGATGCATCCCCGTCGGATCGGCTTGCTCGGCGGTGAATCCACCGGCAAGACGACGTTGGCCATGGCCCTTGCCGATGCGCTCCCCGGCTTCGTCGCTGAGGAGTACCTCCGTGACTTCGTGCGGGACTTCGGGCGAGTGCCGACCCTCGCCGACCAGGAGGGCATCTTCCTGACCCAGCAGATGACCGTGCAGACCGTGATGCGGGCGGCCGCTCACGCGCAGGTCCCGTGGGTGATCGCCGATCCGCTCCCTCTCATGACCGCCGTCTACAGCGTCGTCTACTTCAACGACGACTCGTTGTTGAATACCGGTCTTGCGAACGCCGCGGCGTATGACGTCCTCCTGTGGTCTGCTCCAGACATTGAGTGGGTGCCGGACGGCGAGCAGCGCGACGGGCCGGACTACCGATCGCGCGTTGATCACGTCATCGCGGAGTTGATCAATCCCGTGCTGCCGCTGACTCGTCTCACCGGATCCCTCGACGAGCGCGTCGCTCATACTCTGCAGACCATCCCGAACGCAGACTGAACGTTCGCCACGCCCGAGGTCGCACACGAAGTAAGCCCTGGTGGTCGTCACCCAACTCGCAAGGTGTGAGGAGCCATGCCGAAAGTCACAGTGTGCCAATCACTTTCCGCCTTCCTTGCCGTTACCGCGGGCAAATCGCCCACAAAATCGCGGTAACTGCAAGGAAGTTAGGCGCGCCAGACGTGGGTGACCAGGGGAACGCCCGGGCGATAGGCCAGGTGGATGAACGACGGCGCATCCAGCGCCACGAGATCGGCTCGACGTCCAACGCCTATCACCCCGATGTCGCTGCGCTGCAGTGACGCGGCGCCACCGGCGGTCGCCGCCCACACCGCCTCCGCGGGTGACAACCCCATCTCTCGCACCGCAAGGGCGACCATCAACGGCATCGACGTTGTGTACGACGACCCTGGATTGCAGTCCGAGGCGATCGCGACGGTCACCCCCGCGTCGACTAGCCGCCTGGCCGGCGCGTAACTCGACCGCGTCGAGAACTCCGCCCCCGGCACGAGCGTCGCCACCGTCGACGAAGCCGCCAACGCTTCGATGTCCTCGTCTGACAGGTGCGTGCAGTGATCGACCGAGGCCGCCTCCATCTCCACCGCCAGCGCCACACCCCCACCGAAACCCAATTGATTGCCGTGCACCCGCAGTCCAAGCCCGGCATCGCGCGCCGCACTCAAGATCGCGCGCCCCTGATCGACATCGAAGGCACCGCGCTCCACGAAGACATCGGCCCACCGCGCATGCGGGGCGCACGCCTGCAACATGTCCCCGGCCACGAGGGCGACGTAGTCATCGGGTCGATCGGCGTACTCCGCCGGCACGACGTGCGCGCCGAGGAACGTCGTCTCATCGGTCACGGTCCCCGCGGCCACGAGCGACCGCTGCTCGTCATGCACCGTGAGGCCATAACCCGACTTGGCCTCCAGCGTCGTCGTGCCCTGTCGCAACGCTTCGGCGGCGAGCCGCTCGACGTTGGCCCGCAATTCGGCATCGCTCGCCGCACGCGTCGCCGCCACCGTCGTGCGGATCCCACCGGCGGCGTACGGCGTGCCGGTCATCCTCGCTGCGAACTCAGCAGACCGCTCCCCCGCGAAGACCGGATGGGTGTGTGCATCGACGAAGCCCGGGATGACCGCCGCTCCGCCCACGTCAATCGACTCATCCGCAGCCGGGCACGCCGCCGAAGGCCCCACCCAGGTGATGACACCATCCTGCGCCACGACGGCGGCGTCGGACAGCACGCCGAGAACGCCCTCGCCCATCGACGAGTCCGCCGTGGCGAGCTCGCCAATATTGGTCCAGGCGACCGAGGCCACGATCAGCCCTCGCGCATCGGCACGCGTACGCCGCGCTCGTCCGCCACCTCATCGGCCAACTCATAGCCGGCATCGCAGTGACGAATGACTCCCGTGCCCGGGTCATTGGTGAGGACGCGACGCAGTTTCTCCGCCGCCAGTTCGGTGCCGTCGGCGACGCTCACCTGACCGGCATGGATCGAGCGACCGATACCGACGCCCCCACCGTGGTGGAGCGAGACCCAGCTTGCGCCCGAGGCGGTGTTCAGCAGCGCGTTGAGCAACGGCCAGTCCGCGATGGCATCGGAGCCATCCGCCATCGCCTCTGTCTCGCGGTACGGCGACGCGACCGAGCCACAGTCGAGGTGATCGCGTCCGATGACGATCGGGGCGGACACCTCGCCGCTGGCCACCATGTCGTTGAAGCGTTCGCCAGCCTTGTCGCGCTCGCCGTAGCCCAGCCAGCAGATACGCGCGGGCAGGCCCTGGAAGGCCACGCGTTCGGACGCCATGGTGATCCAGCGGCGCAGGTGGTCGTTGTCGGGGAAGAGGTCGAGCACGGCACGGTCGGTCGCCCAGATGTCCTTGGGATCACCGCTCAGCGCCACCCAGCGGAACGGGCCCTTGCCCTCGCAGAAGAGCGGTCGGATGTACGCCGGGATGAAGCCGGGGAACTCGAAGGCGCGACCAAAGCCACCGAGCCGGGCCTCATCGCGAATCGAATTGCCGTAGTCGAAGACCTCGGCACCTTCATCCATAAAGCCCACCATCGCCTCCACATGCTTGGCCATGGAGACACGCGCACGGTCGGTGAACTCATCCGGCTTCTTCGCCGCGTAGTCGGGCGCATCTCCCAGGTCAATCCCCTCCGGGAGATAGCTCAGCGGATCGTGTGCACTCGTCTGATCGGTGACGATGTCGATCTCGACACCACGACGCAGCAACTCGGGGAAGACCACGGCCGCATTGCCGACCACGCCGACGCTCAGCGCACGCCGCTCACGCTTGGCCGCTGTAACCCGCTCGATGGCGTCATCAAGATCGAGCGCAATCTCATCGAGGTAGCGGTCCTTGACGCGCTTGGCGAGGCGGGTGGGATCGACATCGACGAGGAGACAGACGCCCTCGTTCATCGTGACGGCGAGCGGCTGTGCTCCACCCATGCCGCCGCTACCGGCGGTCAGCGTGAGCGTGCCCGCGAGAGTGCCGCCGAATTTCTTCGCCGCCACCGCCGCGAACGTTTCGTAGGTGCCCTGCAAGATGCCCTGGGTGCCGATGTAGATCCACGAGCCGGCCGTCATTTGGCCGTACATCGTCAACCCCATCTGCTCCAACCGACGGAATTCCGGCCAGTTCGCCCAGTCGCCGACAAGATTGGAGTTGGCGATGAGAACGCGGGGCGCCCACTCATGCGTGCGGAACACACCAACCGGACGCCCCGACTGCACGAGCATCGTCTCGTCGTCGGCGAGCGTGGTGAGCGTGCGCACCATCGCATCGAACGACGCCCAGTCGCGTGCCGCGCGACCGGTGCCGCCGTACACGACGAGTTTGTCCGGGTGCTCGGCCACCTCGGGGTCGAGGTTGTTCTGCAGCATGCGCAGTGCCGCCTCCTGGGGCCAGCCGCGGGCGGTGAGCGTGGTGCCGCGGGGAGCGGAGACGGGGCGTGCGCCGGGGAGTGCGTCGGACATGTCAGTTCTCCGTGTGTTCGGTGGGGAGTGTGTTGAGGGGTCCGGTCACGGACTGGACCGCGCGGAGTACGGCGCCGGAGCGCACCAACTCTGTGGCCGCCGCGATCTCGGGAGCGAGGTGGCGATCAGGGCCGGGGCCGGCGATCTGCTCACGGAGCAGTGCGACCACGGCACCCGTGGCGTCTGCAGGAGAGATGGGCGCACGCAGGTCAAGTGCGCGAGCCGACGTAAGGATCTCGATCGCCAATACGCGAGCGAGGCCATCGACCGCGGTGCGCAGTTTGCGCGCCGCCGACCATCCCATGGAGACGTGGTCTTCCTGCATCGCACTCGAGGGAATCGAGTCGACGCTCGCCGGGACCGCGAGGCGTTTCAACTCGTGCACGATGCCGGCCGAGGTGTACTGCGCGATCATGTGGCCGCTGTCGACGCCGGCTTCATGCGCGAGGAAGGGTGGCAGACCGTGACTGCGGTGTCGGTCCAGCATCCGATCGGTACGCCGTTCGCTCATGCTGGCGACATCGGCCACGGGGATCGCCACAAAGTCCAGGGCGTAGGCCACCGGAGCACCATGGAAGTTGCCGTTGCTCTCCACTCGACCGTCGAGGGTCACCACGGGATTGTCGATCGCAGCGGCCAACTCACGATCGGCCACGACAGCGCAGTAGTCCACGGTGTCACGGGCCGCGCCATTGACCTGCGGTGCACAGCGCAGCGAGTAGGCATCCTGCACGCGTGTGTCATCAGGGCCGGCATGGCTGGCCACGATGGGTGAGTCACGCAGGACGCGACGCATGTTCGCGGCACTCATGCGCTGCCCGGGATGTGGCCGCAGTCGTTGCAGATCATCGGCGAGCACGCGGTCGGTGCCCAGGAGTGCCTCGATCGACATCGCCGCTGAGATATCGGCGGTGGTCACCAACATCTGCAGGTCGGCGAGCGCGAGGATGAGCATGCCGAGCATGCCGTCGGTGCCGTTGATGAGTGCGAGGCCCTCCTTCTCCGCCAGACGCACCGGCGTGATCCCGGCATCGGCGAGGGCCTGGACCGCAGGCATCCGGACGCCGTCACGATTACGCACCTCTCCCTCACCGATCAGGGCGAGCGCAATATGCGAGAGCGGAGCAAGGTCGCCGGAGCAGCCCAGCGAGCCGTACTCGTAGATGACCGGGCTGATGCCGGCGTTCAGCATGTCGGCGTAGATCTGCGCGGTGACCGGGCGCACACCGGTGCGTCCGGTCGCCAGGGTGTGCAAGCGCAACAGCATCGTGGCGCGCACGACCTCGTCCTCTACTTCCGGACCGGTACCCGCCGCATGCGAACGCACCAGTGACTCCTGCAGGTGGGCGCGCTGCTCCGGCGGAATGTGCACCGTGGCGAGAGCGCCGAAACCGGTGGATACGCCGTACGCCGGCTCCGGTGACGACGCGAGGGCATCGATCACCGCGCGGCTGCGGGCCATCTCGGCGAGGGACTCCTCGGTGAGCCGAACGGGGGCGCCCTCGCGAGCGACGGCCACCACCTCGGCCATGGTGAGGGGGGCGATACCGATCTCGACGGTCATGGCGCAACCCAATCGCCTCTCGACTGCCCGAAGGAGGCCCCGCGACAGGTATTTGTCTGGTATCCCAGACCCATGAGCCGGGTACCCGCCGTGAGTCAGGCCGGCGCCCTCCTGCGCGCCCTCGCCGAGCGGGGTCCATCGACGGCCACCGCGCTGGCTCGGGTCATCGACGCCCCGCGGAGTACGACGTACCACCTGCTCGCGGTCTTGCGCGATGACGGCTACGTCATCCATCTGACGGAGCGCAAACGGTGGGCCCTCGGTCCGACCGCCTTCTTCGTGGGCCAGGGATTCCTACGCCACGATCCGCGCGAGGAGCTCACCCGCCCGGCCCTGATCGCCTTGGCCGAGGAGACGGGGGCGACCGCCCACCTCGGTGTCCTCCACGGGACCGAGGTGCTCTACCTCGCCAAGGAGTCGGCGCGCACAGGCAGGCCAGCACCGACCCTCATCACCGGCGTGGGCGTTCGCCTGCCCGCCGCCACGACGGCCTCCGGTCGCGCCCTGCTCGCCTGTCTGCCCACCCAACAGGTCCGCGCCCTCATGTCGACTGACACGGCATTCGCTGCTCGCACGGATCGCGGGCCGACCAACCTGTCGGCCCTCCAGCGGACACTCACACACGAGCGGCGACTCGGCTACTCGGTCGAGGAGGGCGAGGTGATGGCTGGCTTCGCGTCGGTCGCTGCGGCCGCCGTTGATCGACGCGACCAACCGATCGCGTCAGTCGGTCTGACTGTTCGCGCGACCGATGGTCGGGACCTCACTGATCTCGCTGAGCGAGTACGCCGCACCGCGCAGGAGATCCAGACGATGCTCGGTTAGCGCCGGTATCGCTTAGCGAGTTGGGCCGCACGCGGGGTTGCCTGACACGCGGCGGCCACGTCCCGCACCGTCACCAGCCCGCGCTCCTCCAGCATCGGCACCAGGGCGACGAATACCCGGGCGGTTGCCAGGGCGTCGCCATGCGCCGTGTGGCGATCGGTCACCTCAATGTTGAGTCGCTCGGTCAGCGCGTCCAGCCCATGCCTGACACCGTCTTCGGGCCACAGGACCAACGACATCAGCAGCGTGTCGAGCGTCAACGGGAAGGGAACCAAGCGGTTCCGTCGGACGACTGGATCAAGGAAGGCGAGGTCGAACGCGACCACCTGACCGACGGCCACGTCATCCCCGATGAAGTTCCGCAGTCCGGCCACGACGACGTCAGAGGGCAGCGCATCCACGACCATCGCGTCACTGATGCCGTGGATGGCCGTTGCCTCCGCCGGGATAGGGACTCCGGGACTCACGAGCGCGTCGAATACCCGCTCCGTGATGGCTAGGGAGGACACGGAGATCGCGGAGACGGAGACGAGGCGATCGCCGTCGAAGGGGTGCAGGCCCGTGGTCTCGCAATCGAGCACCACACACGACAGGTCCCGCAGACGGGTGTCCGCATGGCATCGCGCCGACCACCGCGGATAGCGACGCCGCGCGAGCCAGTTCATACCGACGCGACGTCCCCTACGACAACTCCATCAAGCCATCAACGCGGCGGGGCACTCCCCAGGGATTGCCGTCACGAAGCGCAGGCGGCAGGACCGACTGGGGCATGCCCTGCCAGGTCACCGGGCGCACGAAGCGATCGACCGCTGCCGCGCCGACACTCGTCGTCGCCGGAGCGGTGGTCGCGGGGAAGGGTCCGCCGTGCTGCATGGACCAGGTGACGGCAACACCGGTGGGCCAGCCATTCCACAACACGCGCCCCGCATGGGCCACCAGCTTGGGCATGAGGTCACCCACAATCGCGTCGTTCTCCTGTCCCTGCACCCCCGCGGCAAGGAGGCCGGGCAGCACATCCGCGAGCGCGAGCATCTGCTGCGGGTCGTCGTACTCCACGAGGAGGGACATGGGACCGAAGCACTCCTCGAGCAGGCGCGGATCGGCCAGGACGACATCGGCCGGCACGGCGAAGAGCGTGGCCCGCACCGTGTCGGTGTCGGCATCCCAACCACCCTCATGCAGGACCTCGACGCTGCTGATGTCGGTCCGCTCGCCAACGCCGCGCAGGTAGGCGTCACGGATCGCGCTGGTGAGCATGCCTTGGCCGGCGACACCACCGACCGCGGCGACGGCAGCCGCGCGAATCGCCTCATCGCGGGGGGCGATGAGCAAGCCCGGCTTGGTGCAGAACTGACCGGCGCCAAGCGTGAACGAACCCACCCATCCCTCGGCAATCGACGCGCCGCGATCGCCTGCGGCCTCGGGTGTGACGAAGATCGGATTGACGCTGCCCAACTCACCGAAGAACGGGATGGGACGCGGACGGTCGGCGGCCAGACGGGCCAGCGCGAGCCCACCGCGCTGGCTACCGGTGAAGGCCACCGCCTCGATGCGATCGTCGTTGACGAGGTCGATGCCGTCCTGGAGTTCATGGGACACCATGGTGAGTACGCCGTCCGGCGCACCCGCCGCACGCAGTGCCTCCTGCGCGATCGCCATCACCGCGTCACTGAGCCGCGGATGACCGGGATTGGGCTTGACCACGACCGGGCACCCGGCAGCAAGGGCGGAGGCGGTATCGCCGCCCAACGTGGAGAAGGCGAAGGGGAAGTTGGACGCCGCGAAGACCGCAACGGGGCCGAGCGGCACGCGCATGCGTCGCAGATCAGGACGCGGCGGCGTCGCCTCGGGAAGGGCCGTGTCGAGGACCACCCCGAGATAGGCACCCTCACGCACGACCTGCGCCATGAGACGCAGTTGCCCCGTTGTCCGACCGACCTCACCGGTGAGTCGGTCAACGCCGAGACGGCTTTCGTCCACCGCAATCGGCACGAGGTCATCGCGCGCCGCATCCACCGCATCGGCGATGGCTTCGAGCAGTCCGGCTCGCGTCGGCAGATCGGTATCGGCGTACCACTGTGCGACCTCCTTTGCTGCCGCGCAGGCCTGCTCCACTGACGTGACGGTGCTCATGATGTTCCTTCCGCGATGCGTGCACTAACGACGGCGTCTTCCCAACCCATGCCCATGCTCTTGAAGATGCGCGATCCACCCTCGGCCGGGCGGACCGTGCCCTTGGCGATCTGCTCCAGGTCCGCATCGATGTCGTCGGCGGTCATGAGGCCCGCGTTGATAGCCATGACGACGTCGCCGGCTTCGCGCAGTGCCGAGACACGCTCCTCGACCGCGACGAAGGACCGGGCCACCAATTCACTCGGCATCTCACGACAGTCGGGCGAGTGGGTGCCCACGGCGGCCGCCACAACATCGGGACGGCAGTCGGCCGCATCGAAGAGGGCGTCGGAGGCGGTTGTCGCGCAGATGATGATTCGTGCCTTCCGTACGGCGTCGCGGACCGCTTCTCCCTCGACCGCTGTGAAAGCAACCTCTGGGTGACGGGCCGCAGCATCGGCCACCAAAGCTTCGGCATTGTTCGTGCGTCGCGCGGCCACGAATACTTCGCGGATCGGCCACTCGGCGATGATCGCGTCAATGTGCGCGCGTCCCTGCGGACCGGCGCCGAAGACCAGCAGCGAGTCGCAGTCCGCGGGGGCGATCCCGCGCAGGCCGACGATCGTGACCGCGGTCGTGCGCATCACGGTGAGGGCGGCCGCGTCCATGATCACCGTGGGCGCGAGTGACTCAGGATCAAAGACGACATGGACCCCCTTGATCCGAGGATCGGGCCGGTCCGCATCGTGGTGGATGGTGACGAGTTTGACCGTCGGCGTGCCCGTCATGCGACTGGGCATGAGGAGCATCTCCCCCGGCGGCAGGTCGATGAAGATACGCGCGGGGTCGGGCTCACCGGGCAGGCCGGCCCGGAGGGCTTCTTCGAGCGCGTCCGCGCACTGGCCGATCGTGGCCGCCGCGTAGGTCTGCTCTTCGTCGAGGAATTTCACCGTCATCGCGGGCTCACCCTTCCATCCGATCATTGGCGAGTGCACCGAGGGGTACTGGGACGACGAGGGGCCGCACGGCCGCACCACCGAGCGATTGCGTCGTGCCGAAGCCGCACAGGCTGTCCACCGCGGATGAGCAGATGCGACCCTGGCACCAGCCCATACCCGCACGCGTGAAGAGCTTGACGGCGCGAGTGTCCCGGGCCCCCAGATCAGCGATCGCCTCGCGAACCTGCCCGGCACGTACTTCCTCACAGCGACACACGAGGGTGTCGTCACGGACCTGCTCGCGCCAGCCGTCGCGCACCGGGAAGGTGGCATGGAGTGCCTCGGCAAACCCCTGCCACGTTGCGATGTCACGACGTACGACGTCCAGGCCGCGGCGCGTCAGCGCGGGCGGGCGGCCGAGGTAATCCGCGACAGACGCCCCGGCGAGCAGGCCCTCCACACGCGCCGCCTCCACACCGCCGACCCCGGTGGTCTCACCCGCGGCGAAGAGGCCGGGAACGCTCGTGGACAGGTTCGGGTCGACGTCGATGACGAGCCCGCCGTCAGCACCGAGAGTCACCTGTGCACCGAGTTGACCGGCGAGGTCGGTCTGCGCGACGAAGCCGAATCCGATCGCGAGAGCGTCGCACTCGATGACGCGCTCGGTGCCCTCGACGACGCGCCAGTCCGCGTCGACACGCGCGATCCGGACGGCCTCGACACGATCGACGCCGATGGCCTCGATCACGCGGTGGCGATGCAGGTAGGGGACGCGGTGACGCGCGAGGCGGCTCACATAGCCCAGGAATTCACCCGACTTGCTGAGGCCGCCGCGGATCGCCGACGCGCGGGTGATGAAGCGGCTCGGGTTATTGGCTTCGACGATCGCCGGGACGTGCGCCCCATGCTCGAGGAGGGTTCCGGACACCGCAAGGAGGAACGGACCCGTGCCCGCGACGACGACACGTTGACCCGGGATGACCCCGCTGCCCTTGACGAGCGACTGCGCACCACCACCGGACATCACTCCGGGTAGTTCCCAACCGGGGAAGGGAAGGTGTCGATCGAAGGCACCGGTGGCCACGATCACCGCGCGCGCACGGAAATCCGCGATCTCCCCGCGATGCCGGTCATCACCGCGCAGACGGATGACGAAGTCATCGTCATGCCGTGAGACGGCATACGCCGTACGCCGCGACCGGTAGTCGATCACGCCCGAGCCGGTCAGCCGGTCGAACTCGGCACGCAGTTCGGCGTAGGAGAGGTCACGTGGGCCGGATGAGGGCTCGCTGTCGACCGGAGGGGCGCCGCGGTAGTACTGACCACCCGGTGTCGGACCGTTATCAATGACCGTCACGCGGCATCCCGAGCGCGCAGCCACCACAGCAGCGGCAACACCAGCAGCACCGGCGCCGAGGATGACGACGTCAACGGTCGGTGCCGCGATGTCAGACATGGCCATCACCGGCCTGGGTGCGAACGTCGTCACCAGGCTCGACCGCGCTGAGACAGGCCCGGACATTCGGCTCACCGTTGACCGTGATGAGGCAGTCAAAGCACACCCCGATACCGCAGAAGAGCCCGCGAGGCCGATCACCGAAGCGCGTCGTGCGCCACGACATCACACCGTTTTCGATCAGAGCGGCCGCGATGGTCTGACCCTCGACTGCCGCCATGGGGGCGCCGTCGAAGGTGAAGGAAGTCTCACGCGACATGTGCGCCCTCGAATCGGTTCGGGGCGAAGGGCGCGATATCCATCTCGGTGTCGGCCCCGATCACTGCCTGTGCGATGAGGAGACCCGTAGCCGCGGCCAAGCCAATGCCCGCACCTTCGTGGCCGCAGGCGTGCAGCAATCCCGGTGCCCGCGAATCTGGACCGATGACCGGCAGATGATCAGGGCAGTAGGGGCGGAATCCGCCGTAGGTGCGCATGAGTTGGACGTCGGCGAGGAAGGGGAAGATCGCCACAGCCTGCTGGGCCTCTTGCCGAATGACCTCCCAGTCGAGGGTCTTGTCGAACCCGACGCGCTCACGACTCGAGCCAATCAGCACGGTGCCCGAGTGGGTGCCCTCGATCACCGCGGATGTCTCGAGCCCAGCGTTGTCGGAGGCCACGTTGGCGACGTAGTCCGCGGCGTAGACCTTGTGCCGGATCATCGGCGGCAGCGGCTCCGTCACCAGGATGAATCCACGCCGCGGGAGGATCGGCAGGTCGACACCGGCCAGTCCCGCAACAACTCCGCCCCAGGTCCCGGCGGCGTTGACGACATGCGGCGCGGAATATCGGTCGGTGGGTGTACGGACTCCGGTGACGGCACCGCTGCTGTCACGTTCAATCTCCAGCACCTCGGTCTCGGGCAGGACGGTCACTCGACCCGTGGACCGCGCGTGCTGCAGCAGGCGGGCGGCCGCCAGCATCGGCTGGACCTGCATGTCCTGGGGGTAGAAGACACCACCGAGAAGATCGCGCGCGATGTGCGGCTCGTGATCACGCAGACCCTTGGCCGTCACGGGCTCGGCGATGACGCCCGCCTCCGCCTGCTCTGCAGCGAAGCGGTGCAGATGCTCGAGCGTCGCCGCACGCGTCGCAACAACCAGCCCACCCTTGGCATCTAATTCGAAGGAATCGCCGAGTTCACCGGCCATCTGAGCCCAGAGTTCGCGGCTCAGCAGGGCGAGATCGAGCTCGGGTCCGGGCTCCTTGTCCGAGACAAGGATGTTGCCCTCACCCGCGCCTGTGGTCCCACCCGCGACCGAACCTCGGTCGACGACGATGACCGAGAGTCCGGCCCGCGCGCAGTAGTGGGCGCAACACGCTCCGACGATGCCGGCACCAATGACGATGACGTCGGCGTTCATCCGCGGGACTCCCGACTCTGCGCCCAGATGCCCCGCACGTGGTCGAGATGGTGCGAGATGAACTTCTCCGCCGCCTCGGCGTCGCCGCGTTCCAGTGCGTCGAGGAGATCAAGGTGCTCATCCGCTGACTCGGCGAGGACGCCATCGGCGGCGAGTTGCTCCAGGCCGTAGAGCCGGCTCTGGTCGCGGAGGCGACCGACGAGTTCGACCAGCCGCTGATTGCCGGCAGCCGCGAGCAAAGCGAGATGCAGGTCACGATCGGCTTCGACGTAGGCAACGACATCACCAGCCCGCGCGTGGCGACCGATGTCCTCCGCGCGCTTGCGCAGGTCCTTGATCCTCGAGGCATCGAGATTGCCTGCGAGCCCGCGCACCGTGGGGACCTCGAGCAGTCGGCGCAACTCGGTGATCTGGTCCAATTCGTCATCCGACAGCTCGACCACGCGGAAGCCCTTGTTGGGCACCGGAGTGACGATGCCCTCGTTGACGAGGTCGAGCATGGCTTCACGCACCGGAGTGGCGCTCACACCGAACTGTTCGGCCAGCGCGGGGATGCTGTAGGTCGTACCCGGAGCCATGCGCCCGGATACGAGGGCCGCGCGCAGCGATTCGGCGACGCGCTCGCGCAGGGAGACACGATCGCCGATCTCCGCGATGCCTTCGACGCCGCTCGTCACAGGAGGAAACCCGCCGGGAAGGGGTCGTCATCACTGAGCATGAACTGCGCCGTCCCGGTCACCCAGGCGCGACCGGTGATGATGGGCACGATCGCCGGGAATCCGGCCACCGAGGTTTCCTCGGCGATGCGCGCCGTGAATCGGGTACCAATGAAGGACTCGTTGACGAACTCGTCGCCGACACCAATGAGCCCGCGAGCGTGAAGTTGAGCCAGGCGCGCCGAGGTGCCGGTGCCGCACGGCGACCGGTCGAACCAGCCGGGGCTGATGACCATCGCGTGGCGTGAGTGCTGCGCGGTCGAACCCGGTGCAATGACTTGCACATGGCGGACACCGCGGATGTCGGCATCGAGCGGATGCTGTGGCGGGGCAGCTTCGTTTATGGCCGTCATCAATCTCATGCCGGTGTCGATGATGGCGTCGCCGTTGGTTCGGTCGAACTCGACGCCGAGTTGCTCGGCATCGACCATGACGTAGAAGTTGCCGCCGTAGGCGATGTCGTACGTGACCGCGCCGATGCCGGGCACCTCGACCTTCTGATCGAGACCAACCGAGAAGGAGTCGACGTTGCGGAGCGTCACCGACTTCGCCGACCCGTCCTGCACCGCGACCTCAGCGACAACAAGTCCGGCCGGGGTGTCGAGGCGGATGGTGGTCACCGGCTCGGTCACCTCGACCATGCCGGTCTCGACCAGGACGGTCGCCACCCCCATCGTGCCGTGGCCGCACATCGGCAGGCAGCCACTGACCTCGATGTAGAGGACGCCCCAGTCCGCGTCGGCACGCGCCGGCGGCTGCAAGATCGCGCCGCTCATCGCCGCATGTCCGCGGGGTTCGTACATGAGGAGGGTGCGGAGGTCGTCCATGTGCTCCATGAAGTGCACGCGGCGCTCGGCCATCGTGGCACCGGGGACGACCCCCACCCCACCCACAATCACACGTGCCGGCATGCCCTCCGTGTGGGAGTCGACGGCATGCAGGACGCGCTTGGCGCGCATGTCAGGCGGTGGCCAGGCCCGCGTCGATCGCGGCCTGTGTGGCCGCGCGAACGACGGACTCCTGCTCGGCCGTGAGCGGCAGACGCGGCGGACGGCACGGGCCGCCGTACTGGCCCACCATGTCCATCGACAGTTTGATCGCCTGGACGAACTCGGTCTTGGAATCCCAGCGCAGCAGCGGGTGCATGAGCCGGTAGAGCGGCAGAGCCGTATCGAGATCCATCTCCATGCAGGCGTCGTAAAGCGTGCGCGAGGCAGACGGGAAGGCGTTGGTGTAGCCGGCAATCCAACCCTGGGCACCGGCCATCGCGAGTTCGAGAACGACATCGTCGGAGCCGATGATGACATCGAGTCCCGGGGCGTACTCGGCGATCTCGTAGGCGCGACGGGGGTCGCCACTGAACTCCTTGACGGCCACGATGAGGCCCTCGCCGTAAATCTCGCCGAGCAGACGCGGGGTGAGGTCGACCTTGGTGTCGTAGGGGTTGTTGTAGGCCACGATCGGCATGCCTGCTTTCGCTACCTCGCGGTAGTGCTCCACGACGATGCGATCGTCCGCGCGGTAGGCATTCGGCGGCAGCAGCATGACGGCGACGGCACCGGCCTCGGCGGCCTGCTCGGTCCAGCGCCGCGACTCCTGGGCGCCATACGCGGCCACACCCGGCACAACGACACCGCCGTTGGCGGAGGCGGCGGCGACAGCCGTCTCGACGACCTTGGCGCGCTCCTCGGTGGTCAGGGTTTGGTATTCGCCGAGGGAGCCGTTGCAGACCACACCATCGCTGCCGTTCTGGCACAGCCACGCGACGTGCTCGCCGTAGCGATCGAAGTCGACGGCGCCGTCGGCGGTGAAGGGCAGGGCGGTCGCGGTGAGGATCCCGCGCCAGGGCGTGGTGGTCATGACTCTCCTTGGGTGGTGTGTCTCAGTAAAATATTACATATGACACTCCGACGTCAACCCCCGCCCTTCATCCCCGAGTGTGGGGTCAGTGTGATGACCGACGGTACGCACCCGGAGTCAGGCCCAGCACCGAGCGAAATTGCCGCGTGAACGAACTCTGGTCATAGAAGCCGCACGCAGCGGCCACCTCACCGGCCGACATAGACGTCGTCGAAAGCAGGCGTACGGCGTGTTCAAGGCGCAAGCGCTGGAGTACGCCGCGCGGGGACATCCCGAGCGTTCGCCGGCACAGGCGCTCGAGCTGAGTGGTCGATAGATCGGCGAGATTGGCAATCTCTGTGACCCGCCAGGGGTGAGCCATGTCCGACCGCACCGCCTCGAGGGCGGTCGCCAGTCCCAAATGCGCGCTATCCATCTGCGACTGAAGGTCCACCGATGCGACCGCGACACCCAACACGTCACCGTCGTCATCGAGTAGTCGCGTCTTGGACGTGAGGTACCAGCCCAGCCGCCCGTCGGCCCGCACGATCAACTCCAGGTGTCCCTGCAGCGGCTTCCCCGATCGCAGGACCTCAGCATCCTGTGCCGCGTACGACGAGGCGAGTTCCTTCGCGAAGAGGTCGCCGACGCTCCGACCCACGACGTCCCGGGCCCTCTTGCCTACCCGATCAGCAAACCCGCGGTTTACATAGACATAGCGGCCGTGAACGTCCTTGGCCGCTGCCATGACCTGGGGCAGGCCATCCACGAGGTCAATGAAGGCTGTCAATGCGGCGCTGGAACGTGCTTTTGGTATCGATTCGACACTCACGCAGCCAGGGTGACACAAGACGACCCATGGAGTGAGGCGGTCCACTACTCCCATGACGATCGCACCCGACCGCAATGCCGCCACGGCACCCACGGCCACCGCCGACCTCACCCCCGCGGCCGAGGATCGAGCAGCCGAACTGCTCACCCACGCCCTTGCCCGCACCACGCGCAAGGAGCGCCGCAGCGCCGCTCGGCTGGGGCGTCTCCTTGCTGACGATGACGGTCGCGATCTGCTGCTTGATCTCACCGATCAGGTCCTACGCATCCGCGATCGTCGGCGTGCGGCTCGACGTCTCCGCGACTTGGTCCGCGGTGGTGTCCCCCGATCTCTCGGCGTCATCGACGGCTTTGGCCTACGCGCACTCGGTGCCATCGCGCCCTACGTCCCGCGGTTGGCAGAGCGTGCGGTCGACTGGCGCGTCAGTAGCGAGACCGAGGGCGTCATCCTGCCCGGCGAGGACGGCCCGCTCACGAAGTACCTGCGCAAGCGTCGCTCGGACGGCTTCCGGCTCAATGTGAACGTCCTGGGTGAAGCCATCCTCGGTGACGACGAAGCCGCAGCGCGTTTTGATCTCGTTGCATCGCGCATTGCACGACCGGACGTCGACTACGTCTCGATCAAGATCTCCGCACTCTGCGCCAATCTTGATGTCCTCGCGTGGGACGACTCCATGGAGCGCGTTACCGAACGACTCGCCGCGCTCTACCGCATCGCGCAAGCGAACAACACCTTCGTCAACCTCGACATGGAGGAGCACCGCGACCTCGATCTGTCGGTCGAGGCCTTCATCCAGGTGCTCGACATGCCGGAGTTCCAGCAGATGCCGGCCGGCATTGTGCTCCAGGCCTACATCCCGGACTCGCACGACGCGCTTGATCGCCTGATCGCCTGGGCCAACGCGCGGCACGCCGCTGGCGGCGCTCCCATCAAGATCCGACTGGTGAAGGGCGCCAACCTCGCGATGGAGCAGGTCGAGGCCGAGCTGCACGACTGGCCCCAGGCGCCCTACTACTCCAAGTCCAACGTCGACGCGTCGTACAAGCGCATGCTCGACACCGCGATCCGAGATGCCGATCCGGGTGCGCTGCGCCTAGGCATCGCCTCGCACAACCTCTTCGACGTCGCTTGGGCATTGACTCTGCGCGATGAGCTCGATGATCCGACGAAGGTGGAGATCGAGATGCTCGAGGGCATGGCGCCAGCCCAGGCGCGCGCCGTGCGCGATGCCGCCGGCTCCCTGCTGCTCTACGCCCCCGTCGTCGAGAAGTCCGACCGGGATGCCTCCATCGCCTACCTCTCGCGTCGCCTTGACGAGAACTCCGGGCCGGAGAACTTTCTGCGCACACTCTTCGATCTCACGCCCGGCTCACCTGCCTGGGAACGCGAGGCTGAGCGATTCCGTCGTTCGCTCGCCGATCGCGATGCCATCGAGATCACCAGCCACCGCACGCAGGATCGGCGTACCGAAGCCATCACCTACCCGGCGGACGGCACCTTCCACAACGTCGCCGACACCGACTTCACCACCCCCGGCAACCGCGCATGGGCTGATGCGATCCTCGCGGCCGCCGCACCGGCCGACCCCGAGTTGGTAACGACCGTCACCGGTGTCGACGACGCCATCGCGCGGGCTCGCGCTGCTCAGGAGCGTTGGGCCGCGACCTCGTGGCAGGAGCGACGCGATGTTCTCGCGCGCGTAGCGGAGGTCATGGAGCAGCATCGCGCCGAGACCCTCACGGCGATGGCCACCACGACCGGCAAGACCTTGCGCGAGGGTGACCCGGAGATCAGCGAGGCCATCGACTTCGCGCTCTTCGCCTCGCACCTGACCCTGCAGCATGAGCGCTTGGCCGAGCGTGCCGAGTGGGAGCCGCACGAGGTCATCCTCATCGCCGGGCCGTGGAACTTCCCCTACGCCATCCCCGCATCCGGCTTGGTGCACGCCCTGGCCTCCGGCAGTGCCGCCCTGCTCAAGCCAGCGCCGGAGGCACGCGCGGTCGGCGCAGTGCTCGTCGCGCAGTTGCACGAGGCCGGCGTTGATCCCGACCTCATCCAACTCATCTGCACCCCGGACGACGAGGTCGGCCAGCACCTGGTCACCCACGAGGGCGTCGACGAGGTCATCCTCACCGGCAGCCTCGCCACCGCAGAACTCTTCCTGGGCTGGAAGCCCGACCTGCACCTGCACGCCGAGACGAGCGGCAAGAACTCCCTCATCATCACCGCTGCCGCCGATATCGACCTGGCCATTAAGGACCTGGTGAAGTCGGCCTTCGGTCACGCTGGTCAGAAGTGTTCCGCTGCATCGCTG
>Ga0208004_1000337_pt1 | contig 18372 bp, 14 predicted proteins | sample DEB08_DNA_6_FD_184522 | JGI IMG/M metagenome (GOLD analysis project Ga0208004, IMG submission 184522) | Aqueous microbial communities from the Delaware River and Bay under freshwater to marine salinity gradient to study organic matter... | ecosystem: Environmental > Aquatic > Marine > Coastal ...
CGGACTGGTCAAATTCCTTGATCATATCATGGCGCATGACAAGGTATGGGTTGCGCGGCGCATCGATATTGCAAATCACTGGATCGCAAACCACCCGTTTCAGGCCGATCAATCATGACCTCATCAGACCTAAAACAACTCTATATTCAATCGCTTACCAAAGCCAGCTTTGCGCCCTTTGGAACGGTTATTGAAACCGATGGCGCAACCGAGATTGGTATCAATCAGGGAACGACCATAAGGTTTGATGCCATGGCGGGCGTTGATGTGGCCTCGGGTGGAGGCACGCCCATCATATCGATGTTTCGCGGTATGCGCCGTCCCAACCCAATTGAAATTCATCTTCTTGAACGCCACCCGCTTGGCTCGCAAGCCTTTATGCCGTTAAGCCAGCATGATTGGCTGGTTGTGGTGGCACATGGCAATGTGGCAGGTGACGCCCCTGATTTTTCGACGCTGGCCTGTTTTCGCGCCAGTGGCGTGCAGGGGGTCAGCTATGATCGCGGGGTCTGGCATCACCCTTTACTGGTTCTGCAACCGGTGCAAGATTTTCTGGTGATTGACCGTCGGGGCGAGGGGCATAATCTCGATGAGGTCTGGCATGATGGGCCAGCGGCACTGATCAATCCATAGCGCGGCCTGTATTGGGTCAGGTATCTGGTTAGGCTTTGCTCATTAGATCGGCCGTCATGGCGCGATGTCTTGACAGCAAATGCTGCATATCCATGCTAGCAAGCTGGCCTTGGTCGACAATGATTTTGCCATTGATGATCGTATAACTTGTTTTGATGGGGCCGCAGAATAACAGCCCCGCCAATAAATCCCATTCAGCGCCAGCAAAATCAATACCGCGACAATCAAAAGCAGCGATATCGGCAGCATAGCCCGGTGCCAGAACGCCGATATCATCACGGTTCAAGACCGCCGCGCCACCGCGTGTTGCAAGCGCCAAAGATTCGCGCGCCGTCATTGCATCGCCCGTTTTCATCACCCGCTGCAACAGCATCGCCTGACGCGCCTCATTCAACATATGACCACTATCATTCGATGCTGATCCATCAACGCCAAGACCGACTTTCACGCCAGCATCAATCATTTCACGTATCGGCGCGATGCCGCTTGATAAGCGCATATTTGAACAGGGACAATGGGCAATGCCGGTTCCGGTGCGGGCAAACAGGTTAATTTCTTGTGGGTCAAGCTGCACACAATGTGCATGCCAGACATCATGGCCAATCCATTCGACAGCTTCGATATATTCGCCCGGACGCATGCCAAAACTGGCAAGGCTATAGTCAATATCTTCACTATTTTCGGCCAAATGCGTATGCATGCCAACCTTATAGGCGCGCGCTAAATGGGCGGTTTCCCGCATCAGATCCATGCTAACCGAAAAGGGCGAACAAGGGGCAAGTGCCACACGATGCATGGCGTAACGATCGGCATTGTGATGCGTTTCGATCACGCGCTGGCAATCGGCCAGAATCGTAGGCTCGGCTTCGGTCAGGCGGTCAGGCGGAAGCCCGCCTTTTGATTCGCCAATGCTCATTGATCCGCGAGTGCCATGAAACCGCATGCCAATATCAGCCGCCGCCGCAAAGGAATCATCAAGCCGCGCGCCGTTTGGATATAGATAGAGATGATCAGATGATGTGGTGCAGCCGCTAAGCGCAAGCTCGGCCATCGCAAGGGCGTTTGACCAGTAAATATGATCAGGGCCAAGATTGCACCAGATCGGATAGAGCGTTTGCAACCAGCCAAATAGTGGGGCATTTTGCGCCGCTGGAACGGCGCGTGTAAGATTTTGAAACATATGATGATGCGTATTGACCATGCCCGGTATCACCACATGGCCGGTCATATCAATCACCGTATCAGCATCAGCCGGTAAAGAGTCTGTATCGCCAACGGCTTCGATGACCCCATTTCGGGCAAAAAGGCCGCCATTTTTGATTTCAGCACCGCAATGATCACCCGGGCGCCCAACATGCGCCGCCGATTGGCCGCTACCCGCATCGCGTAGCTTCATCGTGCATAGTAGGTCAGCATTTTTCAACAGAAGTGTTTTATCAGCCATAATTGATATATTCCTGTCGTAAATATACCGCCGAACCATGTGATCCGGCGGCATGATGATTGAACCATATCATGGCCTTGCGCGCGCTCGTCTCGCAAGACTTCTTTTTGATTAATCGATATCTTTTGGAATCAGCAGGTTCAAGATCACCGAAATCGCTGCCGCAGGAAGCAATCCTGACACCATCAGCATTTCGAATGAATCGGGCAGATGTTGCATTGATTTTGGCACGGCTTGAATGCCAAGCCCAACCGAAAGTGACATTGCCAAAATGATCATATTGCGACGGTTCCAATTCACATCTGACAACATATTAATGCCAGCGCTAACAACCATACCAAACATCACGATCACGCCGCCGCCCAAAACCGAAATTGGCATTGCCGCAACAACGGCACCAACCTTTGGAATGAGACCACAGGCGACAAGGAACAAGGCACCAAGCGTAACAACCGAACGGCTCATTACACCTGTCATCGAGATCAATCCAACATTCTGGCTGAATGACGTGTTTGGCAAACCGCCAAATAAACCAGCGACAAAGCTGCCAAAACCATCAGCATAAGTGCCACCCGATAGCTCTTTATCAGTGGCTTCCCGGTTTGCACCACCTTTGGTAATGCCCGAAATATCACCAACTGTTTCAATGGCGCTGACAAGCGACATTAAGCACATGCCGATAATGGCAAAGGCGCTAAACTCGACCCCATATTTGAACGGCTGCGGTACGGCAAACCAAGCCGCCTTGGCAACACCGCCAAAATTAACCGCACCAGTCAGATAGCCAACAACATAACCGGCAATCAAGCCGATTAGAATGGCCGCAGATGACATGGTGCCGCGGGTGAAGAATTTGAAACCAAGGGCAACGAAAATCACCACAAGTGCAAGACCCCAGCGGCTGAAATCGCCCCATTCAGGTGCGTTCATTTGAAAAGCTGCGGCACCACCAGACGCATATTTAATGCCGACTGGCAGTAATGCCAAGCCAATGGCGGTAATCACAATGCCCGTCACCAATGGCGGAAACCAATGGCGAATACGGCCAATGACACTGCCAAGAAATGTATGAAACAGACCGGCAACAATCACCGCGCCGAACAAGGCGGCCATGCCACTGGTTTTAACGATACCAATCATGATCGGAACAAAGGCAAAGCTTGTGCCCTGCATGACAGGCAATCTTGCACCAATCGGGCCAAAGCCGATTGTCTGAAATAATGTGGCAACCCCCGCAAACAACATCGCCATTTGCACAAGATAGACCATATCCTCACCACCGAAAGCAAAACCGGCAGCGCCAGCGATGATAATTGATGGTGTGACGTTGCTGGCAAACATTGCCAGAACATGCTGGATACCAAGGGCGGTACGCGGCCCAAACGGTATCTCATGATTCGGATCTTTAAGTTGCTCGGACGTGCCGATTTTAGTATTGGTCATTCTAAATTCCCCCTTTAGTTAGCCAATAGAAAAAAGCCTAAGGCGAATTTTCCATTGTGCAAGTCAAATCGCATCTCTCTAATGGTGAAAATAATTAAAAATAAACACTATCAATTAGATGTTCATCTTATGGTTTGATAATTCTCGAGGAGTTCGGCTTGTCAGCGTATCTGACTAGCAATTTTGCTGAATAGGCAGTAAGAGACAAAGAGAATTTTTGCCGTTATTCATCGGTTTCGGATCGGGCTTCGCGGCTGGATAAATGAATGCTAAACTGACATATAGATTTCAAGGAGATAGAGAATGGGTTACGCAATGGCAGCCGCCAAACCGGGTGGGTCTGAAGTTCTTCATAAAATCACGCTTGGGGATTTAACCCCCGCAGCAGGCGAAGTGTTGATCAAACATGACGCGGTCGGCATTAATTTTCTTGATATCTATATCCGCAATGGTGCCTATCCATGGCCGGTTGATGGTGATCTCATTCTTGGGTCTGAAGGTGCTGGTATCATCGAAGCGGTTGGTAGTGATGTCAAAGGTCTGGTTGTCGGCGACAGGGTTGGCTATACGCTTGCCAATGGTGCCTATGCAAGCCACCGGGTGATTGACGCTGCCTATGTTGTCAAACTGCCGGATAATGTGCCAAGTGATTTGGCCGCATCGATCATGTTGAAAGGCTTGACTGTTGCCTATCTTATCCATGACAGCTATGCGGTTAAGCCGGGAGATACAGTGCTGTTTCACGCTGCGGCTGGCGGCGTCGGTCTGATTGCCGGTCAGTGGCTAAAGGCGCTTGGTGCCACCACAATTGGTACGGCTGGCGGTGCCGAAAAATGCGCCCTTGCCAAGGCCAATGGATTTGATCATGTAATCGATTATACCAGTACCGATTTCGAAGCCGAAGTGATGCGCCTGACCAATGGCGAAGGCGTGACTGTGGCGTATGATTCGGTTGGTAATGACACAATGGCGCGAACCATCACCTCGACCAAACGGCGCGGCACGATCATCGCCTTTGGCCAATCATCAGGGCCATATGCCGATTTCAAAATCACCGATCTTTCAAAAGGGTCTTATTATCTAAGCCGTCCAACATTGTTTCATTTTGTAGGTGATCGGTCATGGCTTGATGCGGCATCGGCAAAACTATTCAAGGCCGTTACCGATGGCACAATCAATGTTTCGATCAATCAGCGTTTTGCCTTGGAAGATGTGGCAAAAGCGCATGAGGCATTGACGGGCCGTGCCACAACAGGCTGTACGATCCTAACTGTCTAATAACCAACGAGCTGGCCAGACAATGCGCTGGTCACAAAACGGGCTTGCCAGTTAAGGGGCTTAAATGGCATTGAAGCGGCGCAGGTCATGCCGTGTGCCTTTTGCAAAGATTAAGGGGCTGCCATTGGCAGCCCCTTTTCCATGCTTCTATATTGGCCTTCGTCGTATCGCAAATGCGATATTATGCGCCTTGCTGTGGCCGCATATCGGCTTGGCTGATGCCAGCAACCGAAACGGGCTTTTTCATGGCGTCACGACGGAATGGCTCACCAAGCTCTTGGTTCAACAGCACTTCGATAAAGGTGGTCACGCCATCATTCATCTGCGCGTCAACCGCCTTTGCCAATGCATCGCGAAGCTCGTCCATTGTTGAAACGGCAACGCCCTCAACACCACATGCCTTTGCGACACCAGCATATGAGACTTGCTGATCAAGCTCGGTGCCAACAAAGTTATCTTCAAACCACAATGTTGTGTTGCGCTTTTCCGCACCCCACTGATAGTTGCGGAAAATAACCATGGTTATGGCTGGCCACTCTTCACGGCCAATTGCCGACATTTCGTTCATTGAAATGCCAAAGGCACCATCGCCAGCAAAGCCAACAACCGGAACATCACGGCGGCCGATTTTTGCCCCCATGATTGAAGGCAGGCCATAGCCACAAGGCCCGAATAGGCCTGGCGCTAGATATTTGCGGCCTTCTTCAAATGTCGGATAGGCGTTACCAATCGCGCAATTATTGCCAATGTCAGATGAAATAATGGCATCTTTAGGAAGCGCAGACTGGATGGCCCGCCATGCCATGCGTGGTGACATTTTCTTTGGCTCACGGTCACGCGCACGCTCGTTCCATGTTGTTCCCGGATCATCATCTTCATGATCAAGCGAGGTCAGTTCTTGCGCCCATGCTGATTTGGTTGTGGCAATCAGTTCTTTACGGCTGCTGCGCCCGCTATCGCCAGCGGTGCTTGCCAGCTTGTTAAGAATGCTGATGGCAACCTTCTTGGCATCACCAACGATGCCAACTGAAACCGGCTTAGTTAGGCCGATGCGATCAGGGTTGATATCAACCTGAATGATCTTGGCATCTTTTGGCCAGTAATCAATGCCGTAACCGGGAAGTGTTGAAAATGGGTTCAGGCGTGTGCCCAAAGCAAGAACAACATCGGCCTTGGCAATCAGTTCCATACCGGCTTTTGATCCGTTATAGCCAAGTGGGCCGGCAAATAACGGATGTGAACCCGGAAACGCGTCATTATGCTGATATCCACAGCAAACAGGCGCATCAAGACGCTCGGCCAGTTTCATTGACGCATCGATCGCTCCGCCAATAACAACGCCAGCGCCATTCAACAGAACGGGGAATTTGGCGTCTGATAGCAAAGCCGCGGCTTGGCTGATGGCATCTTCGCCGCCTGATGGGCGCTCAAACTCAACAATCGCCGGCAATTCTATATCAATGACCTGTGTCCAAAAATCGCGTGGGATATTGATTTGGGCTGGTGCTGATGCACGCTTTGCCTGAAGAATAACGCGGTTCAATGTTTCTGCAATGCGTGTTGGGTCGCGCACTTCTTCTTGATAGGCAACCATGTCCTTGAATAAAGCCATTTGTTCAACTTCCTGAAAACCACCTTGACCAAGAGTCTTATTGGCCGCTTGCGGGGTCACCAATAGTAATGGCGTGTGGTTCCAATAAGCGGTTTTGACCGGCGTTACGAAATTAGTGATGCCAGGACCGTTCTGCGCAACCATCATCGACATTTTACCGGTGGCGCGGGTAAAGCCGTCGGCCATCATACCCGCATTACATTCATGTGCGGCGTCCCAAAAGGTAATACCGGCCTGTGGGAATAGGTCAGAAATTGGCATCATTGCCGAGCCAATAATGCCAAAAGCATTTTCAATGCCATGCATTTGCAATACTTTTACAAATGCTTCTTCGGTTGTCATCTTCATGAGTGTCACCCTGTCGTTAAATCAAGTTATTGTTAAACTGGTATGCCGTCAGATGTTGGTCTTTAGGCATTTCGCATCTTGCCTCGAGGTTCTGTCTGACGCCGACCGGAAACTTTAGGCGATCGTTGTACTATCATTTTCCGGCGAAGCCAAGCTGACTTTGGTACCAGTTGTGGCTAAAATTAGATCCAGTCAATCAGGCTTGCTTTTTCGCAAATCTTGGCGAAGATAATTTATCGATAATGTGGCGTCCAGCCAGTTCAATTATTGCGCTCTAAAATATCAGTAAGGCCAACGGCAAATCGAGGCTCAAAGAGCGTATCATTTAGGGACGAGGGTTTTGATGAAGGTAACAGCGCTAGCGCCTGCAATGGGCGCCGAGGTAACAAATGTTGATCTGAGCGCGGCGTATGATGACGGGCTGATTGCCGAATTGCGCGCTGTCTGGCTTGAATATCAGATGATCGTGATTCGCGGGCAACATATTACACCGGCACAGCAGCTGGCTTTTGCCAGCGCTATTGGAGAGCCTGATATATATCCGTTCCTGACCGGCCTTGATGGGTTTCCGATGATTACCGAAGTGCTGAAAAAAGAAAATGAGAAGGTCAATTTTGGCGGCATCTGGCATTCCGATACGACCTATCAAAAATGTCCGCCAATGGCGACATTGCTTTATGCCAAGGAATTGCCACCGCTTGGCGGCGATACGCTGTTTGCCAGTCAATATGATGCTTATGAACAATTGTCGGATTCATTGCGTGCGGTTCTTGATGGGCTGTGGGCGGTAAATGCAGCGGGCAAAAAGCGCGTTGCCTCAACTCGAAGTGAACGGTTAAAGGATTCGGGAAGCGGCGTTGATCCTGACGCGTTGGTTGGCATCCATCCGGTTGTGCGAACGCATCCCGAAACGGGCCGTAAGGCGCTATTTGTCAATGCAGCGCATACGGTTGCGTTTGATGGCTGGAGCGAAGAGGAAAGCCGCGGGCTTTTGGATTATCTGTTCACGCATCAGATTTCACCCGAATTTCAATGCCGGCTGCGTTGGAAGGTTGGTGATGTCGCTTTTTGGGATAATCGGTGCGTGCAGCATTATCCATTGAATGATTATCATGGATATCGCCGGTTATTGCATCGCATAACCTTGAAAGGCGACGCGCCGGTCTAACCAGGTTCGGCCTTTGATGATTGAGTGCAAGGCGGGTTATCAGCTTTAACATTTGGTTTTTTGACTCGAATGCCGCAACTTTAGTGATTAATTGAGCATTTAAGGCCGGTTTGTGTTGCGCTGGGTATAATTTTTCATTTTAATGACATATTCTTACTTGGCGGCTTGATAAAAATCGAGCAAGTTAAGGCCGAGCTCTAATTTTCAATTCTGGGAGGAATTAAGAATGTATAATAAACTATCAATAGCGCTGGGCACGGCCCTTGCTGTTGGGGTTGCCGGTGTTGCCGGTGGTGCCATGGCGAAAGTCGAAGGTGATACCATCATCCTTGGGTCAGCAATCTCACTTTCTGGTAAATATTCTACCAATGGTTTGCATACACAGCGCGGATATGATTTTGCAGTCGATCGTATCAACGAAATGGGTGGTGTTAAGGTTGGGGGCAAAACTTACAAGCTTTCAGTTAAATATTATGATGATGAATCCACGCCTGCACGTGCTACACAGCTTGCCGAGCGTTTGATCCAGCAGGATGGCGTTGAATTCATGCTTGGGCCATACGGCACAGGTTTGACTAAAGCTGTTGCGCCGGTGACTGAAAAGTTTGGCGTGCCAATGGTTGAAGCTGAAGGCGCATCGCGCTCTTTGTTCACGCAAGGCTACAAGTACATGTTCGCCGTGTTGTCAACATCTGAGTATTACCTTGCTCCAGTGCTCGACATTATCGCTCAGCGTGCAAAAGCAGGGTGGAAATCGCCATCTGACCTACGTATTGGTATGGCATTTGAAAATGACGGTTTCTCACTTGACGTTCGTGAAGGTGTTCTCGATGTTGCCAAAAAATACAATATGAAGATTGTGATTGACGACAAGTTGCCTGCCGATTTGTCGGACATGTCAGCAACTCTGACCAAGTTTAAGGCGTTGAAGCCTGATATTCTTTTGATTTCAGGTCACTCAAAAGGAGCAGCAACTGCTGCACGTCAGATTGAAGAAATGAAAATTCAGGCACCTGTTATTGCCTACACACATTGTGAGGCTGCAAAGGTGCACGAAAAGTTTCCAAAATCAGCTGTCGGCGTAATGTGCCCAACGCAGTGGTTGGATAATCTTCCAAAGCAGGACAAATACTTTGGTGATGCTGCGAAGTGGAACGCAGATTTCAAGAAAGTCCATCCAAGCTACACAGAGGTGCCTTATCAGACAGCTCAAGCTTCAGCTGCAGTCCTTGTGTTTAAGGATGCTTTTGAGCGTGCAAATAGTTTTGATCAAGACAAAGTCCGTGACGCTTTGGCAGCAACCGATATGGAAACCTTCTATGGTGATATTCGGTTTGCACCAGAAGGTAATAACATTGCCAAGCCAATGTTCTACCGTCAAATTCAGGCTGATGGAAGTTACAAGCCGATTGTCACCTACAAAGATATGGACTTTCCGCGCAAAGTTAACTACTAGTCTGCGGCCAAATAATTTTCGGGAAGCCCTTTTGGGCTTCCCTCTCTTTTTGCATCTCCCTATTTTCTTATGAATGTGGGCTGGAGGAATCATGTTAGATAATCTTCAATTGCTGTTTGTTTATGCGCCGGTGATGAATGTTCAAATGATACTGGACGGCATTTTTGTGGGTGCTGTTTTTGCTCTGTCAGCTTATGGCTTGGCTCTCGTTTGGGGCGTGATGAACGTTAAAAATCTAGCCCAGGGCGACTTTGTTATTTTAGGGGGCTACGTCGCCTTTTCACTCTACAAAATGGGTGTGCATCCGGTTTTGTCGATCCCCATAGTCGCTGTAATCATGTTTATGTTTGGTTGGTTGGTCTACATCTCCATCATCAGGCGAGTGATTGACAATGATATGTTTGTGTCACTTCTTGCAACTTTTGGCTTATCGCTTTTATTGCAGCAGGTAATGAATCTGATTTACGGCCCAGAAGTGCAAACTATCGACTCTCATTTTCCGATAGCAACAATGTTTGATGACTTTGTTACCATACCGATGGTTAAAGTCGTTTCGTTGATCTTAGCGGCAGCTTTCGCGACTACAGTTGTAATTTTTATGAAAAAATCTCGCATGGGTCAGGCTATCCGTGCAACTGCGCAGGATGCGCGTGCGGCACGTGTGCTAGGTATCAACACAGATAATGTATTCGCCTTCACATTTTCATTGAATGCCTCGATTTGCGGCGTTGCTGGTGTTCTTGTATCAATGATCTGGGTGCTGCAGCCGTTCTACGGCATCGTTTATTCCCTTCGGACATTCGCTATTGTGACTGCCGCCGGCCTTGGCAATTTGCCAGCTGTGATTGGCATGAGCTTCGCACTTGGTTGGGTTGAGCAATATGCTGGTATTATTGCCGGTGCTGAATGGCAGGTTGCTGCGGCGGTCTTTATGCTTCTTGGAGTTCTTATGTGGCGGCAAATTCAATTGCGGCGTCAGCGGCAGGTGGTACGGTAATGACTAAAAATCAAACTCTTCTCTATTTGGCGATTGCAGTATCAGGTGTCCTCGGCCCGATCCTTTTTCCAAACTATATCCAACAAATGGCCGTTCTTTGGGTTATGGTTCTCATGGCGTCAACGTGGGATATCACGGGTGGCCAGATGGGGTATAACTCACTTGGCAACATCACTTTCTTTGGTGTTGGCATGTATGTCTCGGCGGTCATACAGGTGTCCATGTTCTATGACATCGGGCTTTACACCGCGTCATATGGCGCGATTAAGCCAGAATTCACCGACGAACAGTACTTTACTGGTTTGGCAATGGGCATCATTGCAGCTGGTGTCGTGTGTGTCGTTCTCGCTCGTTTGCTGGGTACTGTAGTTTTTGGCCTTCGCGGGCCGTATTTTGCGATTGGAACGCTTGGGGTAGCTATTGCGGCAGGGCAGATCGCGGGAACGATTGACACGATCGGTGGTGGTGCTGGCATCTCGATGCCGTTTTTACCGTTGGACATTCAATATCGGTCAATCTTCTTTTACATAATCTGTTTCTCGCTTGCGATCTTGTCGCACTTCACTATCCGCTGGATGTTTTCAACTCAGTTTGGTTTGGCTGCAAATGCCATTCGTGATGATGAAGATAAAGCTGAAGCAATGGGTATCCCAACCATGAAATACAAACAATTTGGTTGGGGTGTTGCGGCTTTCTACATGGGTTGCATTGGCGCAGTTTTTGGAAATATGGTTGGCTACATCGAGCCGATTGAGGTAGCATTTCCGGCGCCGACATTCGGTATTTTCATGGTGGCAATGGCGCTTCTCGGCGGCAAGGGCACCTTGTGGGGTCCGGTTCTTGGAGCGGTTCTGTTCCATGTTGTCAAAGAAACTACTTGGACTTATCTGCTTGGTTGGCAGTGGGTGGCTCTTGGCCTGATCTTAATTGTAAACATCGTTTATTTTCAACAGGGTATTATGGGCTGGTTACAAACCAAATATCCAGAAAAGTTTGGTATTGTAGTTGATCAGTCCACAACACAAGCGAAAGAGGAGGCGTAAATGGCTGACCCAATTATCACAGTTAATAACGTCTCTAAAGCTTATGGTGGTGTTAAAGCAAATGTTGATATTTCATTGACAGTTGAGCGCGGCTCAATCACTGGAATTATTGGGCCGAACGGTTGTGGCAAAACCACATTGTTCAACTCAATTGTGGGCTATCATCCGATCGACACTGGTTCGATCAAATTTGACAATACCGAAATTTCTAAGCTTCGCGTTGGTGACATCGCGCGGCTTGGCATGTTGCGGACGTTCCAGCAGACCCGTATTTACGGCAAAATGGACTGTGTTGATAACATGCAGATCTCGGTATCGCATCGTGATGGCTCAAAAAATTCAATGTTTGCAAGCCGTCGTGGTGAAATCCGCGATCGTGCCGAGCATTTGCTTGAGTTTGTGGGGCTGTATTCTAAGCGTAATCTGATCTCTGGTGACTTGTCCTTTGGTCAGCAAAAACTACTAGAATTTGCGATGGCATTGATGAACGAACCAAAGGTGCTTCTCCTTGATGAGCCGACTGCCGGTATTAACCCAACATTGATCAATGGATTGATTGACCGGTTAAGACGCGCAAATGAAGAGCTTGGCATTACTTTGTGCGTAATCGAACATAATATGCGAGTGATTATGAATCTTGCCTCGCATATCTATTGTTTGTCGAACGGCAAGATGCTGGCAAATGGCAAACCAGAAGAACTACAAAATGATCCGCGCGTTATTGACGCGTATCTTGGAGGGCACTAATGGCCAAAGAACCGGTAAAAAAGACCGCTGCGAAAGCTGTTGCGGCAAAAAAGGCATCAGCCAAAAAGCCAGCATCGAAAACAACTGTGTCGAAAAAAGTTGCTGTGAAAAAGGCACCGGTGAAGATGGCTGCCGTGAAAAAAGCACCAGCCAAGGCCGCTGTGAAAAAGGCACCGGTGAAAAAGGCTGCTGCTAAAAAAGCACCAGCCAAGGCCACTGTGAAAAAGGCTGTTGCTAAAAAGGCACCAGCCAAAGCCACGAGAAAAGGCAAGAAGAACGTTAGTGGTTATGGCGGTGGTTCAGTTAATGTGGTGATGTCGGTTGATCAGGTAGCGCGTGAAGCTGCCTCGATTGCGGCCAATGCACCAACAGTTCCTGAATTGGAAAAGCTGGCCAATAAAGACAATTATCTTAGCATTAATAACCTTCGGGCAGGCTATGGCAAAATGGAAATTTTGCATGATTTCAGCCTTCGCATTGGTCGTGGCCAGTCTTTGTGTTTGATTGGGCCGAACGGTGCTGGTAAATCAACTGTGCTTCATTCGATCTTTGGCTTTACCAATATTTTTTCCGGATCAATTGTTGTTGATGGAAAAGATGTAACCGCCTTGACACCATCACAAAAACTGTCAGAAGCAGGCATTGCCTATATCCTTCAGGATAAGTCAGTATTTCCGCAAATGACGGTTGAAGAAAATCTGTTGATGGGTGGCTTTTTGAAAGACCGTCCGGCTGAAGCGAAAGCGGCTGCTGAAATGGTGTTTGATAAATATAGCCGTCTTGCTGATCGGCGTGACAAGCCTGCTGGCGTTCTGTCAGGTGGTGAGCGTCGCCTTCTCGAGATTTCACGTGCATTGGTGATGCAGCCTCAGGTTCTGCTGGTTGACGAGCCGTCAATTGGTCTTGAGCCACGCTTTATCGATATGGTGTTCGAGATTCTGGATGATTTGCAGAAAAAGGATGGCAAAACCATCATCATGGTTGAGCAGAATGCCAAGAAGGGCCTCGCCTTTGCGGATATTGGCTATGTTCTGGTTTCAGGCGAAACAGCTATTGCCGATATGGGTAATGACTTGCTGGAAAATCCAGATGTTGGCCGGTTGTTCCTTGGTGGCTAAGCCAGCCAAATAAGCTTATAAAAGCATCGTATGGAAACATGCGGTGCTTTTTTTTGCCTTGCGCCATGATGGCCAGAAAGCTCGGAAAGGCTGCTTGGCAAGAGAGCTTGGCAAGGAAGTAACAGCATGATTTACTCTTGGCTTACCGGTTGGTGATAAATGATATCTGGTGATCGTCCGACGCATCTTTTAAGTCTTGTCAGCCTTGCAGGCATTTTGGCATTGCTTAGCTTTGCGCTTTGGCCGGTATTTCTAACAAGCCTTGGCCGTGAGTGGGGTCTTAGCAACACCGATATCGGCTTGGTCAGTGGTGCCTATTTTTTTGGCTATTTGTTGGCAACACCCATTTTGGTTGGCCTAACCGATCGTATTGATGCAAAGCTGATCTTTTTGGGTGGATGCGCTTTTGGGATTGTTGGTTGTCTGGGCTTTGCCTTATTGGCGCATGATTTCTGGTCGGCGGCATCTTGCTGGGCCTTGGTTGGGGCGGGTCTTGCTGGCACTTATATGCCCGGATTGCAAATTTTAAATGCGCGTTTAGATGACGCCATGCGGGTTCGATCGGTGCCGTGGTATACCGCCTGTTTTGGGATCGGCACAGGCAGTTCATTCGGTTTGATGGGCGTTTTGCTTGCCTATGCCGATTGGCGGCTGGCGGCCTATCTTGGGGCGGGGGGCGCAATGTTTGCCGCAATGCTGGTTCTGTTTTTGGTTCAGCCCTGTCCAGTCGCGCCCTTGCCAGCGACGAAGACGAAACGCCACCCCTTGGATTTACGACCAGCTTTTCGAAAGCCTATCGCGCTTGGCTATATCTTTGCTTATGGCACCCATACTTATGAGTTATTTGCCTTTCGAACATGGAGTTTCGCGCTTTTGGTATTTTTGGCCAGCCGCGCCGACGGCGGCATGGGGATCGGAACAGTCACAATGATCGTAAGCCTGATTACGGTAACAGGCATGCTTGCTTCTTTGCTTGGGGCGAGGCTGTGCCTTGCTTTTGGGCGGCATCGTATGATTGCGTTGATTGGCGGTGCAACGGCGCTTGTCAGCGTCATTGTTGCCTTTAGCCTTGATGGGCCGGTCTGGATCGCGGTTGCCGGTCTATGGATTTATAATGGTTTTATCATGCTTGATTCAGGCGCCTTGACCACCGGAACGGTTGAGGCTGGCGATGCTTATGATCGCGGGGCATTGCTGGCGGTTCATTCCATGATTGGGTTTGGTGGCGGGGCGCTTGGCGGGCCGGTGGTTGGCTATGTTCTTGATCATGCGGGTGGCGCTAGCATGATGGGGGCGTGGTTTTACGCGCTGCTGGCGATGGGTGCCGGCTCAGCAATTGTTTTTGCTGTCCAACGGCATTTTTGGCGCAGAATAGGTTAAACCAATCCCGCGCTAAATTATTTTTTGTCAATTGTCTAGGCCGAGTTAACGGCGGCGTTTCAATGTGCCTTGGCCGCCCTGCGGCGTGGCATTACGGCTTGGCCGTGCCGCGCCGACGCGCTGTTTCGGGGCAGGTGATACGCGTTTTGCGCCATCATTGCCGCGATCGGATGATGGCTTTTTCGCCGCTGGCTTATCACCAAAATTCGGGCGTTTGTTAAAGGCGGGCTTGCTGCCAAATGATGGCTTGCTGCCATGGGCTGGCTTGTCACCAAATGCTGGTTTGCCGCTGCGAGCTGGCTTGTCACCGAATGATGGCTTGCTGCTGCGTGCGGGCTTATCACCAAATGACGGCTTGCCGCCGCGGGCTGGGCGAGCTTGATCATCGCGCCCTTTAAAGCCGCCATCACGGTTTGGGCGATCATCACGATTTGGGCGAGCATCACGTTTTGCAAAACTATCACGATTTGGACGATCATCGCGGCTTGGGCGATCATCACGGTTTGGACGGGCATCACGGTTTGGACGGGCATCACGGTTTGGGCGACTGCCGCCTTCAGGACGGCCGCTACCGGCTGGCCGCGCTTGACGGCGATCAACATCGGCGGGTTTGCCTGCTGGACGACCACGACCGCCTGCTGGACGATCATCACGCCGATCATCACGGCCTGAACGGTCACGGTCATTGCGGCCACGCGCGCCTTGCGGCGGGCGACCACGACCACGCGATGCGCCACCGCCAGCTTTGAAATCAGTTACCGGCGTGCCATCAAGTTCAAACAGCTCAACCCGCGGGCCAACGGCGGCAATAATCGCACCAAGCTTATTCCGCTCATCGGGTGCACAAAATGAAATTGCCAAACCGCCAAGACCGGCCCGGCCAGTACGGCCAATACGGTGAACATAGGACTCAGGCGTGTCGGTTAGGTCAAAATTGATCACATGGCTCAAGCCAGCAACATCGATACCGCGCGCGGCAACATCGGTTGCAATCAGGGCACGCAACTGGCCGCTGCGGAAATTGCGAAGCACCTTCTGGCGCATGGTCTGGCGCATGTCACCATGAAGCGCATCAACAGCAAAGCCGCGAACCTCCATAAATTTTGCCAATGCATCGGCACGCCGTTTAGTGCGGACAAAGATCAGGCTTTGGCCGGTATTCTGTTCATTCAAAATATCACAAAGCCGGTCGCGTTTATCGCCTTCGGCCATCAAGGTTACACGCTGGGTTACCTTGTCGGCAGTGATGCCGGTTTGTGGGGCTTTTACATGTGCCGGATCGGTTAGAAACTGCTTGGCAAGCGTTTCAATCTCGGGCGGCATGGTTGCCGAAAACAGCATTGTCTGGCGATTGCGTGGCAGGCTGCCAGCAATGCGCTTGATTGGCGGATAAAAGCCAAGATCCAGCATATGATCAGCTTCATCAAGAACGAAATGTGTGATTCCGCTTGGGTCAAACGCGCCGCGATCCATCAGATCTTCAAGACGGCCAGGCGTTGCAACAACAATATCGACACCGCGGCGTAATCCGCGTATTTGCGTATCATATCGTGCCCCACCAAAAACGGCCAGATGGCGGATATTCAGATCAGCCGATAATTTGCTGACATTCTGTTCAATCTGGTTTGCCAATTCGCGCGTCGGCGCAAGGATCAATGCCTTTGGCGGCTGGCCAGCGCGAACGGCGGCGCTGTAGCCAAGATGCGTCATCAAAGGCAGCAGAAAGGCAGCGGTTTTGCCAGTGCCGGTTTGGGCAAGGCCGATTAGATCGCGCCCTTCCAACAAAAGCGGGATCGACATTTCCTGAATGGGGGTTGGTGATACAAGGCCTTCGCGAGCTAAAGTGGCCAGCATTAGTTCGGGTAATCCAAAACTATCAAAGTTGACAGCCGGGGTTTGTGCCGAAATTTCGGCAGACTCTTGATTCATATCTGACATTGGTTTGGTTTCTAGCGCATGGCTTTTCGCGAAGGTAGCATCGCCCCTAGCGCGCCACATCTTTGGCGGACTTATGCGCCCTAGCGTTGAGTTTGTCAATGAAAGGAAAATTTCTGACTATAATTAAATGAAATGATGGCATGGAAAAGCCGCAAAAAACGCCACTTTGGTAGGCTGGCATTCCATTATAAATTCGGGCATAAGAGATTTATGGTCCCGTAGCTCATCAGGATAGAGCGACAGATTCCTAATCTGTAGGTAGGGGGTTCGAGTCCCTCCGGGATCACCAAGTGATAAACTTGGCCTACGAGGTTGCCAGGATGGATTATTGTGATGGTTTTAACCATGTTGCATTGACTGGGAGCCCGATGGTCAGAGGAGTGTTGAAGATGAGAATTGGCTGTGTTGGGGCTGGAGTTATGGGCCGCGAAATTATCCGACACCTTGTAACGGCGGGTCATGATGTGGCCGCGTTTGATCTGGACCCGGTTGCACTTGCCGCGATTGAGCCACGCGCAGTTGCAGTGTCTGATATCGCCGATCTGGCTGGTAGCGCCGATGTGTTTTTTATTGTTGTTGCAACGGATTCACAGACAATTGATGTGGTCACGCAATTAGTGTCAGTTGGGCTCAGTGATGGCGCGGCAATAGCCGTCTTGGCGACCTGTCATCCAGATACTATGGCGCCGCTTGCCAAGGCGGCAGAAGCGGCCGGTATTGGTTTTATCGATGCACCGGTCTGTTACGGCAAAAAAGGTGCGGTTGATGGCAATCTGTTGTCTTTGTGCGGCGGCGATGTGGCGGTTGTCGAACAGCTGAAACCGGCGATGATGGCCTATAGCCGTGATGTTCTTCATGTCGGTGCCATTGGCAGCGGACAAGTTGCCAAAGCCTGCAATAACATGATGCATTGGGCTGCCTGCGTGGCGAATTATGAAGTTTTGTTTATGGCAAAAAGTCATGGCATTAATGCCCAACATATGCGTGAAATCCTGCTGCAATGTCCGGCCCGCAATACCACGCTGGAACGCTGGGACTCGACAAATTTTACATGGCATGAAAAAGATCTGGATGTGGCGCTTGACTTGGCGCAGCAAAGCGGCATTACCTTGCCCTTATTCGGTCAGGTTGACCAGCTTGTGAAAACGCTTGGGCCGGATAAGGTTAAGATGCTGCTTTATGGTAACTCCGCAAGTTACCTTGGTCAGGATTTGGAAGAGGTGGCTGCTAATCCAGAAAAATAATATCTACGAGAAACTTAAATCGTTCCTTCATGTGGAACTACGTCCTGTTGACAGGAATTAGTCAGCAGCCTATTCTATATTTCTGTTTAACGGGAGTTGAAGATGGCAGAGACCACCGAATTTGATGGCAAGAATGAAGTTGTTTGGGAGCGCTGGGCGAAAAAACGTACCTTTGTTCGCGCGCTTGAGGGCACATATGGCGAGCTCAAGGAGGAGCTCTACAGCCAGCCTCGGATTTATAAAACCAGTGATCTGAACTGGAAGGGCGGACCGCAAAGCTTTGGTAAAAAGGTCATCAACCCGCAAGCCAACAAGATTGCGCAATCTATCGAGGCGCATGTCGATGTTTACGCACCGCACGGCTATGGGCAAACCCATGGCCACATGAACTCAGCAGTGTTTTTCGTGCTGAAAGGCAAAGGCCATGATATTCATGATGGCCGCCGGTTGGATTGGGAAGCGGGGGACGCGCTGATTGTCGAGAATGCCTGTGTTCACCAGCATCTGTCAGATTCAGACGACG
>Ga0208004_1000341_pt1 | contig 18306 bp, 21 predicted proteins | sample DEB08_DNA_6_FD_184522 | JGI IMG/M metagenome (GOLD analysis project Ga0208004, IMG submission 184522) | Aqueous microbial communities from the Delaware River and Bay under freshwater to marine salinity gradient to study organic matter... | ecosystem: Environmental > Aquatic > Marine > Coastal ...
GGTAGCGCATGCGCGGCGCGGGGGGCGGTGCTGCCGGTACGGGGTCCGCCATGCTCGGGACCCCATCCTTCGATCTCTACCCCAAGGTTTCGCCGGGTGGTGTTGACAATCTCGACCCCAACTTGACGATCAACGGTACGACCGTGACGCCCACTTTCCGCTACAAGGGCGGCGACTGCGACGCGACCGATTGCGATGCGTGGGGGTATGGGAGCGCAATTCCGTACGATGACAATGGAGGTGCCGACCCGAGTTACAATACAGGATCTCTATTGTTTCGCAGCTCTAATGATGATTCCGTTACACTCAATGCTGCAGACATTTATCAGGTATCCGACAACACCATTGCGGATGTCACGACCGGAGACATGGTTTTCGAGTACGTCGGAAACTTAGGATCCACAGGCACAACCGGAATAATCACCAAACGAGACGGGAGCGGCGCTTACTGGAGCCTGCACACCAGTTCCAGTACAATGCAGCTCCAGCTGTATGATGGCACCGACCTGTCAACGGTTACTACGGCCGCATTGGACATCAGCGAGATCAGTCATCTAATTATATTTTTGGACCGAGATGGAACGGGCGCCGTGTATGTTAACGGTGCACTATCGGGCTCTGTGAGTATCTCTGCCACGGCGGAGACAATCACCAACACGGGGGTGCTCTGTTTCGGCGCCAGGCGCTGCAGTGACGAAATAGGCAAAGCAAGCGCCACCGTGATGTATGTGGCGATGTGGCAAGCGGCTGCGTGGCTAGATACGGGGCTCCAAGCCAACGTCGCAAAGGAGCGCTTCCAGCGCCTAATCGGCTGGTGGCCCTCCGTCGCGAAGGGCACACCGCTTGTCAACTCGCTATTACGTGCATCGGGCAAAACGTTTCCGGTGGCGACTGCAGGTGTCACGAAGCTTTGGAGCGTGGGCGACAACTGGGTCCCGGTGGCCCGCATCGACCCAACCGCGTCGGGGACTGCGTTAGCTACGGGGGTGTTTATTGAGAGTGGGGCTACGAATGTTGCGTTGCAAAGTGTCACAATCCAAACCACGTGGACCTCGCTCGACGCGGGAGACACGCAATCACTAGACGCGGCGGATGATCCATTCGGCAACGCAGTCATGGACGGCACCATTGCCGACGCTACCGATGGGCCGCACGGCCTTGCGCAAGCGATGACGTTCACTGCCGCCACGTGGGCATGCTCTGCCGTGGCAAACCCCGGTGACCGTGATTGGATTTTGATTGACAACACGACCGTAGCCAACGCGACGCTGTTTTGCGATATTGCCAACTGCGCCGTTGGCACCGCTGGGGCAGCGGTGATCGATACGTTCACGTATGACTACGGGGACGCTGCCGGGAACTGCAGGTGCGGGTTCACGTTCACCGGTACAGCCGCAAGCCATACGCTGAATTTCCGATCGGCCGACGCGGATACCGATGCGACGATCACTGGCGACGGCGCAACCGTTAACACCAACTGGGGTCATTTTCAGTGTGAGGCTAACGATCGCGTTTCGTCGATTATCGGACCCACCACAACCGCACCGGTTGCAAGGTCGGGCGACACTATCGTCTATCCAGCGCTTGAGAATCTCGGGTCCAATGGTGACGGGCTACAAAACTCCATTGAAATGACTGTGTGGGCTCCAGACCATAATCACAGCACGGGTACGCTGTACTGGTTGTCAATAAGCGATGGTGGTTCAGCTAGCGATGGCGTATTCTTCAAACAACCGACGAACGATGTGTGCAGGATCGACATAGCTTCAACTGAATCAGGCACTGCCGTTCTGTCTGGATCCACAGACATCATGGACGGCGCGGTGCATACGTGTGCACTAACCATGGGCACTGACGATCTTGAAATGTTCGTCGACGGTTCCACCGAAGGCACGCCAGACACATCCCACACCCCGCCAAATGGGCTCGACGAAATGAACGTTGGATCGAGCTACGCTGATAATCTCCAAATGGATGGCATCATTGAGCGCATTAGAATTTGGCCTCGCGCAAGGAAGGTGCCCTAATGTGGAGCGCAATCAAAGCCCGTTGGCAAACCCTCCTGACCGCCCTGGCGACTGGCGCGCTAGTTTCGATCGCCGCTTTGTCCACGAGCCAAAAGCAACAACTCAAAGACGATATCGAATGGGTGGCGACCAAGGCGAATGAACACCCTGAGGCCCGCGCTTTGCTTCCGTTGCTGGAACACCTCTGTCCCACATGTACCCTTCCCGCTAAAACGCACTGCAAGCTGGCGGCCGAACCCGGATATTATTGCCGCGACGGTCTCAAGTATGGGCCGGGGCTCGGCGGGGTCGACGTCGATGGCAACCCCGTTGTTTGCGTGTGTGGCGGTAGTGACCCACGTCACGAACGGGTATGCATGCGCCGCGACTGCGACAAGATCCGTGAGGCTCTAGAGACCGCGACCGACGAAGAGAAGGTGCGGTACTTGATGCGAACCGTCAAAGCACTGAAAGACGAGGTCCTGTGATGGGAGACCAGATCATTATGTGGCTGTTAGGGTTGGGAGGGACCTTGTTTGTCGGCGGCGCCATGATGTGGGCCCGCAAGATCTCCGGCACGCTGGACAGTATCAACACGACGCTTCGAGACTCGGCACGGTTCGAAGGTTCCATGGACGCCTTCGCTAAAGATACGTTGCGACGCTTCCACGACCACGAAAAACGCTTCGATAGGCTCGAAGCTGCACAACACTAAAAAGGAGAAGCACATGGCAGACGAGATCAAACCCGGGGTTACCACGTCAGAACACAGCACCATGAAGATCGCCATCATGGTGATCACCATGGTCACAACGATCGGCGGGGCTGTAATGTCTCAGTTAGACCCTAGCGGGATCGCCTATGCGGTCGTCGCGGGCATCGTTGCGATCGCTGGTGTCGCGATGAAGTACATCGGCGCACGTGAAAAAGTGAAGGTTGCGGATTCGGCTGCGAAGGCCTTGGGGGCGGAGACCGACGGGGGAAAGTGATCAACGCGATGTTGCAAAGGACGTTAAACATGGGAGTAGGACACGGCGAATTGGGCGTCAATGCGTTGGCCTCCCCTTCCACGCTAGGCGCACGTCTGTCCTACTCCCACCACGTCAAGCGCAACCTCGCGTTATCGGCTTACGGTCAACTGCAGTACGAGCGCTTGGCCGAGCAATACGGGTACGAGGTAGGGGCGGGGCTGTTATGGCGATTCTAATCGAAAACACGATCGATGAGTGTTTCGATGGTGACGTCCGTCCACGTGCACGCACGACATCGAGCGTGTTTCATCGGCTCACGTTCCGCAACGACGACGGCGCGGGCAAATGGGACTACGTTTACCCGATCCCCGATCAAAAACTGACCGCGCCGCTCGTAGCTGCACGTTTCCGCGATCGTCGTTCGTGCGGGGATTGGCGCGATCGGCCGGGTGTCGCGACTGGCGGTCAGATGCCTTATCACGGACTCATCAAACCGTCAGGGGTGCTGCAACAGGCGCTACGACTCGAAGACATGGGGGCCCACGCGCTAAAGTTCAACGCAACGGGACTTGGGTGGGCCGTTGTGGGTGACTTCCGCGTCGAGCGCCCCACCTCCGCCCAATGGGAGACGTGCGTTTGGCTAGGGGCTCACATGATGGCGCTCGGGCAGAAGCTCTTCGGACATACGGAGCGCAAGGGAACCTCGCGTAACCTGGATAAGCAATGCCCCGGTCAATACTTCGACATGAACCGGTTGCGCATCGAAGCCGCTTCGATGGCCGAAGGCCTTGATGCACATACGGCGACCAAACAGCTACGCGCGCAAGGCATGGTGATCTGATGGCCTACGAACTGAGATCCCTACGGCGTCAGAAGGTTAAATACGACCACGCCAACACCAACACGCCGCTCGTCTATCAGCTCTTCGTCGACGGTGTGAAGGTCACCCCCACCAGCGCCACGATCACGATCTACGGCCCGGGAGATGATGTCGACTCCGCAACCCCGCTAGTCAACGGTGCTGCCATGACGGTGAGCGGCACGCTAATGGAGTACAGTGTCGACACAACGACCGAGGCAAGCTGGCCTATCGATACAGGGTACAAGGCGATCATTGTAGTTACGTACAGCGCAACCACGTACCCGACGATCGTAGTGTTCGATGTTGTGCGCTACATTCTGCGTCAGACGTTGGGGCGGGATCAACTCGTAGACCGTGACGACGCGATCTTGAGCGGTGAGCACGCCGAGGGTGCGGACTTCGAGGGTTTGATCAACGCGGCTTATGATGAGCTGCAAATCTTCCTCGAAGCGAAGGCGATTGATTCGGGGTACGTTATCGAAAATATGATTCTGGACCATGGCAAGTTGTCGACGTGCGTTCGTCTGTACGTTCTCGAGATGTACTTCCGCGAAAAGGAGAACGAGGACAAAGCCGATCACTACAAGGAGCGCTTCGATGTTATCTGGTCCGCGTTCCTCAGTAGCGTGCGTTTCGACGGTTCACAGGGCGGCGACGAAGACGACCAGGACCAAACGCGCATACGCTTCACGAGGCTTGTCACGTGACCCACCTAGCCACAGAAGCCCCCGCGGCGATTATGAACCACTACGCCGACGTCATCGAGGGTGGCAACGTGTACAACAGTGGCACGTCCTACGCGGGTGTACCGGGCAGCCGTAGCAACGACCCCCGGTTGCGCGTCGAAGGCGAAGGTACGATCACGGCGGACGGTGCGGGCACGACGAGTTACATCGCGGACTCTACCCGTGACTGGCCAAGCGACTACTGGGGCCCGACCGACGGTAGTGTTGTTGCACACTCACGCTTCTTCACCGTGTGCACGGCAGCGACGAACGCCGCGAACGTCGGCGCCGCACGGCGCATTGAGTCGTGGGACAACACCAATAAACGCTTGACCGCCTCGACGGTGTGGCCCGCCGCTACGTCGAGCGGCGACACCTTTACGGTCCTGCAGGGGTTCCGACGAGCTCCCAACGGGATCGATATCGAGGACGAAGAGGGGTCGGGCACAGGTTACGATCGGTTGTTCCGGCTCGACATGCTTCCCGGTGAGCCTACGGAGTTCTACGGTAAGGGCATGCGCAGCTACCGGACGACGGTTAACCTACGGCTGCGCCTTTTGAAGTATAACCGCGATCGCGACATACGCGACTCCGTCTTCGAGAACCTTCGGATACTTCGCGACGCCCTTGTTGACCAAACCCATATTGAATCGAGCTATGTGCGCGCGCTCGTACCTGAAGACGGCGACGAAGAAGTTTTAGTCGATGACAAACACAAAGTTGTTGGCCGCTTAGGCCTTCGCCTTTACTACCGAATCAATACGACGTTTCTCTAAGGAGCTGACCCATGGCCGTACGGACCCACAACCAACAACTGACCTACTACACGCCCGAGCAATCGGACTCTTACCTGGATATGATCCAGTACGGCACCACGACGAGCGCGGGCGCCGCGGGCGGTACAACGCTCATCGATACGAGCGCGGATAGTGGTGGCGCCGACACCTACAACGGGCGCTACTGGGTCACGTGCCTTAGTGGCGCCAACAAGGGACTCAGCAAGCGCGTCATTGACGACAACGGCAGCGGCACCTTAACGCTTGAGAACAGCGGGTTCCCGAATCAGGTTGCGAGCGGCGTTGAGTACATGCTTTGGACCTCACCCGATCCCGTTGTGGTCGTTGACAGCTCGGGGAGCGCAACGGATGTTGTGGACGCGATCCGCGACGAAGCCGATGACTATTGGATCGACTACTACATGTGTCCGATCACCGGCAACCGCGCGGGGGAGATCCAGAAAATAACGGACTTCACGAGTAGTACCGGAACCTTCGTTACTGATGCGTTCACCGGGGCCCTTGCGGCGGGGGACGTGTGTTTGCTCATTATGCCCATCGAGGCGGGGAACTTCGACGGTGGGGTCACCGAAGAGTACCTTGCCCGCGCGATGAACCGCGTCAACTTCGCCAAGGGTGACGGTCGCGTGGGTCCTCGCAGCGGGTCCTTATCGTTCGACTTGCCCGTTACGGCTAGCGGAACGCTTGCGGGAGCGGACGTCATTGCTAACAAGTCCGTTTTCCACGGTCTGTTACCAGCGTGCGGTTACGACGAAGTGATCGGTAAGACCATGACGATCAGCGACGTGGCCGCATCGACAACGCAGATCGACGTCGCGACGGGAGACCACGAGAACGTGGCCCTTGGGATGGCGATCCAACACAACGGCAACGTGTCGTGGGTGACCGGCAAGACCGACGGCGGCGGGGGTGTCGATACTATCGACACGACCCTACCGTTGCCCGTTGCACCCGCCGATACCGAGCTACTCTACGCACCGCGCATGTACAAGAAGGACATCGACGCGAACAACTCGGGCGTCACGATCGTGCATGAGCGCGACGGTTACCGCCACACGTTCTTCGGTTGCCAGGGCAACGTTGAATGGATCGAGGGGCCTGTTCTGATGGCTAAGTTCACACTGTCTTGGCAGCACTACGTCGTCGAGGACGAGCCGGCGCAGTTCAACCCGGGTGCCGCCTACACGACAGCACAGCAGCTCCGTCAAATGGACAAGGTCGTAAACTTCGACACGACTCAGGCGGACATCGGTGGGGCCTCGTTCACCCTAGGTGCTGAGGTCGCCGCGCTGCCCACGTCGGGGCGTTACGGGATCAACGGGATCTCGGGTCAGCAGGTGATGCGGGTCCACGGGTCTGCGACGTTCAACGAGCTGATCGAGACCACCGACAGCTTGACGGCCGAGCAGCTTTGGCAAGTGCGTACCGCGAAGGACTACCAAGTCGTCTACGGTTCGCACGGTAACTGCGTTGCGTTCCGTATACCGGTGGGGCGTCTCGTCCAGAAGCCGCACCCACAAGACCAGGACGGTCTACAGGCTGCGCCCTACGTGGTTGAGGCGCAGGACGCGGGGGTGTTGTCCGACCCGACCGACGGCACAGTCAAGGTGCCCGATTTTAGCGTCTGCATTTTCTAACCAACAACGAAAGGGGAAGAGGTCATGGCCATTAAACCACTGAACATCGACGCGACGATCGACGTAGTACACTACGCCGATCCCGCGATCGACGTGGCGGAGTCCAATATTGAAGCGTATCAGAAAAGCATGTTGGAGGCGAAGCCGGATCTTTCGCTTCTGAAGTACAAGGACGGTCAAGACCCTACCGTGTTCGTGGTGGGGGTGATCCCGTCTCATAAAATGTCGGCCCTTATGGACGACATGATACTCGGGCAGCGTCAGATCATCACGACACAATGGCGCGCGTTTTTGTGTGCCTTGCGGGATCTGAGGAACGGACCCACCATGACCGAAACTCCGAAGAGCGGGCGTCCGCGTCAGATCGTACCGAAGATAGAAGTAAATGGGATCGACTACGTTGACCCGGAATGGATCGGCAACATCTTCGTGCGAAACCTTCGGCAAATGGCATGTGATATTGGTTTAACCGCGATACGCTGGAATCAAATGGACGACGACACAGCAAAAAACTAATCAGGGCGCTCGAAAGTGCCGAGCTTCACGAGCGCCCTACATGCAGTGAGTGTACGGAAACCTTGATGGATAGACGCGGTTGCAAAAAGCCAGGGGAGAACCGAACGCAACTAGGACCGGCGTTTGTGTACGGATCCCCCATGCTGCAGTCAGAAGAAGACAAACGTCTATACGAGTGCCCCGTTGGCAAAGTGCTGCGGGAGACCCCTTGGGTTTACGACATCTACGACCTGTTGAACTACGCGGAGAACACCGGTATCGGCGACTTCCAGCGACTACCGGCGTTCGCGCAACAGGCTCTGAGGCTCGGGCGCAGTGAGCAGTCCCGCCTACTCGAAGCGCGACAACGGGAGCAAAAGGTGTCGCGCGATAGTAAGGCAGGCATGCGGGCGGTGTCGTCATGACGAAGATCGTAGACCAGTACGAGATCAGAGGTGACGCGTCGCACGCAAACCGCGCCGCTGCTGATTTCGAACAGAGCATGAATAAGGCGATGGTGTCGGCGCAAAAGTCGACGGCGCTATTCCAGGCTGGTGTAACGGTTCTCATCCAAGAGCTGGTGCAGCTTGGCAAACGTGCGCTTTCTGATGCGGTGACCAATACGCTGGCTTACGAAAAAGCTAATCGGGAATTAACGATCGCTTTGAAGAACCAAGGGCTAGAAAGCTCCAACCTATTTGAGATCTACTCTCGTCAAGCTTCAAAGTTGGAGTCTTTGACCAATGTTAGCGACGAGACAATCCGATCCATGCAGGCAATGGCCCTTAACATGGGGGTTTCGTCTGACCGCGTAGAGCAGTTCATAACTGCAGCGATCCGCTTTAGCAACGTTACGGGCCAGGACATGCAAAATTCCATGGCCAATCTTACGCGGACACTTTCGGGGCAAGTCGGTTTGATGTCACGATACTTGCCCGCCATTAGTCAACTCTCAAAGGAGCAACTCGCTGCTGGCGAAGCCGTCGATTTCGTAAACAAACAATTTGAAGACTCTCTTTTTCTTCTCGCCGGTGATGACCTAACGGGTGCCACGTCCGGCTTGAAGGTGGCGTGGGATAATTTCACCGAAGCTCTTGGCAACTCAGTTTCGCAAATGTCCGTAACAAAGACTGCGCTGCGTGGGTTCTCTGCAGAACTTCAGACTTTTGCGGACATAGCCAACAGTGATGGGTTTTTGCGCGCTGTAGCGGGGACTTTCTTGATTGCTGTGGGTGACGAAGACGCGATGGTCAGGATTGCCGATCATCTATATGCACAAGGCCTGGGTAGAGGTACCCAAGCACCCAAGATTAGCGGCGCACCTCGGGGCGACAAAGCCCCCATACCGCGCTCCCCTAAAAAAGGTGACGGTGGCGAGTTCATGACGTTCGGCGACCTCGGGGGTGGTGACTTCGCCCTCGGTGCTCCGGGTGATAACGCGGGGCTGTTCGAGTCGAACGAGGCTTTCCAGCAGACCGTAGCGGCCAACTATGAAGTTGAACTTGCAAAACAGCAAGAACAGAACCAGCTCAAATCGGACCTTTTCCTCCAGGGCGAAATAGCGAAAACCCGCATTCTCGAAGAGCAAGCGCGGGAGCGCGAAGCCATCGAGCGAGAGCAGGCGGCCGTTCTAGAAGGTATTACACGTGGGTTCATTAACGTGTCCTTAGAGGCGATGGAAGCGCTAGTTTCAGGGAACGCGAGTATGCTTGACGACCTCGTACGCGACTTCCTCAAAGCGACAGGCAAGCGGCTCGTAGCCGATGGTATCGCTAACGTGCTGATGGGGCTGCTATGGAACCCCGCGCTCGTCGCCAAGGGCAAATTAGAGATCGCCGCAGGCGTGCCTATGATGGCCGGTGGCCTTGTCATGGGAGCTCTAACGGGTGGTGGAGGCGGGGGCAGTTCACCAGGCAGCTTGGGAGCGGGGGGCGCGGCTAGTTCCGGCTTCACATCGCAAGCCGCCAACGCATCACCTACCACGATCAACGTCTTCGGTGCGTCTACCCCTGAAGAAGCGGCTATCATGATGGACCGCGCGCAAGCACGTGCACGAAGGAAAGGGGTTTCGTAAATGGTTTTACTTCTCGCCCCCCAGCCCCAGCCTAAGATCTTGTCAGTGGTTACCGTCCCTACTGGCGGGTGGGATCTTACGTTGAAGATCACTGAGTCTTCCAGTCTAGACACGCAGGTCGATATTACGGTCCCGGCTGGCGATTACTTCATGGCATGGGACCATCAGGACGACGATTTTATCCACGAACTGCAGAATCAGATCAACGCCGGCATCGTCACAGCGTCGTCCGGTTTCGTTGGGGGCTCCATAACGAACGCGGTACACATTTGGATCGATTCCGACCATTACGTTAATGTGGACTTCGACGCCGACTACTTCCAAGGGTCTCCACAGCAAATTGTATCGATCGAATGGTCGGGTACAGACATCGGCGCCGTTTGCGGGTTTTTGTCAAATGACAACGATATGACGGACAATGTCACTTTCACCGCCGATGTGCCCCACGCCTATGGCTGGTATGCCGATTTTGACGGCGCTATCGCCAATGACATGACGCACGACGTGTCCGAGTTCAAGGGTACGCAAGTGTTTACGATGTCGGGTCAGAGCAAAGTACAGAAACTAGCTTTGCAGTACCACAACATGTTGGACCTGCAGTATATACCCGAGTCGAAGATGTGGTCCAACGATGTCGGCTACACCGAAGCCCCTGTTTACCCCTACGCGCGCAACGAGCCCTTGGAATGTTGGTGGCAGGAAGCCCACCAGGGGAAGCGCTTCCGCGTCTATAGGGATGGCCAGATCGATACAACGCGCTTTGCCGATACGGGCGCCGTTACGTCCGACACTACGACTCAGTTGACGGATTCTAATAAGTCCTGGCCAGCAAGCCCCTACCGGTGGACGGGTAGGATCCTATACGTTCCCGACCACACGAAGAACACCGACAACCCGCAACGCTGGTACATAACTGGGGGGTCGGCTACCACCGTAACCGTTAACGCCGTTGATCCGGCCACACCTTACGACATCGCGCAACACTCAGCCGACCAGGTCTACTATCTACTCGAACAACCCTACAAGACCTATGTGGTTGATCTCGACCAGATGCCCGAATTTGCACCTACCGAGCACCCCCATATCAACGAGTACAGTCTCAAGATCCCGCTCCGGAAGTACGTAGCATGACGGTCGCAACACAATTAGCGTTGATGGCGCATGGCATGGAATACATTCTGTGCGTCGAAGGTATCGGGTGGCTCGCTACGGATGGCGACTTAACGGACGGACTAGTGGGTACGTGCTTCGCGACTGCCGACATCGACGGCGACTTGGCCACCCAATTAGCGGGGTCTCAAACCCCAACTTTGAAGCTGGGCCTAGAGTATCCGCAAGGCCTTAGCGATACACTCGACACATTCACTAGTGAGTACAAGTTCGGAACTCTCAATTTCAGTGTGATCGACCTTGACGACGTCCTCCTGGGGGCAATCAAGCCAAAATACACGGCGGGTGTGACGGACGTCCTCAACGCGAACTTGGGGTTTTCAAGCACGACTGTTCAGATCGACAACGCAACGAATACTTTTGTCGAGGGTGATGTGATCACGATCGCATCACGCGAGAGCGTAAAGCTCGGGGCCAAGGTGCTCGATAGCGGTACCGTGTACAACTACACGTCGTCGGTGCGTGGGTACGCGGGGACCCCGCGAGGGCGCCAAGACTACCGCGTTACCGGGCTGGGCGAGTTCTCGTGGGAGTCGGGCACCACTATAACAAACTACAATCCAGTATGGTATGACCGACGCGTCCTATTGCTAGGTCATGCGCCAGGTGAAACCGGTTTGACTCTTTTGTACTCGGGCAAACTTCGAGGTATCAGCACATCTGATGACGGCACTACGTGGCACTTTAACACTGTGCACGACTTGTTACCGCACGCAGTACGACGTATACCCATGCCGACCGATCAAAACGTGTACGGCGTTGAATGGGTCCCCCGTTATGGAGGTGGGGCGATTGATTACAATACGGATCCGGCCGACAACGTGCCCTACAGCGAGCGCAACTCTATAAGCACGCCACAACGTTTCTACCAAGTGATTCGGATCCACCCGAGCTGGGGCGAGTCGTCCGCGCTAGAGCCGAGTGAATATTACGCCCCCGGTTACCTATACAAGTATCGATCCGCAGCGGGCGGTACAGAGGGCGTTGTCACCGCCATTGACGCTAACCCTACGAACCCCAACTCAGAGCTTAGCGTAACGTCGAGTCGACACGTTGTTGAACGTTACGTGCTGATTGATGGGCAACTGGCTAAACTGGTTTTACAAGGCATTGGGAATGACGGTCTGTACAATTGGGACTATTTTCTAGCCTCGTTTTTTCTACCCGAGTACAGGCGCGAAGGTTTGACGCAACTGCTCAGCGGCGGATCTAAAATTCAATACCTGATTGAGAACCTTAGCGAGAACGCATCGCGCAATCGCTTTGTAGTTAACAACGTACTTGTGAGACATCCGATTGACGTAGTTCTTTGCATTCTCACTACGAAACCCGGTGAGTATTGGAGGGGAAACACTGACAGCACGTCGGGCGGGTCGTCTACCGTTGTTGACTTCTCAAGCACTGCGCCAGGGTGGACAGCCGATGAGTGGATAGGCTACGCGCTTCATGCTGTAGCGGGCAACAACAAGGGAGAAGCCCGGATCATAACCGACAATGACGGAGACACCATCACCGTCGACCGCGCTTTTACGAACGCGCCAGGTACAAGTGAAGAGTATCAGATCCGCAACACTGTCTACGATGTGCTGCCGTTGCTGTGGGGTTTAAGCCTTAACCATACGTCGATCGACGTTGATTCGTTTGAAGCTGTGCGCGATAAGTACCTTAACGGTGTGCAGGTGGCTCCTTTCCTACTCGATCCAGGCAAGACGAAAGACATGTGGAAACTCTTGCAGGAGCAATTCCTAGCCCCGTTCAACGTCGTGTGTGTACCTGACCGCGCAACGGGGAAACTCAAAGCTCAGTACTTACCACCGTCGGCCATGGGGGATGGGGTCATTGAGTCGTATGTAGCTGTAGGGGCTAGTGACATTATCGAGCTAGGAAATATTGAAATCTCATCGAGTTCACCAGTTGAGTCGATCATGTTGTCAGTACGTGGGGCGTTCAACGTGATGCTAGACGAGCGTCTGCGCACGGAGCGCTACGACCTGGTAGAGTCTACTAACTTTGCATTCTTCGAGGGTACGACGGTCGACCCGTCAACTGATGGTAAACGCGTCGATGTGGAGATCCGAAACAGTGAACTTGATTCAGCGCGCATTTTTAGCGAGATGTCGACGCGTAAACTAAACGGCGGTGCCGTCGACAGCACCAACGTAGAATATATTCTGCCGAGTGTGGCTTCCAAGCTCATTCAACATGGCTCACCACCCCATGAAGTCTCTATGCTCTTAGACATGGGCTTCTACACAACAGTGCAAGCCGGTACGATGCTGGTCGTCACAGACACAACCGTACACAATCCTGTAAACCCGTTTACGGGTTCCCGTGGATGGACCTCCGTTGCTTGCCGCGTCCTTGGGTCTGCGCTAACGCCGCAGGGTCTGCGTTGTCGGGTCGAACTGCTAGATACGCGCTCAGGAGGTCTTGTAGCTCCCGCGGCTTTGGTGTCAGCCAAGGGGACCGATGGCACGGGGGACTATTTCACAGTGCACGCGGACGGAGCTCCCGACTTCAACATTGACGGCGCCACTAACGATTGGGGCTTGTTCGCCGCTGGGGATCTCATTGAGTTGCGCGACGCTACAGGGGCTCTCAAAGAGGCGGAGACTATTCTGCAGACCCCCGCGTCAGGGAAGGTCTACGTCACGGGCACTATCGCCAGCACTATCGCCACAGGCGATTATATTACGTTTGCAACATGGGTGACCGCTACCGCGACAACTAACATGCGGCTATACGTTGCCTACGGCGACTCTAACAACTCCATAAGTACCGCCGACACGGCTTTTGAATACGCATGACACGCATCATAACACATACACTACCTAGCGCTTTTCAGCGGTTGGACACACGTGTCACCGACCCCGATCAATTTCTCAACGTTCGCGATGAGAAGGTGAAGCGGGACAACCACAACATCCTACTTGCGAAGCGCTGCAAACACATGTTGTTCTCCCTCGCCATGGGTACGGATAGCTCCGACTACCTGATAGCCTACAGTGGGCGCCCTGTGATTCAAGAAGCGGGCATGAAGTTCGGTTCTGTTCTGCTTACGGCACAACCCATGCTAAGCCCGTACGTCAACGAAGTTACAGTCGACATTAGGGCCGCGCTAGAAAATGGATCCTACGGCGACGCTAAGATCTACGGGCAAATAACGGGGCGCGCTACGGTGATCACGACCGGAGGTACCAGCATCACCAGCGCATCGGACGCCAACTATTCCATGACGATCCCCGTTCCCGCGGGGGCCAACTTCCCTGATCGCGAAATGGCGACCCTGCAACTACTGTTCGAAACCCCAGCCAACACAACCGCAACCAAAGGTAATATTACAATTGTTGGGGCAGGCTCTAACTGGATTGAATACACGGGTGGATCGTCGATCGTAAACCACATCATCATGATTGAGCGCAACGGGACCGGGGCCATTTTCTACAACGACCCGCGGCGTGTCGTACGGGAGGAGCTGCTGTATGACGGATCTCACGACCGTGCGTGGGTCGATCGGCCATGGTCGCAAGTTCCCGATACCGGAGACCAAGTGTTTTTCTACCCGCTGCAGGGTCTAAAGGTCGACACTGTTACGGCGTATGAAGAGGTACGGACGGATCTGCACAGCAACGACTACTCAGATGAGGATTACATAGGGTGACCCAACATGTCAGTTAGCCGATCTAGGAATTGGACCCCGCGCCCCATACCAGCCAAAGAGGTGCAGGCCGGGAGCGCAGTCACAGCAAATACGGTGCGCCACCTAGGCGCGGCGACTGAAGCGCTTTCGCACGTCGGTGTAGGGATGCGTCACAACTACGTAGCACTAGACCCCGACAACGCACCACGCGTCGTTAACGCTTCGGTTGACGGCACCGCCAAGATCTTCAAGATCGACATAACGAACGACGCAGACTTTGCTTTGCCCGTTGTACGTACGCCCGGGTTTACAGAGCTTCGAGCTCTGGTCGTGTTCGCGTTGTCGGGAAGGGCGGCGCGAACAGCCGTACGCATGCGCTACGTACATCCCATCGTGGCGGCTAGCACTACGATCACGGGCAACTGGGTGGATCTTTCAAACGCTTCCTATGTGACGCCTAACATGGAAACGTGGAACACCTTGCTGTACAACTGGAAGGTGGTAATGGCGCAGCTTCGCGTAGGCCCTACCGCAAGCACCGACGATACAGCCTATGTGGAGTTTGACGCGTCTTTTACCTTGCCCTACGATGTCTATGGTTTCGGGGCCAACCATGTGAACGATGTGCGCATCATGTCGGTGCGGCTGGAAGAGTCGGCAGACGGTGTCGCCAATAGAGGCGGTGTGTGATGGCAGCTCGCAACCCCAACTCTTTCAACGCGTACAACGCCCTGCAACAAATCATTGGGCTGAAGTACATTACCGACACAACGCCCGACGATATCTTGGACGACCAAACATACGTGCTGGACGCCCCGCAAATTGTGGTAAGCGATTGTTTCCCCGCAAGGTCTAGTGCCACGTCGACTTATGAGACGATCTCCCGATACCGTGTGCAGTGCAAAAACATGTGCGGTACAAGCTCGGCAGAGAATCATTCTGTGTATGTCTACGGCTGGGTATCGGGGACTGCGACGCTCCAAGCGCGGATCATTGAGGACCCCGACGGGGCGGCCAATACGACAACGCAAACAACGACGAGCACGTCCAAGCTTTGGTTCTTGGTAAGCTCGGGGATCTCTATGGCTACGGATGGCAGCCTAGTCACGTTCGACTTCAGCTTTCGGCGATCGGCAGGTACGGGCACCGTCTACGTTGCAGGTATTGGGGTGTATTCGAACGAGACCTAGGCGGTTTTTGGACAGTGATGTCGCAATCCCGTTTTAACTCGGCAAGCTTGACTTCATTCACATCAATCTGTGCTCTCTGCTGGCCGCATACAAAACTGCACATCATCAGACAGTAACCAAATCCGTTCATAGGACTGCATCCGATAGTCCGCCTCGGTAACCACACAGTCTTCAAACAGGGGGCACTGCCGAACCAACCACGGGGTTGACGTAGAGACCGCCGCAACAGGTCCCTGGCTCCTGAGCGGGGGCTTCTCCCATTGACTGCGCCGGCCATCGTTGACCCCAACAGCGTATGTGAAGTAAAAAGCGAGACCCAGAAACAGGACCGCAAGGGTAATCCGGCCGGCTGTTTCCGTCATTACTCACTCCATTCTTCAATTGCGAGTCGTGCCTGACGCCATTCTTGCTCTGAGTATCGCAACGCCTCCACAAGTTTCTCGGCTTTGGCGAGTTTGGTGCGGAGTTCGTCAATCTCCAGCATGTGACGCTCGTCCGCCCTGATTGTAACATCAAGCTGCTCTTGTGCGGCTTGGAGTTGGGCGCGGAGGGATTCGATTTCATCAAACCAAACCAGATCACCTTTCGGATCCTCCTCGACAAGTGCATAGGGCTCACCATCAAATAGGTCCCGCTTAATCCGTAACCTTAACCGCTTCACGACCTCTCCCAATCCATCATGCCGCAACCCTCCTATGAGCCGCCACAACCATCGAGGTTAGGCGTCGGTTTTGTTTTGTGCGCACAGCACCCCACGCAGCATCCCGCGCAACAACATACCGCGCAGCAGATCCCGCAGCATCCCGCGCAAGATCCCACGCAGCATCCCACGCAACAACATACCGCGCAGCAGATCCCGCAGCATCCCGCGCAAGATCCCACGCAGCATCCCCCGCAGCAGCCCGCGCAGCAGATCCCGCAGCATCCCACGCAGCAGCCCGCGCAGCAGCCCGTAGTTCTGGGTCGCCGGTCTTGAGATACTTAACAACAACGGGCGGCGCAGCCCACAGGTGGATCACGTCGAGCGCACACAGTCGTGCAAACCGTCCGAAGACTTCTTCAGCGTCCACGCTCCATAGGATCGTGCGTTCGTGGCAAACGAACTTGTTCTCGTCTCGCTCTTCAATACGTCGACACTCCACACGGTGGACACGCGAGCCCCTGGCGTACCCCAGAGCATCGATCAAGCGCAGCGATGCGTACAGGCCGGACTCGCACCACTTGATCGGGCCGTCGTGGGTGAGCGTTTCGCCAACCGCAGGGATCGGCCGGCCGTCTCGTAGGGTGTCGCCGGTTATGTGCCAGGCTTTCATACCTTCGCCTTTCTATAGCGCCGCAACGCTTCCATGAGCGCGCCTTGCGTGCCGCGCTTGGAGTTCAGCGTGTTGGCGATCACCTCGTCGACCGTTCCGCGCGCTAGGCAGCGCATCGCGACGACCTTGTTGGTCTGACCGGTACGCCACAACCGCCCGTTGAGTTGTGTGTACAACTCCAGATCCCAAGGCACTGTGTACCAAAAAACGTGGTGCGCGGACTTCTGCAGGTTCAGACCATGCCCCATGCTAGCCGGGTGCCCGCACAAGATGGGCAGGTCTCCCGCGTTGAACGCTCGCACGTATTGTGCCGCTTTCTTGTCGGTCGTGTGCCCCCCAATGACCGGAACGTCTTTGCCGAAATACTCTTGGATGCGTGCAAGGTCGTGCTTGAACTCATACCCAACCAACAATGGCGATCCGTTCAGTTCCTCGACGACCTCTTTCAGGGCTTCGGTCTTCTCATGGTGCAGCAATTCGGTTTGCCGATCCCCATTGAGGTCTTCGCGATACACTCCCCCGCTAGCGATCTGGCGACACTTACCACTTGCAACCGCAGCGCTCCCCGCCACCACAACCCCCGAGTCGAGTTGCGCCAGTAGCTCCTTTTCCATTTCGTGGTAGACCTTCTTGGCTTTGCTTGGTAGCGTCACCCACACATCGCGCTCCGTAAACGCGGGCATATCCACACACTCTTCGAGCTTCGCGCTCAGGGCTATGTCTTTTATTTGGGCGTGTATCGCGCGCTCGGATCCGTCTTTTGGGGCCCACACATAACCCTGGTAGCCTGTTGGGTTGAAGTATTTTTGCCGGTAGCGGGTGATGTAGCGCCCGAGTCGGCGTCCTTGGTCGAGGACGTAAACTTCTCCGAATAGATCAAGCAGACCGTTTGGGGCGGGAGTGCCAGTAAGGCCCCAACGTCTCCGAAATTTACCAAGGTAGGGCTTGATCGACTTGAAGGTTTTGGTGTTGGGATGTTTGAGCTTCGACAGCTCATCAACGATGAGACAATCAACACCGTTGCGAAAAAGTGTCTGCAAATGCTTCTTCTCGATGAGCCAACGAAGTCCGTCAAATGTGCATACGTAGAGATCGGCTTTCTCCTGAAGACGTTTCTCCTTCAGCTTACCATGTAGCAACACAACTTTGAGATCTTTAAAGTCAGCCCAGCTCGAAAGTTCCCCACCCTCTTCATGGGTCCAGACTTCCTGCGCAACCCGCTTAGGCGCCACCACAAGCGCACTTTTGACCGCTCCCACCTTTTGGCACATCTGAAACGCCTTGAGCGCCACCGTCGTCTTGGCACATCCCATCTCCCAAAACAACGCGGCCTCGGGCTTTGACGTTAGCCACTTGACGCCCCGCTTTTGGTGTTTGAACGGCGTCCACTTCATAACTGCCCCTCAACCCACGCAATAGCGTCGGT
>Ga0208004_1000344_pt1 | contig 18196 bp, 12 predicted proteins | sample DEB08_DNA_6_FD_184522 | JGI IMG/M metagenome (GOLD analysis project Ga0208004, IMG submission 184522) | Aqueous microbial communities from the Delaware River and Bay under freshwater to marine salinity gradient to study organic matter... | ecosystem: Environmental > Aquatic > Marine > Coastal ...
CCCAGCAGATTGAACTGGCCGAGGGTGAGTCCGTTGTCGGAGGCGAAGACGATCAAAGTGTTCGACAGGCGTCCGGTTGCCTGCAGTGCGTCAAGGAGGTCGGCGATCCCGTCATCCGCGGAGAGCAGCGTGAGCGACTGCTGCGTGATGAGGTACTTGGCGTCCGCCGGTCCGAGCTTTTGGCGGTCCTTCACCCACGACGGCTTGCCGGTGGTGTCACCGATCCCTTCCGGCAGGGTGACCTTCACGCGATTCCAGGTATTGGAGTGCCGCAACGGGACCGTATAGGGCTTGTGCGGCGCGAAGACCGTGCTGATCATGAACAGCGGCTCATCGCTGGGCGTTGACTCGACGACCTGGACGGCGCGCGCCGAGAGCACGTCGGTGGAGTAGTCCGCTGAGTCATTGCCGAAGTAGGAGTACGTCGGCTGGGCACTCTGACCCTCGCGATCCATGAGCCAGTAGTCGTAGTAGCCCTGGTGCCGGCCGTCCACGCCAGGGGAAGGCTTGGCGAAGGCGTGCCAGGAGTCCCAGCCCGGCGGGACATAGTCGCGATCACCGGTCACAGACATGCGCGTTGCCGCGAGACCGTAGCCGTTGAGGTACTTGCCGACGTACGCCGTGTGATAGCCCGCAGCATCGAACTGCTGCACGATGGTGCGGTCCTCCCAACCGAGGTCGTGGAAGAGTTCCCAGCCACCGTCGGGCAGCCAGTTGCTCCAGATCCCCGTCGTCTGTGCCAACCCCCCGGTGAGCAATGACGCGCGAGAAGGACAGCAGGTAGGGGTGGTCGCGTGCGCGTTGGTGAAGTTGACACCCTTCGCTATCAACTCCTTCTGGACCGTCTTCATGTTCTCCGTCAGCGACGGCGCCTGGTCGTCGGTGAGGATGAGGACGACGTTCGGCTGCTCGGCGGACTTGGCGGCGAGCGGCGCTGCCGGGACCGCCTCGCCGTGGGCGATCGACGACCCGGGAAGCGCGGTCGCCGCGACAGCGACTGCCACGGCGGGGACAAGGGTCAGCAGGCCGATCACCGAACGACGGTAGCAACGGGCCCAGGGCCGTTTCCCGGCGAGGATCCCGCCGAAATCGGGCGCTGAGACACGGGCACGGGGGTTTAGAACCCCATTTCGCCCATTGAGCGAGACAAGGCGGTTTGGGAGCACTACCTTCCGCTCCTGTGGGCAAAGACCTTGTTCGCGTGACCGATATCAGCCGCCGGGGCTTCCTCGGTGGCCTCGCGGCAGGCGCCGCCGTGCTGGCGATCTCCTCGCCGGCTCAGGCGCTCATGCCCCGCCCGGGCGAGCCGCTCCCGACCATCGTCGTGCGCCGGCGTGAGGATCTGGTCCGCCTGGTCATCACACCGATTGGCATGTCAATCAACAAGGCAACCGGTCGCGTCACCCCGACCGGGGAAACCGGGCTCCTCGTCGTGAACTTCGGCCCCCAGTCGGTGGTGGAGAAGGCGTACGGCAGCAATCAGACCCCGCCATCCGGCGCGACCCCTGCGCGCCTAGCCGGTGACAGCCAACTGAGCTTCCTCGTCGACGGGCCGGTGGGACTCTCGCTGGCCGGCCTTCTCGCCTGGGCAGAGCGCAATCCCTATCTCAGTGAGTTGGGCCGCTATCTCGATGGTGAGTTCATCCCCTCACGTGCCCTTGGCAAGCCCCCGAATCCCAACGTCACCATGCTGGAAATGCCGTGGTGGCTCGTGTTGTCACCGAACCGCCTGAGCGCATGGACCGAGCAACTCCGCCCGAAGACCGACGGCGGTCGCTCCGAGGTATTCCACACGCGCCTCGCGTCGTACCTTCCCGGCGATGGAATCAGCGAGGATCCGGCGTTCCGCACCCTGCGCGGAATTTGGATCAAGGACCCCGACGCGTCCTCCCTGCTTGCCAACCCCAATCGAGAAGTCGCCGAGGGGCAGACCGGTCATCCGTGGACGATGATTCCGACGCCGCGTGACCGCGCGGACATCGTCAACCTCACGACGCGAACCGGCGCGATGCAGCCAGGCGGCAACGCGCGTGCGGTGAAGGCGCGGGTTGCACTGTCGCCGCTTGGTGGTCAACTCGTCGCCGAAGGCAACTGGGATGAGGCCGGCGTTTCGTCGATGACGGCGTGGCAGCACCGCATCTGGCAGGGCCGCGACACCTACGCCAAGGTCGTGCGCCGCGGCTTCCTCTATCCATGGGGCTTCAAGGCGGCGCAGATTGAAGAGGGAGTGCGCGTCTTCCGTGCCGATGCTCGCGGCGCTATTCGCGCGGTGTGGGAGAAGCGCCTGTCCATCGCCCTGGTCGATCCGGTTGTCGATCTTGGCGGCACCTCCACCGCTACGGATGCGGGCAAACGGGCGGCCCTCTTCAGCGCCGTCACCTGCAAGACCCTGCAGACACCGCCGCTTGTGCTGCCGCGCAATGCGACACCGATGGGGAACGCATGGGCCGGCGTCCGCGTCTACACACCCAAGGTCGCCACGCGCAACGGAAGCGAGGCCTTTCAGTTCGATCTTGTCGGGATCGACCCCGACGGCAACGAGGTCCCATTCAGCCAGGCTCTGCTCTTTGCCGCGCAGAAGGTTGCAGACGGGTCGACCGCCAATGCCGCGGCCCGCCGCCGCCCCGACGGTCGGTTCAGCGTGGGCGACCTCACCGATCCAAACTTCACCGAAGAGGGCTCGGCTCAACTGCGCCAGTATTACGACGACAACGTGCCGTACGGCGACAAAGTCGCGGAGTTCGGCGGCACAGCGATTGCGTACGCCGAAAACTTCTCGAACTCGGTGACGTCCGATGACGGGGAGGTCCTCTCGGAGGCCATCGCGTCAGCCAACACGCTCCAGGCCACTAAAGAGATCGTGTTCGGCATTGCCAACCAGATCGACGACGAACTCAGGCTCGTGCGGGGAGAGATCGAGGACCTGCTCGAGGAGTTCCACCCCAACAACTTCCCCATCATCAAGGAAGCGCAGGTCTTCCTCGAAGACACCGCGCGCATTGCGCAGGAGACCGTCAGTGCGGTCTTGAACTATCCGCGCGAATATCTCGAAAACGCCCTCGATGAGGCGACCAACGTCGGCCAGATGTACCTGCAGAAGGCGGAGGACGCGGCCAACGAGTTGCTCATGGACGCGGCCAAGGCGGGCGGCGTCGTGGCGCCAAACCTCACGGTCGGGGGCCTCAGCCGCAAGATCGGCAACGTCTACGGCGACGTGCAGTCGGTCCGCGCGATGGCCGCCGATGGGCGAGTCACACCGGGTGAGGCCTTTGCCGCGATGGAGCTGCTCGGCGGTGTGTCCCTCGCGGATATCCTGCCCAGCGACTACGCCGCGGTCGATGAGAACGGCGAGCCGACCGGGATGGCGCTGTCTATCCAGTCGACATTCGTCGACACCGGGCTCGACACCGAACGAGCCGTCGTCACCATGGCGATGACGATTGACTCGAATTCCGACGTCTTGCAGAGCAACGGTCTACTCACTGTCGACAACGCACGGTTGGCGATCACACTCATCTCCGAGATTCCCACGGTGTCGGGCAGTGCGACCTGGTCGGCCCGTGGCGAGTTCTCTGACTTCATCGTCCACCTCGTTCCCGTTGACGGACTTGAGTTCGTCAACGTCGATGTCGAGCGCATCATCTTCACCGCGGGAAGTGGCAAGAGTGCTGATGTCGACGTCAAGGTGCGCGAGGTCGACTTCAGCGGCCTGCTCACCCTGGTCAAGAAACTCGCCTCCCTGCTGCCCTTTGGTGATCTGCTCGTCATCGACGTGAGTTCCGCTGGTGTCAAAGCTGGCTTCTTCTACGAGCTCCCCACTCTGGCCTTCGGCGCCTTCTCGATCTCCGGCCTGGGCGTCGGTGCTCAACTGGCGATTCCCTTCGAATCCCGTCCGGTGCGCTTCGGCTTCTTGATGTCCATGCCGGACAACCCGTTCTCGCTCACCGTGACCGGTCTCGGTGGCGGCGGGTGGCTGGAGAATGCCCTGGGACTCAACGGCATCGAGCGCCTGAACATCGCGGGGTTCGTCGCGGCCGAGGCCAAGGTCGACTTCGGTGTCGCGGGTGGTGGCGTCTCGCTGCGAGCCGGGTTCCAGTTCCAGATCGGCGCACTGGAACCGCCGGTTGGTGGTGTTGATGAGGGGCTCGCGCTCACCGCCTTCGCCAGCCTGAACGGCTATGTTGACGTCCTCGGCATTGCCAGTGCCAGTATCGACGTCTACGTCGGCCTGTCGGTGATCGTGCCGGCCAACCTGCCGGATTATGTGAAGCTGCACGGTATTGCCACGTGCACCCTGCGCGTCAGCGTCGCCTTCTTCTCAAAGTCGGTGACCTTCGAGGTTCAACGTTCGCTCAATGCGACATACCTCGAGCCGCCCACGCTTCCGGGCCGCTCCAGCCGTCGCGCGCTTGATGCCCGCGCGGGTGGCGAGATGGATCCGGCGACGTTCGCCGACGCCTGGGATGAGCGAGCCTGGGCCGACTTCTGTGGAGCGTTCGGATGATCCTCGAGACGATCCTCTTTACCGCTCTGCCCACGCGGCGCGAGGGCAATGACCTGTTTGCTTCGGTCCTCATCTCGCCGCAACTCGGTGGCGAGGAGGGCAACCCGCGGCGGTTACCTCTCTCGCGCTACCAGGACTTCCGCGGCGGCGCGTGGGTCGACATCGTCAACGCCATCGACTGGCAGTTGACCCTCCGCTGGAGTGTCGACGATCGCCAGGAGGACTACCTCGACGCGGTCCGCATCTCACCCGACGCAAACCGCGAACTCTTTGCGACCCTCTTCCCCGATGACATGCCGGTCGACCCGTTCGCCTTCCGCAATATCGGTGACGCCCGCCTGCTGAGCTATCCCGCGGCCCGGGTCGACCAGGATCTGGACGCACTTCAGCGAGCTATCGCTGGAGCATCACCGGAGATTCGACCCCTTACGCGGCAACTGGTGTCCGAGAGTGGCGGCTACGGCAAGTTGCCGATGGACGGATTCATCCTCAATCAGCAGCGTCGTGCCCAGGCGACGGCGACGATCGACGCGATGCTGGCCGAAGCCGGGGTCGTGACGACTCCGTCCGGTGGGCAAGAGGCGACAGCCACATCGCTCGCGATGTTAGAGCGAGTCCTGCAACCCAGTGCACTGGCTGGACAGGCGCGCAAGGTGCGCTGGCCGGAGTTGGACTTCCACGCGGTCGTCTCGCTGTTGCAGTCGCACCCCAATCTGCTGCGTCGGCTTGGCCTCCTGGTTGATCTGCGCATCCCGATTACTCGAATCCGTAGCAACACCGGTGAACCGCGGGTCTACGCCATGATCGATTGGCCCCCGCCCTACAACCCGGATCAGCTCGGTCTGGATATCACCACGATGTTCCCGCGGGTGCGGACCACCCTGGGCGATAAGTACTTCCGGCCGAAGCCGGCGACGAACGATCTTGACAACACCGGCTTCGTGCGACTGAGTGATGCGCGCGCGATCACGAGCACCCTGGAAAGCGAGGCCATTGCTACCCAGGCCACGGCCACGGGACTGGATCGCGTCTTCCAGCAGGGGCGCGAAACGTTCGGTACGCCAGATCGCAGCGGCATCCCGGCGCGTCACTCCGCCGGCGTCGAGATCGTCCGTCCTGACGAAGCCGAGCGTTGGAAGAGCCGCATGCAGCGGGCCAACAATCTCGAGGACTCACTCCGAGCACTTGACGACATCCTCCTCGACGCCGAAGACGTCGTCATGGGCTACCGGCTCGATGTGCGCAAGGTCGGTGAGCGCACGTGGCACAGCCTGCATCGCCGGCATGGTGTGCTGACGCCGTACGTCGGCAGGAGCGCCGGCAAGGGAGTCGATCTCGGCGACGACGAGGGTTGGGCCGAAGCCGCCGCGACCGGCAATCCCGAAGATGAAGGAGCGCTGGAAGATCAAGAATTCCGCATGCGCGAGACGCTCGTGCAGTGGGACGGCTGGAGCCTGTCAATTCCCAAGCCGGGCAAGGCGCTGAATGACAACGACCGACCCGCACCGCCCACGCCTGCCGAAGAGGCCGAGGCGCTCATCGACAGCATGCACGGCACCATCGACTACTCCGCGCCGGATTCCGGCGCACGCCTGCCGGCGCTGCGCTTCTCGACGACCGACTACGAAGCCCGGTTGCGCTGGGTCGATATCGGTGGCAACTCCGAGGCGCCTGATGCCGCGGGAGGGTCGATCCTTCGCTTCCCCTACCTGCGCCACGATCCGGTCCCGTCTCCCGATCTGTATCTGACGAGCGAGCCGGTGTGGTCGGAGGCGTCCGACGTCCTGGTGTTGCGCACCGCCAACGTGGCGGCGGACAACCGCAAGAGCACCCAGCGGTGGATTGCGCCGCCCAAGTCGGCGGCCTTCTTCTGCCTCGCCCACGGTGTCTTCGATGACGATCAGGGCCGGCCGAGAGCGGGCATGTTCGGCACCATTGCCTCGCGCGAAAGTGAGGTCATCGCCACCGAGGTCATCGATGGCGACGTCCACATCGTCCCGGCCGACCCAGGCGCGGTGCCCTACCTACCCGACCCCCTCGCGGACGGACTGCTCATCCGGGGAGGCCCCAAGCAAGGACGGACGTACGACGCCGAAGCCACTGTCGGATACCGCGGTTCCTGGCCCAACGTGCAGGTCGCCCAGATCGAGGCGAAGGCGGTGCAGGCCGGCCGCAATCGCACCCGGACTGCCGGTGACAAGGTCACGGTGGAGTTGGAGCCGGGCCGGGTCGCACACCTGCGCATGTCCCACTCGCTGACCGGCGATGGCCTAAGCCTGATGGATCTGTGGCGTCGGATCCGCGGCAACGGCAACGAGGCTCGGGCTCGCAAGGGCGCCTACTGGATGCTCACACCGGACCGAGTGGTCACGGTCGTGCACGCCGTGCAACGCCCGGTCGCCGCTCCTGAGTTCGTGCGGGTACCGAGGAACAAGCGTTGGAAGGCGCAGCGGTCGGCGGGTGACACGGCTGCCACACTGTCGGGATTCCTCACCGTGGATGCCCCGTCGACTGACTCGGTCGACATGCACGGGGTGCGCACCTACGCCGTGGACGATGGCCCGGGCACGGGGGCGCCGTACGTCGTCGTCAACGCGGACATGGGTGTGGTGGGCACGGACAGTGTCGAGGACCCAGCCCCTGGCGGTGGTGAAACGACCGTGCCGCTGACGGTGCGGGCCGCCTTCGCTGACACGAGGCGTCAGCAGGTGACGTTGACGGCCGAGGCTAAGTCCCGCTTCGCGGAGTACTTCCGCAAGAGCATCACCGCGGCGGCTGCCTCCGACATCATCAGCCTCAACGGTGGTCGCCCCGTCGTCGCCGGCAGCCCACGCATCACCTGGCGCACCTTCGACGATCGCGGACGAGCCACGGATGGCACGGCCACCGATGGAATGTTCACCCTGGACCCCAGTAACGGCACGGTGATCTTGCATCCTGATGAAGCCACCGGGGAACGGATCCCGACGACCGCGGTCCTGACGATCTCCTTCATTCCCGGACCGATCACCAGGTCGAGTACCGAATCAGCGGTTCCGAGTAGCCAGCGCCGAGCCAGCGTCACCGTGCCGAGCAGTGCACGGCCGCTCGCTCCACAGGCCGAGTGGATTCTGCCGGCGTTCGAATGGTCCGGACCGAGCGGGAACCGCCGCACGAGCACGCGCAGCGGTGGCCTGCTGCGCATCTACCTCGCCCGTCCGTGGTTCAGCTCCGGGATCGGCGAGGAACTCGCCATCGTGCTGGAACCGGCGAACGCGGGTGCTCGAAATCCGTCTCGTGACGCGCTCGTGACCCAGTGGGGTTTGGATCCGATTACGACGGGTGCGAACTTGCCGCGCAGTGGTGCGCCGTTGCAGCGGCACTTTACGAACACCAACCTGCGCGCGAGCAATGTCCGCCTCGCCGAGATGGATGCGCTGGTCGACATCGTGCGCTACCGCATCGGCAGTCATAATGAGCGCGGCCAGGTTTCCAGCTACGACGCTGATCGCGACATGTACTTCGTGGACATCGAGATGGATCACGGGGGTGCCTACCGGCCGTTCGTGCGGCTCGCCCTGGCACGCTACCAACCGAGTAGCGTCGGTGATCTGCAACTATCACCGGTGACGATGGTCGATGTCGTCCAGCTTGAGCCGGACCGCACAGCGAGCGTGGCGATCAGCGGCAGTGGCGTGAAGCAGACCGCGAGCGTCACTCTCACCGGACCGTCGTACCGAGCGAACGAAGCCGGTGACGGTCCCGGCCTCGCACGCGCGATTCTCGAGCGCTACGACGGTCCGACTGGACCCAAGGTGAATCCGGCGTTGAGTGCGGCGTGGACCGCGCTGCAGACGGTGACGATGCGCGGCCAGATCAATGACTCGGGCAATGCCACGTGGACCGGTCGCTTGACCGTGCCGAAGTCCCGCCCGGGGGGCACGTATCGAATCGTGATTGAGCAGTTCGAGGAGATTCGCACCGATGGCAATGCCGGCAATTCCGGCAAGACGGTGGGCGAGCGACTCGTGCACCAGGACATCATCGGGATCTGACATGAGGGCATCAATGAGGACGCACGGGCGATGGCGCCGGCTGGTACTCACTGCCGCGGCCATCGCCGTCCTAGGGGCCGGCCTTTCCGCGCCGGCTCTGGCGGAAAGTTCCACACAGGACTTCGACGAGTGCTACAGCATCTCCAACCTGCAGGTGTCGCCGGTGAAGCAGAACCAGAAGTCCGGACGTCACGTTCGCCTTACCTGGGACGAGCCCGAGTGCGGTGGTGTTTGGGACGACTATCGGGTGATCATGACAGACGACTATCGGCCTCAGCGCTCCATCGAGTTTGTCACGGGCACGGAGGGTGCTTCCGCACGCAAACTGAAAGCAGGCCGGCTCTACACGTTCCGAGTACAGGTGGGCTCCGAAGGCGAATTTGACCAGGAACCGCTCGAAGTCTCAGTCCGTATTCCGGGCAACTCGACTGACGCCTGGGTCGTCTCGGTTGGTGACTCCTTTATCTCGGGAGAAGGCGGGCGATGGGCTGGCAATACTGACTTTCTGCCGAATGCACGTGCGGAAACCGATACTGGTGAGCGGTCGTATTTCGATGACGAGGACGGCGAGACGATCGCAGGCTGTCACCGATCGAATGCGGCGTTGATTCATATTGGCGTCGCTCGCTCGATGAATTTTGCCTGCAGCGGTGCTATCACTACGTCGGCAGTCGATAAGGGCTACTGGAAGCCGGGCATTGACCGGGTCATTCGCAACGATGTCGATCTGGGTGAATTTGGGCCGGCCATCGGTCAGGCCGAAATGCTCAAGCGGTTTGCCGAGACGCACCGGGTTGAGATGGTCGTCCTGTCCATCGGGGGAAACAACTTCTACTTCTCCGACATTGTGGAGACGTGCGTGAAGAACTTCCTGGGAACAGGAAACTGCAGTGATTCCGAGCGGCTCGATGGCTACGTATCGGAGACATGGCAGGACCGGGTGCGCGCTGAAGTCAAGACGGCGATCCAGGAGATTGTCTGGGCCATGCGCGCCGCTGGCTACGAGGAGAGTCAGTGGACGCTAGTCCAGAACCTCTACCCTGCGCCGATCGCACGCTCTCAAGATATGCGCTACGAGGAGTCGAATTTGCTGATTCCCTTTTATCGTCAGGCGCGCGGGGGCTGCGGAATGAGAGATGTGGACGCGGATTGGGCCGTGGGCACAGTTCTCCCGACAATTAATGACACGGTGATGGAGGCGGCAGTTCAGGCAAAGATCTGGGCGCCGGAATTACGCGTAGTGCACATGGACAACTCTCGAGCGTTCGCGGGCCACGAGTTGTGTAACAAGGCGGTGTTTCGAGTGAACTCGGCCAATGCCGAGGACCGCAAGGGCGTGAGGGATTGGCGGCGTCCCGGTGCCTCAGACAAATCCGAGTGGATGAAGGAGATCGACATCTCCAATCTCAGCGCCGCAGAAAAGAACGAGTCCTTTCACCCGGGCTATTGGGGACAGCTTGGGCTGCGCAACTGTCTGCGAAAACTGTGGAATGGCGGAAACATCGTGAGCGGCGGTCGCTGTGAGCCGGCGCTGGGACTGAATGTCTACGGTGAGCCCAATATGAAATTTCAGGACGACACAACGTTGAGCCTCTTGCGATGACCCTGCTTAGACCCCTCTTCGCCCTAGCGCCGGTTGTCGCATTGGCGATGGGTGGGTTCACTGCCGTCCCCGCATCGGCCGCGTCCATCGCGCCCACCGATGGCCTGTGGCAGATGACGGTTACACAGGTGGGACCGAACGCGTTATACGGCGCCGACGGTGCCTCGGTCGTGAACTTCACCGATAGCGCGGTGTCCACGTTGACGGTCTCTCAGGGCCCGACCGGTAGTTGGGAACTGCTCAAGACTGACCCGGCCGGGGACACCTATGCGGGTGTGGCGGCAGCCTTCGGCACCGTGTGCGGCCTTGTTGTTGGTGATGCGCCCGCACCCGTCTACATGTGTGCGCCTGCGACGGCCCAATTGACCCTCTCGGCGACGTCCCAAGAGCAGTTGGTGGGCACGGCAACGGTCACATCGAGTCAATTGCCCGGGACCTTCCCGATCACCTTTGAGCGCGTGTCATCTCTGCGCGCGACACCATCCGCGCCGAGAAATGTCACTCACTCACCGTGGAAGAAGCAGGGCCAGCGCTATCGCACCAATGTGTCGTGGGCTGCACCCGCCGACCCTGGGCTCGGCGGTGATGTGACGAGCTACGAGGTCGCGGTGCTCCGCGACGGTGAAGCCCTGTTTGAACTCACCACCGAATCGCCCGCTGTCATCTTGCGCAAGCTCCCCCGTGGACGTGTGTACGTAGTTCGTGTTCAGGCGGTTAATTCGGCCGGTTCGGGGGATCCGACCGAGCTCGTCCTGCCGGTGCCGGGGGCGTTGCCACCCGACGCCGGTGGAGGCGCCCCTGGCGGTGAGGAGCCGCCGGGACCGGTGCCGCAGATCACCTCGATTACACCGCGCACCGGCCGTCCTGGGTCGTTCGTCCGGATCACGGGTGTGAATTTTGATTCGCTCGCGTATGTGAAGTTCGGCAGTCGGCTTGCGGCGTTCTACCTTGAGTCACCCACCACCATCGTGGCCACGGCCCCGGCAGGCTCCGGGCGAGTAGACATAGCGGTCGGCAGTCGCAGCGGTGTGAGCACGATCAAGAATGCCTTCACCTATTCGTCCAGCAGATGGCTGAGCAACAACCGAAAGAGCAGGAGTTGAGATGTCTGCATCCAGGGAACGCGGAGTGAGTCGTCGTGCGTTCGTCACCGGAGTCGCCACGGCGGCGGCCGGAGCGAGCGCAGTGGCGGTCTCCGGAGGTGTTGCTCGCGCTGACGAATCGACCGGGTCCGGCACCTGGGTATGGCAGGGATCGGACTGGCGCATGGTCCGACCTGGCGCGCCAGGGGCGGCCCCGGACCGCGAGGCCGACGCGCACACTGAGGGCGAGATCCGGGATGGATCGGTGGTCGGCACTTTCCGATCTGTTCCGCTCGGCGGTGGCGCTCACCTTCATCTCTTCACATTCGACGACAGCATGCTCATCGGACTCGGCAGCGGTCTGAGCCACGGGGCCTACGCGATCGTCGGTGGAACCGGAAGGTTCGCGGGCGTATCCGGCGCCTACACCGCTCAGCAAACCCCGAGCACCCCTGGCAACGAGGGCACGGCCCTCTTCACGATCACCGCGCAGCGATAGGAGACCGTCATGGCAACCAAGCTCTACCTCAAAGTGAATGGAATCGACGGAGACGCCTCGGCGCGTGGATTCAACCGGTGGATCGACGCACTGTCCTACTCGTGGGCCAACGAAATGCCGGCTGGTTCCAGCCTCAGGTCGGGCATGTTGATGGTCACCACCTTGATGGGCAAGCACAGCGTCCCCCTCATGGGCGAACTCGCTGCCGATACGACACTGGGTGAAGTGCGACTGGCGGGGACGACCCGTGCTGGAGGGTCCGACGTCCAGTTCCTTGATATCAAGTTGACCAATGCCATCGCACGCGCCGTCGATACCGCAGGGTCGTCATCAGCGGACTACCCGGCCGAGGTGTGGTCGTTCGCCTACTCGCGGGTCGAAATGACGTACTGGACGGTGGCCAACGGGTCGCAGTCCAACGAGCTGCGCGAGAGCTGGAACGCCGGTCAGTTCTAGTTCCCACTCACTTCGTCCGCGACGTCCATGAGCACTCGTACATCCTCTGCAGTCGTCCTCACATTGGTGAAGCAGGGGCGTAGCCAGGTCTCCCCATCGACCGTGGCGTGGGAGATGTAGACGCGGCCGTCGTCTTGCAGGCGCTTGACCAGTTCAGCATTGTCGATTCCCTGCCTGCGCATGAGCACGATGGACAGATCGGGGTCGGGGCCGACCTCCCAGCCGCGTGCGGCCGCCATGGCATGGAGTGCCTGTGCATGGTCGAGGGTGCGACTGATCGAGTCGCGGAACCACTGCGCGCCGTAGGTGCGAAAAGCCAGCCAGAGCTTCAGCGCCCGAAGCGGTCGGGAGTACTCCAGGGTCACGTCGACCGCGTTGCGACTCCCTGGCTCATCATCAGCCTCGGGGATGTATGACGTCTCGTGACCGAAGGCTGCCGTCAGCGCGGACTCATCGCGCACCATGACGATGCCGCACGCCTTCGGCACGAACATCCACTTGTGCGCGTCGATGCTGACGGAGTCGGCACGATCGAGACCACGGAACCTCTCCGGGAGCACGGCGGCGGCGGGCAGACCGTAAGCGCCATCGACGTGCATCCAGATTCCGTGCTCACCGCAGACGTCGGCGATGGCATCGAGCGGATCCACCGCACCGGTGAGTGTCGTCCCGCCGGTCGCCACGATGGCGATGGGCGTGAGTCCGGCCGCGAGGTCTTCGCGCACCATCGCATCTAGGGCGACCGGGTCCATCCGACGGTGCGCATCCATGGGCACCGCGCGCAAGTTGTCCGAGCCAATGCCGAGCAGTTCGATTGCGCGCACGATGGAGTAGTGCGCATCGGCCGAGCAGTACGCCACGGCGCCGCTCGGCGTACCCGATCGGCGAGACCCCGGCACCGCACGCTCGCGGGCAGCCGCGAGTGCCGTGACGTTGGAGACGGTGCCGCCGGAAGTGAAGGAGCCGCCGGTCGCGGGGAAACCGACGAACTCGGCTACCCAGCGCAGCGCTTGGGCTTCGATCAAGGTGGCGGCGCCGGCGTGGATGGCGAGGTTGGGATCGTGGGAGTGGGCCAGCAGGTCGGCGAGTGCGCCGATCTCCAGGCCGGACGACCCGATGTAGGCGAGATAGCGCGGTCGGGCCTGGGCGAGGGATTGATCGAGGGCCTCGGCTGCCTCGTCGAGGGCGGCAACGACGTCGATGCCGTCTTCGGGCAGCGGCAGGTCGAGGGTGGCGAGCAGCTCAGCGGAGACCGGCGGCTGGATATCGCGAGCGGTGTCGAACTCTGTCCAGGCCGCGGCCACCAGGTCGCGGGCGTGGTCGAGGGCTCGGTTGCGGTCAGGGTTCACGATTCATGACCGATGGACTTGCGGTATCCCATCAGGTCCTTCGTGCGATTGACGCCGACGACGCCGACGACCTCGCCGTCGCGCACGTATTCCACGATGCAGTCGCCGCTCCACTCGCCATCGACCAGCGTCGCCTCGCCCAGGCCGGGCTCGCCGTACGACTGCAGGCCGTAGTCGTACTGGTCGCTCCAGAACGCCGGCATGGGGCGGAAGTCGCCCTCGGGCTCCTCCCCGCGCAACAGGGCCCCCAGTGTGAGCCCGGCGCGTTTGCCGGTCTCGGTCGGGAGGTTCCAGTGCTCGATCCGGCGGGGGACGTCGTCGAAGCGCGGGTTGGGAAAGCGCGCGATGTCGCCGACGGCGACGACGGGCACGTCGGTGCCCGTCACCTGCATGAGGTTGTCGGTGAGCACTCCGTCGGCAAGGTCGAGGTTGTTGCCGTGCAGCCATTCGACGTTCGGCACGCTGCCCACCGCTTCGATGACAACGTCGGCCGTGAGCCGGGTGCCATCGGCGAGCGTGGCGCCATCGGCGTGGAACTCCGCGACGCCGACCCCGAGGTGGAACTGCACGCCGTGCGCCTCGTGGTGCTCGCGCATGGCCGCTCCGAGGTGCTCGCCGAGTGGGCGGATCATCGGCTGGGCGTCGTACGCCGTCACGGTGACCTCACAGCCGAGTTGACGAGCGGTTGCCGCCACTTCACAGCCGATGAAGCCAGCCCCAATGACCAACAGCGACGCACCCGGGGTCAATGTGCCTCTGAGCCGCAGTGCGTCATCGACCGTGCGCAGCACCGGGGGCTGCGGGCCGGGCACGGGCAGGTGACGAGGTCGGATGCCGCTGGCGATGACGAGTCCGTCGAAGGTGTACGCCGCATCATCGACCTCGACCACCCGCGAGGCGAGCGAGCAGCCGGTTACGGCGGCACCGAGGCGCCAGTCGATGTCCTCGTGCTTGCGCCGGAAGTACAGGCCCTCCATCTCAACGCCGCCCTTGAGCGACTCCTTGGATAGTGGTGGGCGGTTGTAGGGCAGGTGGGGCTCCTCGCCGATGACCGTGACGTCAAAACCCTGGGCGCGCAGCGACTCCGCCGCCCGCAATCCGCCGAGTCCGGCTCCGACAACGACGACGTGACTCATCAGGCCGAGATCTCGATGGCCTGCATCGGGCAGACATCGGCGGCCGACTCCACCTGATCAGCAAGCGCGTCGTCGACCTCGCCCTGATATTCGAGCTTGCCGTCGTCATTGAGGGCGAAGACAGTCGGTGCCTCAAAGGTGCACTGGCCATAGTGCTGGCACTTGTCCATGTCGACGGTGATCTTCACTTACTTCTCCTCAATGGTCGAAGGGTAGAGATGCTTGCTTGGCGTGCGGATTCCGCGGAACTCCCAGTCGCCACCGAGGGCGGTCGAGATGACCTCCTCGCTCTCGGTCGGCTGGGCACCGCAGTCGGTGCGTATGGGTGTGGGGCCCTCGACGATGTGGTTGGTGAGTTTGCCGAGGCCCTCGACCTCGACCTCGACGACATCGCCGGGCTGCACGGGCCGGGAGTTGGCCGGGGTGCCGGAGAAGAGCAGGTCGCCCGGCACGAGCGTGATCGTGCGCGCGATGTCGGCGACGAGGTAATGCATGTCCCACTCCATCTCGGCGGTGGTGGAGTCCTGCTTCACCTCCCCATTGACGAGAGTGCGGATGGCCTTGTCGCGGAAGTCCCAGTCGGTGACGACGCCCGGACCGACCGGCGCGAGTGTGTCCGAACCCTTGACGCGCAGCATCGAGCCGGCATCCGTGTCACGGAAGTCGTGCAGGCCGTAGTCGTTGCCGATGGTGTAGCCGGCGATGTAGTCCGCGGCTTGCTCAGGCGAGATGTTGCGGCAAGTACGACCGATGACGATGACGATCTCGCCCTCGTAGTTCAGCCACTTGCAGCCGGCCGGGCGCACGACTCCGGCCTTGTGCGAGTTCAGGGCGGTGATGGGCTTGTGGAAGTACGTCGGGGCCGCGGGCAACTTCGTCATGAACTCGTTGGTGCGGCTGGCGTAGTTGAGATGCACCGCGATGATCTTGGTTGGCTCGACCGGGGGCAGGTGCGCAGCGTCCTCGATGGCGATGGCGCGGCCGTCGCCGGCGACGAGGAGGTCACCTTCGCGGCGTACCTCGCACGGGTAGCCGTCGAGGAGGATGCGGCGGAACTCGGCCATCAGTTGCTCGCCTTCTGGGCACTTTCGCGCCCTCGCGTCCAACCGGTGGCGGGTCGGTCGAACCAGACGTGCACCTGGCTGGTACCGATGGCGTTCTCGTAGTCGCTGTACTGCACGCCGGGGGCGAGGAAGTCGGCCTCACCCATCGCTCCGGCCATCATCAGGTAGTGGGCGAACATGGCCTCGGGCCGCACGGTGAGGAACTCCGGCATGGTCTCGAGCACGAGATCATGCCGACCCTCGGCAAACCACGCCAGGCGCTCGTGATCCATGTCCCGAGCCTTCTGGCTGATGATGTGCGAGGGATCGCTCGACTCATGCTTGCGCAGTTCCTTGAGCTTGTAGAAGGTGTGCGAGAGCGAGCCGGTGGCGATGATGATCACCTTGCGGTCCATCTCGGCGACCGCCTGGCCGATGGCGCGGCCCGCGCGCAGGAAGTCATCGGTCTCGCCGGTCTGGCACACGCTCATGGAGATCCACCGCTTGTCGAGGCCCTTGCCGAGATAGCTCCACAGGTTGAGCGAGGGGTAGTACAACGGGAGGTACTCGTCGTCGATCGCGGTGATCCACGTGCCGTTGGGCTCACCGCGTGCAGCGATCGCCTCGGCGAGCTCAGGGTCGCCGCGCCACTCGAAGGGGATGCGGCACATGCCGCGGGGCAACTCCTCGGCGGTGAAGAGGCCCGCGCGACGGGCGTGGGAGGTGACGACGAACTCCACCGTGGTGAACCAGTGCGAATCCAGCACGATGACGGTGTCGTAGTCGAGGGTCTCGAACTTCTCCCTGCGCAGGCGCTCCAGGCCGGTGACGATCGAGATCTCTTTGCCCTCATTGAGTTCGAACCGCACGTCCTTGGGCAGCATGATGGTGGGCACGTGAGACAGCAGTGCCGCGGCGACAACCTCGCCCATGACTACCTCCAACCGTTCGGGGAGAAGACGGTGTTCTTCACATCAGCGTAGAAGTCGAACGACCACACGCCACCCTCGCGGCCAATGCCGGACTTGCGGGAGCCACCGAAGGGGGCACGCAGGTCGCGCACGAAGAAGCAGTTCACCCAAATGGTGCCGGCGACCAGGTGCTCGCTGATGCGTTCGGCACGGGCACGGTCACCGCAGACCAGGGTTGCGGCCAAGCCGAATTCGGTGTTGTTCGCCAGCGCGATCGCTTCGTCCTCGCTGTTGAAGGTCTGCATCGTGAGCACGGGACCGAAGACCTCCTGGGTCAAGATCTCCGAGCCGGCTGCCGCGCCGGTGATGAGGGTCGGAGCGAAGTAGAAGCCGCCGCCCACCGGCTCGATGCGCTCGCCGCCGAAGGCGACCTGGGCGCCGTCCCGGCGGGCGCGCTCGACGAAGCCCTCGATGCGTTCGAGGTGCACCGGATGGATCTGGGGGCCGAGGTCGGTCGCCTCGTCGCGCGGGTCGCCCTGCTGGATGCCGCGAACCTTCTCCGCCAGTCGCTCGGCGAATTCTGCGGCGATGGACTCGTGCACCAGCAGGCGCGTACCTGCCAGGCACACCTGTCCGGCGTTGTCGTACTGCTCGGCCGCGAGTTCGGCGGCCAGGCCGAGGTCAGCATCGTCCATGACGATCGTCGGTGACTTCCCGCCGAGCTCAAAAGACAGCGGGGTGAGGTTTTCGGCGGCGGCACGAGCCACGGCCTTGGCGGTCGGCACCGATCCGGTGAAGGACAGGCGCGCGACACCCGGATGGCTCGCAAGGGCGGCACCGGCCTCAATACCGAGGCCCTGCACGACATTGAAGACACCGGGCGGCAGGCCGGCTTCAGCGGTGATGTCGGCGAAGAGGCTCGCGGTGAGCGGCGCCCACTCCGGTGGCTTGAGCACGACGGTGTCGCCTGCGGCGAGAGCAGGACCGATGCGCCAGGTCGCGAGCATGAGCGGTGCGTTCCACGGCGTGATGATGCCGGCGACGCCCGCCGGATCCCAGGAGACGACGTTGGTGTGACCGCGCGTCTCGAAGTCCGGATGCGACAGGTCGTTGATGGCGTAGTCGGCGAAGAAGCGGATGTTCAACGCGACGCGTGGCATGACACCGCGCCGATGCGAGCGCAGCAGCGAGCCGTTGTCGCGTGTCTCGAGTTGAGCGAACTCCTCGACGCGCGCCTCCACGAGGTCCGCGATGCGGTGCAGGATCTCGCCGCGTCCCTTGGGTCCGAGGCGCGCCCACCCCGGGAACGCCGCACGCGCGGCTGCCACAGCCGCATCAACCTCGGCTGCGCCACCACGGGAGATCTCGCCGAGGACGGCGCCGTCGATAGGGGAGAGGTTGGTGAAGGTCTCGGCCGAGCCCACCCGCTCGCCGCCGATCCAGTGGCGCGGGTCGACGTGGACGCCGGCGACCTCGAGGACGTCGTTCATGGGTGGATCCTTCCCAGGGCAGTGGTCACGGCGGAGCCCTTTGGAGATTGTTCGGACCCTAACGGATTTTCCTCCGCACCGCCAGAGGT
>Ga0208004_1000346_pt1 | contig 18178 bp, 19 predicted proteins | sample DEB08_DNA_6_FD_184522 | JGI IMG/M metagenome (GOLD analysis project Ga0208004, IMG submission 184522) | Aqueous microbial communities from the Delaware River and Bay under freshwater to marine salinity gradient to study organic matter... | ecosystem: Environmental > Aquatic > Marine > Coastal ...
AAAGTCCGGATGACGCTTTAAGAAGAGAGCAGTCTGATCGTTACGCTAATACCCTTGCCGCTATAAATAACGAAATAGAAGAGCAGAATTTACTTATAAGCCAAACGCCGTCACCTAACCAAGAAATTATATCTGCCGCACAAAGTAGAATAGAATTTTTAAATAAAGAGTCCAACATTTACAAAGAGTTACTTCCGCAAATAGCTCAGGCCGAACAAGCGCAACTTCAATTTAACAAAGCTTTTGAGGCGGTTTCACCCGCAGTCAACTCACTTGTTGGCGGCCTGCAGGAAGTAGTCGCTGGAACGAAGAGCGCCGAAGAAGCCTTTGCCGATTTCTTGAATACGATTGCGGACCAGTTAATTCAGACTGCAGCAACCTTGATCGCTCAGTATATCGCGATTGGTTTGGCCAAGGCTTTTGCAGGTTTAAGTGGCAGCGGTGGCGGCGGGCTGAACTTCGATACATCCGCTCCAAGTATTACGGGCAACACACTTGGAGACTTCGGCGGTGGAACGCCCTTTGCTGGTGCGTTTAGAGCAGACGGCGGCCCAGTCAGCGCAAACAGGCCCTACATCGTGGGCGAGCGCGGGCCGGAACTTCTAATTCCACAAACTTCAGGTACGGTGCTTAGTAATGAGGACAGTAGAGCTGCCTTAGCAAAATACAGCCCAGGAAATAACCTTTTAAGCGAAGCAGGCGACAGCACTGGAACAGTCGCAGGAAGGAATGAAACTTTAAACCCAGTCATAAATATTTCCACCGGCCCGACCCTGCAGTTTGAGGGTGAAGGTTATGTTAAGCAAGAAGACTTTAAGGCAGGTCTTGCCCGAGCCGCCCAAGAGGGTGCAAAACAAGGTCAAACACTTACTTTGCGAAAGCTTATGATGTCTCCTACAGCCCGCAGTAAGATCGGAATCTAATGGAACTAAACATTGGAGTATTGGTAACCCTTAGCCAAGATGGCCAGCCAGTGATGCGGATGCAGAATTACCGTGTATCCAATAGCGTAAATTTTAATGGTGAGACTTTTACATTTGCTCCGTTTTCGTTTTCAGGCGCCGTAACAAGTTTGCAAGGTGATAATGTTGAAGCGGGCCTAGTTTTTCCTTCAAACATCGTTACACGTAGCTGGGCACAGGACGCGATTCTTTTACGGTGGACAGCAAGAGCAAACATTGTGCTTTTGAACGACGATTTCACGATAAAAAGCCAGCTCTACTCATACGCAGGTCAAGTAGGGAATGGGGGCTGGAACGAAGCAACATTAGAGCTGCAGCTTAACAGTGTGATCAACGCTGTGAGTGGTAATATTCCCGGTCGGGTACTGAACAGACAGCTAGTTGGCAAGATTCCTATCACCTCTTCAATCAATGTGTAGCCAACTAATTGGGAAGGAGTACAGCTATGGAGAAAACGGCGACAAGGTAGACTGCATCTCTTTAGTTTTTCAAGCCTTAGACGCCATGGGCATTGAAAACCCAGGTGTACAGGATGTCTGGTATACAATGTCTACACGTGAAATATTTGGTCAGATCTCTACCTACGGCTATTGGGTAGAAAAGCCGGTCTATGATGGCGACATAGTATTACTCGCCAGCAATCCACTGGCTTTTGGCGTTGTATGGAAAGCGGGAATCCTTTACATCAATCGAACGATAATGAGGGTGGACTGGAAGCCAATAAGCTACCTTTCGATCCGCCGCTGCTTCCGTATGAAAGAGAGCTTGTAGATTTTCTAGGTTGCACTAAAGAAGAATATAAAAAATTAATAAAATACAACAATATGCAGCCCCGCGTAAGGGCTGCAGCGTACGAAAACGTACCAGATATTGTCAATGAGGCTGTATCGCTTACAGCAATTGTAATTAATCTTGTTATTGGCGTTGCGCTTACAGCAGCTTCTGTGCTACTTGCCCCGAAGCCAAGCATACCAGACCAAGAAAAGCGAAGGCAAATTCGCCAGCAGCAACTGCCAGACCAGATCGGCCCAAGCCGCTTTAACCAAACGAGCAGCTTTAGCGGTTTTTCTGCTCTCGTGCAATATGGAGCACCTGTTCCAATTCCTTTCGGGAAAATAGGCACAGCAATTGGGGAAGGAGTTGACGAAACAGTAACGACAGGAGGAATCGTATTACCTGGAACGTTGGTATGGTCAAGGGCTTTTTCAGAAGGCACCTTCCAACGCATCAAACTTCTTTACACCTTTGGGGAGTATTTAGAAGGCGTGCCCACATTAAGGAGCACATGGCTTGGTACGACATCACTAAGCAGCCTGGGTAATTTTGACTTCGCCTATTATTGGAGTTCTAAGCAAGGACCAAATAGGATTAAGGGCGGAGATTTTTTATACGGTAAAAGAGGTGTACCCGGTTCAGCCGACCCAGACACCAGAGACGAAATCTTTACTGCTCCGGGTGAAATAGAATTTGACAACGCTTTTTGCCAGGTGTACAACCCAAATAGCAAGGCGCGGTTTGGCCACTACAACCCAATAAGGAACGGCACAGCACACCGCTTAAATTGGGAAGTAGTTAGCATTCCTTTCTCCACGGGTGAGGGCTCATCGACCGGTGACAGAAATGATGCAATACGAAGAGCTAGGGCAAAACGAGTAAAAATCAGCGGTATAAATGCGGCTCAACTTGCAAGCGACGGCTTTAATGACGCTGCTGGTCAGCCAGGGGTAGGCAGAGGCTATGGAACGCAGATGGGCTTAATCTCAATACAAAGAGGAGGCGCTGAACAGGTATTTTCAAACAAAGTACCAACTGCTGACATTGAACTAGGTGACATAGTTACATTCAGGCTTAGTAGCACTGACCCACTTGATCTAGACACAAGCGACCCAAGTTATGACACTAGGGATATTGAAGGAAACACCATAATTAATGGAGACCCCCAAGACTACGGAATAAGTTATACAGATGTAAAATCTGCTGTTGACGATTTACGGATACAGGCAGATGAAGCAATGGTATTAGGTTCCCGGTGGATTATCGGTAACGTAGGCTTTATTGTTGTATCAAGAACGACAGGTATATGGAATCAAGGTAGAACCATAGACGTAAAACTGGAGTGCAACAACACGTTAGGTGCAAAAAATATAGGCTTTGCTGGAACGAGGGCAACACAAGATTTGCTCGCTGGTTACGAAGGCCCATGGCCTGAGTTTCTACGCGGTCCAAGGCCATCAAATGTAAGTGAAGACGGGTTTAACACTAGCAAACACTGCGGCGCAGCTTTCTGGAACATTTGTAAATACGATGTTGCGTCTGTGCGGATGATCAGGGCTGCAGACACAATTGAGGTGGGGATCAAAAGTATCGTATTTAACCAAGCTAATGGACTGTGTAATTTCAACGGCTTGCTAACACCAAAAGAAACCTGGAAAAGAGACAAAGACGATATTCAATTAAGTACGCCCGCTTTATCCCGGTATTTTCAAAGAACGTCTTGCTTTAGTATTTGGATACGAGAGATACCCGAATACGAGCCAATTGACGGTGACGAAGGTGTAAGTTCCAAGCCGTGGTCAAGGATACCACAAGTTTTTTGCGTCAGCGGTAACACGCCCCAACCTTTATTTAACTACATTAGATTGCGGCCAAATGGTTCACAAGGCCCAAATAAAAGATACGAGTTTAGGTTTACACCTAGAACAGGCTCAGACGTAGTTCAAAATGGAACAGAAAATGCAACATATTTTAGACTTAACGCCCAAAGCGGTGAGGTTATTGGCGAAGACTTTCAGACCACTTACGGAACAGTGAGGGTCACATTTACCGGTGACAGGGTAAAAAGAGAGGCAATTTTATTAAACAGTGAATTAACCACAGCGGCTGGGGCTGACACCGAAACTGGGGGTGTAGAGGAAAGTGAACCTGCATTTGTACCGACAAGAATAAGCTTTGTAGATGTTACAGGAGGCGATTTCCCAATAAATGCTTGGCTTACTGAAGTGATCGGTAGAAACCCTAGCTTTGTCGGTGATGTAGGCAGAGGAATAGTCAGGTTTACGAAAAACAGGACTAATAGTCCCCCAGGATTTATAGAATTTGAAGTTACCGCCGTAGCTGGAAACCAAACCGGACCTTTGCACGCTCAACTTTATGGAACCAGTCTAAACTGGTCCAACGCTGTAATACCTGCACTTCGAGTAATACAAGGACCGAACACAGGGGGACTGTGGACCGGAGTAGGTGAAGGTTTTAATGTCCCAAAAACCATAAGCTCATCTAACCGCTACAGAAACGTACAAAGTCAAGTTACCGTCGCTTTTCGAGTTGCCGCTGGGGAAATAGTTACCAGCACAATTGATGTAACCCAACCCTCTACTAGTATTGGCTTTGAAGAAAGACTTTTTGAAGAATATAGCCAAGTTTCTGACTGCAGCCACTACATAGAAATTACAAAGTCAAATGCGAACTCCCCGGAGCATGAAATTGTCTATGTAAACGAAAGTGTACGTGAGGACAACGTTCCTCAATACGAAGACCTTTCGATGCTAGGTTTGTGTGTGAAAGCTGGAAACAATCTTTCCAGTGTTGAGCAGCCCCGAATATGGTTAGATAAAGGCGTTAGTGTAGAAAGGCTAGAGCCAAGTATAAGCAATACATTTGGCCCAAGCAATATATTTTCAGACCTGCTTTATTACCTACTCACAAACGAAAAACAGGGTGTTGGTACGAGCGTTTCTTCCGAGCTTGTTGACAAGGATAGTTTTGCGGAGACTGCAAAGTACCTAGTAAAGAACCGTATATTTTGGACGGGGGTTATAGAGGCCGAAACAAACCTAAGATCCTTTGCGGTGGAAAATGCTGGTAAATGTTTATGTAATTTCACAATTAAGAACGGAGTGTTTGGTTTGATGCCTGCTCTGCCTGTTGAACAAGACGGAAGCATAAGTTTAAACAGGTTAGTTCCTAGCCAAATTTTTTCTGCAGGTAATATTTTAGAAAATTCCTTGCAGGTTTCTTTTATTGACGGTAACGAAAGAATAGCAAAGGGCATATCTGTCCGCTGGCGCGATTTAAAACCCTATGAACTGCCCGAAGAAAGAACCGCAATTATCTACGAGAGTATTGGTGGTGCAGGCGAGCCAAACATTATAGAAGACCTGGATCTTACGCAATTCTGCGACAACAGGGACCAAGCACTTAAAACTGCCCGCTTCATACTGGCCTCCTCCCGACTGGTAAGCAAAACAATATCGTTTGAAACGACTCCAGACGTTTTACTAATCCAGCCTGGAAGCTACATACAGGTACTGGTAGAGGAGGTGGACTTTAGTGCGGGCTTAAACGTTGTGATAAACCCTGACCTATCCATAAGGTCTGTGGATCCCGTACCAAACGGTACATACGAAGCAACTGTACTTTTGCCGGGTTCAAACGAGATACAGACTCGTGGTGTAACAACACTTGACAACTCGGTAACAGATCCATCTTTAGCTGGAGCGTTGATCAGCTTCCCTAGCCTGACACCTAATGAAGACATCTACCAAGTGCAGGAGCTAACATTAAGTGAAGACGGCATTGTCAGCGTGACTGCGGTAGTTGTTCCAACTAACACTGATGGGGTAAGCCGCGTCGCTAGCTTGGTTGAAGAGGTTAACCCAGACTCCTTTGTGGTAATAGAGTGATGGCATTTCCTAGTTTGGTTCCATCAGCACGCTCTTTTGCCCAGGGGGACTTTGCCAACAAAAAGTACACGGCTATTTCAGGCCAAGAAACCCGCATCCGTTACGGCGATAAAAAGTACGGTGCTACTTTAAACCTTACTTATCAAAACCTCAGCGACGACCAAGCAAATCTATTTTTAGCACACTACACAGAAGTGCTTGGAACGTTTAAAAGTTTTACATTGCCTGCAGGCACAACAGGGGGCTGGTCAAGTACAAGTTACATACCTAACAGTTCAGAGCTAAGATGGCGGTATGAGGCTGCTCCGACTTTAACTAACAACAGGCCCGGTGTTTCTAGTATTTCGTTGCAGCTAAGAGGTGTGATCTAATGGCTTTCTACACAGGCACTGATGGAAGACTACTTATTGAAGGCGAAAATGCAGCAAAAGTAATTAACTGGTCCTTTACGTCTAGTTTGCAAGTGCTGGAAACAACCACGCTTTCAGACCGTGATCGTACAGCAGTTCCGGGCATCAGGTCTTCGTCTGGTTCGTGCTCATTGTTTTACTACGATACTGACCCAACCAACACATCTACGAATAGCGCAAGCAGACTACTAAACAAAATAATTAAAGCGGGGGGATCTGATGCTCAAGGTGCAGAGGCAGAAAAAGTACGCTTAGAACTTGATGTAATTACAGGCGCCTTGGACAGAAAAATTATTGGCGATGTTTGGGTTACTGGCGCAACTTTGACAATGGCCGTAGGGGAGGTTCTGTCTTGTGACATCACCTTTGAGTTTGATGGGACACCTACAAACGTACTGATATGAGCATTTATTTAGGCAGAGAAGGCTATGTACAGCTAACAAGAATAGCTGAAACCGATGAGTACGTGAGGGGCGTATTGACTCCTAATGACGTAAACGTGTCGGAGCGAAGATTTAGTTTTAATTTTTCCACATCAGCTTTTATAACAGGGGATAGAATAGAACTTGGAACGCAAGATCTTAGTAACCTTGTATTAATTCAAAACCACAGTTTTCCCGACGCTTTAGTGTACGTTAATGTAGACGACGCGGGCGGTATTCGTCTTTTTGACACGTTTGAACAAGCAGTAAACGGCGACATAAACGACGCTTTACCCCTGGAAAGGGACACAGGTAATCAAAATATACGGGCCAGAACAAGAGACCCCGGGTTTAATTTTATTTCTCAAGTTTACAAGTACGAAATTACAACAAGTAGAGATTCAGTAGATGTAACTGACTTAGGTAAATCTTTTAGAGAAAATTATTCAAATGGACTAATTAGTGGCCAAGGCAGTCTTTCTTGCTTTTGGGAGTACAAAAATACGTTAGGCGACGATAAGGTAGGTGGTAAAGACGAAGTGCCTAACTACATGGCCAAGCTTCTTCTTAGACTAAAGCAAGGCAGTGTTTTTCGCGGGCGTTTTGTTATTTTTGACGACAAAAGAGGGCATAAAATATTTTACTCGATGCGTTGCGTGGTAACAAACGTTGCTATTCAAGCTGGAACGAGAGACGAAATTATAGAAACTGAAATAAATTTTGTGACAAGCGGCCCAATATCTTTAAAAGTCTCCCAAGACTTTGGTTCGTTGTTGCTTGAAGACTCCAGTAAGCTTTTGGCCGAAGACAGCACCCAAATTCTGGGCGACCCAGAGGCGCCATGAATTTTTCAGCGCTATTAGAATCGTAATAAGGTACTGCGCACTGAGTTAATGGCTGATCTTCGTATTTCTGACCTACCTGCATTAGGCAGTTCAGAGTTACAGGCAGCGGATGTACTGCCCATTGCAGACCTGAGTGCCTCAGAAACCAAAAAGATCACCGCTTCAAATCTGGTCCTGGACGGGATCACTTTACTTGCAGACGGTTCTATACCGGGCGCAAAAGTTAATTTCACCACGGCTGCCGGTTCTATCGGCACTACTGAGTTAGCTGACTCATCTGTCACAGCAGCAAAACTTGCTGACTCCAGTTCCGCTGTGGTGGTGACCGCGCTACCCGCAACAGGCGACTTTATTGGTCAGATTGCAATTGACACCTCAGCATCAGAAATAAAGAGTTACATCTGGGATGGCACGGTGTGGAGCCAAACAAACGGAATACTAAATGTTACAGGAAGTAACTCAGGTCTTGTAAACACAGAAGTAGTCATATCAAACCACACTGCAGCTGTTTCAGCTTCAATTGACGACACAACTGCAGCGGCTCAATTTCTTGCCGGTCCTACAGGTTCAGCCGGGTCTGTAAGCGCAAGAACAATTGTATCCAATGACCTACCGCTGGCAAGCGCTGCCCGTGGAGCGGTTGCTGTAAACGGAAACGGTCTGGCTTTAAACGGGGAAGTAATTTCTATTGACAACACTGTTGTCGCAAACACTGGAACCAAGCAGCTTGTAAATTATGACAGTAAAGGTTTAGTAACAGGCGGCAGTGTAATTACACCAACAGATTTACCTGTAGCAACAGAATCTGCTGTTGGTGTAGTTAGACCAGATACTACGAGCTTGTCTGTGGATTCTCTAGGTGAGATTTCACACGTAAACACAATTGGTGCAGGAAGTGGAATTAAGGTTGAGTTTGATGAGAATGGCCACGTAACAGGTTCTTTACCTTTACAGGAAAGCGACATACCAAACCTAAGCACATCAAAAATTATATCTGGCACATTCGGCGCCTCTTTTATCACAGACAGAACCGTAAGTAGTGAAAAACTATCCGATTACTCCATCGCCTACGTGCAGGAGGTAGTACCTTCCATTGCCACGACAGAAAGCCACATTGGAATGCTGTGGCTTCAAGAATCCACATCTTCGCTCCACATGTGGAACGGTAACTCTTGGTATCCAGTCAGCTTTGGAAGACTAGCTCAGCAAAATTTAAGGTATGCGGGAACAATTGACGCAGGTACTGGGCTTATTGTCGGTGTAACGCCTCTAGGGATTAGCGCCGGGTACTCAATTGGTGACAGCCTAAGCGCCGCAACAGACGAGCTGGCCGGTATCTACTTTATTGTGAACACCTCAGGCGGAGGCCCAGGCAGCAACATTCCGGGAGCCCCAGGAGTGTCTTTTGAAAACGGTGACCTTATTCTTTGTAACGGCTTAGCAGCGGGATGGACTCGCGTTAGAGCATCTTCTGCTGGAATAAGCGGCATCACAGTGTTAAACGATCTATTGGACGTGACAATCACAAATCCAGCTGCCGATTCATTGTTGAAGTTAAACGGACTAAACTCGCAGTGGGAAGCCGTAACAAGCATCGACGCTGGTACGTACTAAAATACACACAGCGCGTTAATGCGCCAGTTTTTCTGACCGGGAGGTTTATCCGATGCCAGTTTCAGTAAAGAACATCCGTTCCTTGGTACAGAACCAAGCGCCAACAGCTGGCACACTCCAACCCGGTCAGATTGCGGTTAATTACCACTCTTCCAGTCCGGCTTTATACATCGAAAACAACTTGGGCGCAGTAGTCCAAGTTGCGGGCAGCGGAAGCAGTAAGACCGGGGTTATGGGCTATTGGGACAGAACAGGCACAACAGTGTCACCTGTCAATGCAGGAGATTCAATCACCACAACAGGCACAATTAACGGAGCAAACTTAGTTCTAACTAATAAAGCTACGTCAGTTTCTACCACATCAGGGGATGCAGCAACAACGCTTGTAACAAAAGATTTTGTAGATAACTCAATTTCCGGTGCATTTGATGGTACTGGTACAGGAAATATCGGCTACTGGAACAGGACAGGCACGAACGTAAGCCCTTTAAACGCTAACGATAAACTTTTATTCGGCAGCACAGTTGCTTACACAGGAGCAGAGAGCATTAACGCGAAAGTGCAACTCCATGGAAATGGGGCCAGTTCCAGTTCGTGGCAGACAACACGCTGGAGCGCAAACACAGGGTCGCCAATCTGCAATATTCAAAAAAGCCGTAGCGCAAATTTAGGTATACGTGGCTTAGTCCAAAGCGGGGACGATTTAGGCGTACTGCAATTTGCAGGAGATGACGGCACAAACTTTATTCCCGCCGCTTCAATAGTCGGCCAAGTTGATGGCACGTCAAACACAAACGACATGCCTGGAAGGCTGGTTTTTAAGACCACGCCTAGCAATTCTTCTGCAAGCATTGAGCGCGTCAGGATTACATCGCAAGGTTACGTGGGAATTGGAACGTCAACTCCAGGCGCGTTCTTAGAGATCGGAGAACTTGGTGGGGGTGTAATTCTCGCATCACCAAACGGGACTAGGTACGAAATTACTGTAGACAATAACGGAAACCTTACAACTGCAGCAGTTTAACCTAGCCGATTGACGCAATTTAATTCCGGGTAGTAAACTGCAAACAAGAAGAGTTCAAAAATGTCAGAGTCTTCAACGGTTTTTATTTGGGCTATCAAGGAACTTGAACGGGATCTAAGCGACGGTTTTGTTTTTACTGCACATTACACAGTAAGAGCAGATAACGGAGTGTACCCCCCAGTAGGTGCTTACGGAAGCGTGGGCTTAGCACGGCCTGCTGTTTTAATCCCCTTTGACCAATTAACTGAAGAGCGGGTAATCAACTGGGTAAAAACAGGTCTAGATGCTGAGGTTTTAGGTCAAGTGGGCATAATAGAGGCCGAGCTACAGGCCAGGCTAGACAAAAAATTGGAGCCGACATGTGGTAAAGGCCTACCTTGGTAGAAGTAGTGACAGACAGTAGAACGTATGAAAACTGGAAACGTGTAAAACAGGCACTAGAGGACGCTGGTAAAACCGACTGCATGTTTTATAAACGAGCGGTGGCAATTTTATCTGGCAAACCAGACCCTTTAAGATAAGAAATAGAAAGCGCCTGAACTGTGATTGAGATCTACGCAGCAGTTTTAGGTGCTTTTATTGGCATTGCTGGGATGTCCGTTTCCGGATTTACCAGACGCACCAGCGAGAGTCGGGAAGCGGTCATTCGCCTTAGTGCAGGGGTTGAATCAATTGCCACCAAACTTGAGGATTTACACCAAGACATGAAAGCGGAAAAAGCTCAGGCTACTGCTGACCGCCGCGAAATTTACGAACGCTTAAACGATTACGGTAACCGAATTACCGTTCTGGAATACAAGAGCCCACAGGGCTAGTATGAGAAAAAGCTCCAAACCCCATGAACTTCGAGGAAATCCTTGGTCACCCTGCTTTTTGGGTCGTCATTGCTGCTGCATCTGAGTTGATTGGAATGAGCAAGCTAAAAGACAACAGCATCATCCAAATTTTATTTACTGCAATACGTAGCCTTAAGCCCGTAAAAAAGGGTTAATGCCACCCGACGGCCGCTGGATCGTTTTGTTTAGCACCCGCTCGCTATGGAGCGAGGTCAACAAGGCTATCCAGCGCCGTAAATTTTACGCAAAGCTGCCCAAAAAACTAGACCAAGCTGAAGAGGACTGGCACGCAACGCAACCTGCTGCAGTACCACCTCCACAGCGCCTTGACGACCTGCACCTTCGCGCACCATGGCATGAGCCCAAACACCCCGGTCCACCTGAATGACCTATTCCGTTACTACCGGAAACTGCCGCATCAGAGTGCTGCGTTGGTGGAGCTTGAAGCCGCAATTTTAAAAGTACAGCCAAAGATTCTTAACCGTGACCAGCCCTGGTACGGGACATGGATTGCAGCTGTAAACGACAAAAGCTACGGCGCCGCAGTAGAGCTTATTAAAAAATTTGAAGGTTGTCATTTAACTTCATATTTGTGCCCTGCCGGAATACCGACGATTGGTTATGGAAACACCCGGTATCCCGAAGGTCAATATGTAAGACTGGGCGAAAAAATTAGCCAACAAAGGGCAGAAGAAATGTTGAACTTAGAAATACAACACACCGCAGACATTCTTGAGGCGGACATACCGTTTTGGAAAAGCATGAGTTCAAACCAAAAATCGGCCTTAATCAGCTTTGCCTTTAACGTTGGGGCGTACTTCTACGGTTTACCAGGGTTTAGAACAATTAGCCGCGTATTAGAAAACCGCGAATGGAGTCAAGTACCCGATGCTTTATTACTTTATCGAAACCCTGGATCGCATTTTGAGGTAGGATTACGCCGCCGTCGCATAGAAGAAGGCCGCGTTTGGTCAACACCGTAATTTTCCCGGCGTTACCATACAAATAGCTGCAAGTCAAATAGGTTGTTGCAGTCTATTGAGCGGTGGTAGTGGACCACCAGATTGACGGGACTGAGCTGGTATCCCGTAAAAAAGCCAAGGTGCGCTTTCGGGAGCATATTTTGCAGCAATGGAACTATTGCTGCGCCTACTGCGCTGAACCGCTGGGCAAGAACGCAACGCTGGACCATGTAGTCCCAAAATGGAAAGGCGGTATAACAGAACAAAGCAATTTAGTAGGCTGCTGTTTCTCCTGCAATAGCCACAAGTCAGGCCACGACTGGCAGGAATGGTACAGGGAACGTGACTACTGGAACGAGGCCCGCGAAGCCCGCATTTCCGAATGGACAGAACAATAAACCACTGTTCATGTAACGCCCGAATCTTGACCATATTCGGGTCTGGTAGACGAATTGCGGTATATGTGTTCTAACTGGTTTACCACTGGATTACTATCGCCTATGGGCATTCCATCAAGAGGGTTATTGGCGATAAAAAGCAACGGACCATCCATTTCTTTAACGGCAAGCATACCAATGCGCGGACTACGCACCAGTACGTGAAGAGCCATGCGCTCGAACCAGTTCAAGAAGGTAACTTTCATAGGTGCAGTGTAGGAAAAACGGCCTCAGCCACGGTTGGAAAGCACTTTTTAAACACTTCTGCACACTGGAACGCGATCTGCCGGTGCTCCAGCTGTGTATCGTTATCAGCCCGTAACTGGATGTAATGCACCCAAGACCTTAGTGTCCCCTGCATGTAAAGGGTGGTAGGAGTACAGAGTGGCAGGATACGTCTAGCCGTCTCCTTGGCAACGCCCCGTTCCAGTAGGGTGTCATAAAACAAAAAGGCATCAGCAATGATGCGACCAGCACCTGCCTGGTAATCTTCTTGATGTTGTGGGTGTATGTCACTGATACTGTTCTGCCGATTTTTAGTGTCTTGGCGTCTGAAGTAGGGTATCTCAGCTGGTGCGGTCTTGCTGTAGCGGGTGGAATATTCCTGGAACGAAAAGGACCGGTGCCGCAGTATCTGTGCGGCGATGTCCCTTTCAGTATTGATCTGAACGCACATATTGGCCATTTCAAATGGTGACCAATGCTTGTGCTTTACAAGGTATTTAAGAAGCCCTGGTCCGGTTTCCCAGTTGTCTTCATTACTGGGATTACTAACCCGTGCCATGCGCACGATCAGCTTTTCAGCGTCTGGAGTTGCCCAGACCAATTGAACATTGCTCATGAATAAAGCGCAGAGATCAGACGTTGCACCACACTTTTTCTAGTGTGGTAGTGGGTTGTGCAATGAACATGTCCCTGCTCAACGGGGATTTCCACAGAATAAGACACTGCGGAACAAGAGGTGCATCTCCTGACACGTGTCATAGCGATTTCATGAGAAACACGTGTACTAATAACTTTGACCGCGCCTCTGCCTGAGGCACCACAATTAGAGCACTTCACTATAAAGGCCCGCAAGTACCGAGCTTTGCCAGCACATGAAGTTTTCTTAAGGCCCTATGGCACCTTTGCCTTACACGTTCTCTAGATATACCTAAATCTTTTGAGACCTTTATGTAGGTCTGCGGTTCACCGCCACCGAGAGCAAATACACGCTCCACGATGGTACGATCCACGGGGTTTAGGGTCATCAACAACCTTTCAACGGTGTCACTGCAGAATAGGTTGTCAAGTTTTTCCATGGGGTGTTCACCATCAGTAATAAGTTCAAGCAAAGTATGCTCAGAGTCCAGTCCAGTTGCGACTTTATCCAAACTAAGGCAGTCTTCACTGCGTTCCAGGTATTCGCGCAACCGCTTAGGCGGTGTAGCACAGTATTCCGCGCTTTCTTCTAGGGTGGGCGGCCTACCATGCGACAGCTCAAACTGGGGTGCCCACTGGCGCAACTTTGCCAGTGTTTCCCCGGCATGGGACGGAATACGAATCATCCGGTCGTGGTAGCTCAGATAGCGGCTAATCGACTGCCTGATCCACCAATAGACATATGTGGACAAGGCGTAACCACGCTCTGGATCAAACTTTTTAATGCCGTGAGCAAGTCCAATGTTTCCTTCTTGCACGATGTCAAACATTTCGGTGCGCCTGGAACGTAATGTGTAACGTTTTGCAATGGAGACCACAAGCCTTAGGTTGCAGTTGATGAGCTTTTGATACGCCCGCTTACCTGCCTTTATTTCCCTTTCAGTAGGGTTTTTAGATGTAACCCAAGTTTGTACATGCCGTGCCAGCAAAATTTCCTGCTCTTTACTTAAGAGCGGATACCGAACGATGTCCTTTATGTACTCACTAAAGCCGTCCATCAGTAAGAAACTTCCACAATGCTTGGTACACAACCCATACTTTCTTCGAGGCTACGTGCCACCTGGCAGGCTTTTTCAATAGTCACATAGGAACAAGCGTCCTCTGCTTTATCTGTCAGGCGGATACCGTTGTTTTCAGGGAAGTTTGCATAATAAGCTGCAAGGTACATAACCTGAGTTCCGTGTGTTGTCTTAAGTGCGTAGCGGGGCATAGGCCGATAATTAGTAGACCCAAGAAGAGTAGCACAGTACAAAGCCCCTATTTGAAGTCTTCAGAAGCTTTACGTGACTTAATACGGCCTTCAACACGCTTACGCACCGAAGCACGCCAAACAGCTTCATCTTTAGCAACTGCCTCGTTATAAACCGCAGAAGGGTACTCGCGTTCCAGTGCTTTGTAGACCGCGTTACGAACCCAAGCTGTGGGACGTACGGCGGCTTTTTCAGCTAGGTCAAAGAGCAACTTTGCCCTATGAGGGTCAAGAAGTATTTGCATATATGTCTTATTTCCGTGCCAAATTGCCATCAAGTAGTAGCCCAGTAGATTTTAGTCTAGCATTGTGCTACCAAAGAAGCGCATTATCAACATGCTTACGCCAACCGGTCTGCTGATCTTTACGAGCTTTTGTGCGTTGTTTACGGCAGCCCCGCCTTATTTCCCTAGCACCTTCAAGGAAATTGGCTGCGCGGAGCAAATCTGCAGTGCTGGCACGCGCTATTTCGTACTGCAAGAACTTCATGACTATCTGCCGCCCTGTTTCCGGTGGCATAGGCAGCATCCATCACTTCCGCAAGACTACGGTAACAACCCGTTTCCTGAGGGGTACGGAAGAACCATCCGTTAAGAGTTCGATAGATGCTGACCATGCTGCGCTACTTCCTAGTGAATTTCAGACCAACGCTTTCCTACAGAAGGTTCAGCCAGCGGCGGAATGTCTCCCAACCACTTAGCTTCGGCGCTTTCCATTACTTGTTTTAGCTGGAGCGCCCACTGTTGCGCCTTATCTTCACGAACTAGTAAGAGAATTTCATCGTGGATACAAGCTGCAATTTTTACCTCCTGTTCACCAGCTTCCAGAACCTTTGGCCAGAGGTTGCCTAAGGCGCACTTAAGGATGGCCGCACCAGCGCCTTGGATTGGAGTGTTGCACCTAACCGTAAGGCGGTTCATGTCACCTGGCAGAAAGCGCCGCATATCAGAGCCTGGGATACGAATTTCGGCCCATCGATTACTCGCTGTTTTTGATGCGTCTGCAGCATTCTGGTTTTGCCACTGCTTCACACCTGCATAAGTGTTCAACCATTGGTTACGAATTGTTGCAGCGGCCTCAACCGTCATGGTGACACCAGAGCTAGCAGCGTAATTCCGCAGCCCCTTGGCGCCCGATCCGTACAGCAAACCAAAGTTTGCGCTTTTTGCAATTTGGCGAGTGCAGCCGATTGCCTCAGCGGTAACCGTATGCAGGTCTTCACCAGCCTGGAACGCCTTGGTCATCTTTTCATCCTGCGCCACTGCTGCAGCGAGTCGCAGTTCCATCTGACCAAAATCCGCATCCACAAGCAACCAACCATCAGGAGCCTCAACACACTGCCGAAACTCTGTATCACGGGGAATCTGCTGGTTGTTGGGTTTGATGCAGGACATACGGCCTGACTCCGCTCCAAGCTGGAGGTAGCTGGCACGTACAAAGCCATCCGGGTCCATTTTTTCAAGGATCCCTTCAGCCATTTGACGACGCTTTTCACTTTTCTTCCACGCCAAATAGGTCTGTATGACATGGTGATCCGCAGCGTAATCCTGAAGTGCTGCTTTACTAGCACTAGGCTTACCCGTTTTACTGTCCCTTGGCACTGTCCCCAGAAGTGCTGTGAACTTTTCCAGCAATTGCTTAGGACTACTTAAGTTAAAACCTGCTTCTATCTTGTTCCCAAGACGAACATAACCTGTAGCTTTTGGCCTGAGGTTAAACGCTTTCGGCGCCGTTTCAATCTGTTCAATTTCAGCGTACCACTTCTCGTAGTCTGAGTCTTCGTGCCCCATTTGCGTAACAAGGTCTCGGAGCTTTGAAAGTCTTTGAGTATTTGCTGCTTCTCTTGGCAGCTTATGTTCCGCTGGAAGCGCATTATCAAGTTCCCGTAAAAAGTCTCTACCGAGCGCATCAATGTCGTGCTGGTAATCATTACAAAGCTGCTCAAGATTGGAACGGTTCCAAGGAAGCCCGGTACGCCACATCTGGGCCATAGCGGGAAGTGCTCTGCACTCTAATGTATAAGCTTCGGAAAGCCTTGCATTCTGTAGCGCCGCTGTAAGTGGATAGTCCAGCTGCAGCAACACCTCAACATCTTTAGCGGCGTAGACCAACTGGTCTCGACTTAAGACTGGAACGCTCCAATCAGACCGCTGCTGTTCCTTGTCGAGTTCAATTTTCAGGACACGTTTAGCAACATGCGCCAGTCCGTGCCTGAGGTTAGGCGTTCCATTGTGGTGGAGCTTACTGGCAAGCATTGTGCAGCCAATTCGTCCACGCACATAGATGCCATGTTCTTGGAGCCAGCCAAGGTCAAACACGGCGTTATGGGCTAGCCAGTAACGCTCACCGTTGGTAAAGAACAGACGAAGCTTTTGCCAGCCATCTTCATCTAGTTCAAAGCAATCAATGATGACAATGGTTTTACTGACTTCGCAACCCAGCTGGATTAAACGAAGTTTGCCCACTTCGGGCTGCAGCTGGAGCGTTTCCGTGTCAAAGGCGATAGAAATTGATGTCGAGATCCTATGCAGGTGCTCGACACCGAAAAACAAGTTGTAGTCAGACATGGGTGGTCTTCAAAGAAGTGTGTATTCAGGAAATGGGCCTGTCCATTCGGACTCGTGTTGGCCGTCAGGACTGTACCAGCCGGTGTCATCTATGCGCCATCCAGCTGTGCAACGCTTAAGCGCCTTGTAGTTTTCCCAGACGGGTTCTTCAGGGAAAGGGTTTCCGTAGTCGTGTTCCCAGTCATGCTCACTGATGCCGGTGGGTGTATACCAGCCACCTTCGTCAGCTTCCCAGCCTTCTGCGCTACGCATTTTCCAGAGCTTGTCTTCGTCGGCCATAGCGCGATCAACTTGAGCAGCGTTCGCAGCGTAGTTATCGAACCAGGCCGCAACCCGAAGATTGTAATCTGCGGCTTCACTCTGTGCGTAGCTTGGAACGTGCTTGAGTTTTACGCCTGCAAAGCTGCTGGTATCAAATGGGTGTGTAGACATAATTAAAGAGGAAAAGTTTCGTAAGAGGTTTGCAAGAGGTTTTTGATGATTACCTCTAGCTCTGCAATCCTATCATTGGAGTCAAGGTCGCAGACAATTGGGACTTCAGCTGTAAACCATTTGTAACCACAGGCCGGGCATTTGCGGCCTCTAACCACGCTTGCTTCAAAACGAGGTTTAGTTTGAGTGACCCAGCGGTCACCTTTTTGTGGTGACCGATTGCAGTCTGGGCAATTCATGCAAGAGGATCGTCATAAGGACTGGTTTCAAATTCCAAAATCAAGCGGCATAAGTACCATCTGGCTTTGCGAAGGTCTTCAGCACCATTTTTCTGGCGATACCGCCAGAGGTACTTGATGCAATTGCCGCGCAGATAACCAAAAAATTCTTCGGTTGTCATTGCGGCTTTGATCGCTTCAATACACTCCACGCCATTAGGGCTTTGGTAATGCGCTGGAGCGTGCACAGGATCAGTCATCGTCGAAAGTGATAGGAGGAATAGCGCACCAGTCAGTGATCCAGGGAAGCATACGCTCCACCTGTTCCCGTGTTGGTGCGTTTGTGTGGTCTAGTGGTTCGTCCCAGAGAATGACTGCTTCACAGTGTGCAGAGTCAAACTCGGGTGGATCTAAGTGGGTTGCAGGCAAGACCTGAACAGCATCATCAACAGTGGCCTGGACATGCAGAAGATCTGATCCTCTGGTGTAGCTGTAGCTGATTAGTTGAGCGTGGGCCATGGTGGGGCTCCGAACGACTTGCTTACAGTAGCACACTACGTCAGAAGCGACGTAATGCTGGGAAAAATTTCATGTGCG